>Ga0228711_1001882_pt1 | contig 31615 bp, 10 predicted proteins | sample MedpolnodulmetaG_2_FD_177996 | JGI IMG/M metagenome (GOLD analysis project Ga0228711, IMG submission 177996) | Root nodule microbial communities from Medicago polymorpha collected in Santa Monica, California, United States - brown nodules | ecosystem: Host-associated > Plants > Roots > Nodule... | reverse complement strand
GAATAAGTGATTTCACATATTTTCTGTTTTCTTTCGTTTGTTTTTGTGATTTCGTCGTCTCTGAACGACTCTGTTTGTTTTGATTTCCCGTCTTTGTGCGGTGTGTTTTTGATTTCCCGTCTTAGTGCGGTGTTGATTTGATTCAGGTTGAAAGATTAGCTTTGAGCAAGTGCAGATCCGATCAATGACAATGACTTTGACGTTGTCAATGTTACAGATCCGGAGACTTTAATATAGTCATATTAGTCATATTTGTAGGCATAGGTATTTTGCCGTTTTATGCTATTAACATGGATGTTGTGAGTTTGTTCACATATTTATCCTTTTTGTTTTTAGCGAATTTGGATTTGTATTGTATCGATTTACTCCATCAATTTGAATGAATAAATATCGCTTATTTTTGTCAAAAAAAATAAGTACCATTTCTTTAAACTTGGTATGGGTGACCAACTAATCCGGAAGACAATCCCATCGTATATTAGCGGGGTTCAATTGAACTCACATCTTTGTATGGACCGACCAAATACAAGAATTGTTGACATCTTGAGGATTCGAACTCGAGACCTTAAGTAAATGCATATCATTGAAGTCGCAAGTGCCAAAGAAATTTTTGTTCTCTTTCAAAAAAAAAAAAAATCTGTTTTTCCCTACCCCACACGGTTTTATGCAGAAATAACTTTACCTCTTCTTGATTTTCCCTTGATTGATGTTGTGCATTCATCAGTGAGCACAGCATGTGAACCACTTGTTATTATTGGATCATGCGTGGAAAATTCAGAATCCAAGAGGAAGATTTGAAGCAATGCATTAACCGTTAAGAACCAAGCAGAAAATACATAAAGTTGAATAACAATCAAATTTGACTACTCAATTAAAATATCAGCTGCTAGACATAACATGAATTAACATGAGTTATTAATTAGAGTTATTTAAGTGTTACTAATAGTATCATTTTTTCTGCTTTTCTCCAATATAACTTTTACACAATTATAATGGTTATCAGTTATTCAGTTTATTTCTTGTTGTGCGAAAATAAGATATAAAAAATGATACCTTCTCCCATTTTTTGCTTTTGAAACAACAAAACCAATTAAATTTGTTCATGTTTCAGACAAATTAAAATTATGAGAAAATACTAATATTTGCTGCTAAATTGTAACAAGATTGACATTGACACCAGGAAGAGGAATAACTACATTAGATTTTGGCTTTGGCTTGCTACAACCTTAGCAACTGAAACAAAAACAACAATACATAACATGACACAAGACAAACTGAAAGCCACATGAGGAACAGCTGCACCAGTTTCTTCTATGCAGAATTAGATGTAATATACAAATCATACAAGAAAAAACTAAACAAATATTTATTTAACACAACGATTTCCACTAGTGATGAGCACAAATGCTAGCTTTTGATATAGTTCATCACAACACAACCTAAACCGTAAATTCAACATAAAATTGAAACTGCAATAGCACAAATAATAAATCACACAAGCAACACATAAATCCCTACAATACTACTCAACCAAGCGAGCTGGAGAAGGAGGAACTGGAATATCTTTCAAACCTTCCAACATCAAGATTACATTCTTCATTGTTGGACGGAGAGATTGGTGGTCTTGTACACACCACAACCCCACCTTCACCATTCTTTCAAATATCTTCCAATCCACATCTTTCTCATCATGTCTGATAAGCTTGTTTAACTGTCCTGCTGCAAAACATTGATATACCCAACTGGAAAGAAGGATTTCGTCAGCTGAAGAAATATTATTCATCTCTATACTTCTCCTGCGGCAGATTATCTCCAATAATACCACCCCAAAACTGTAAATGTCAGATTTTACTGATACCGATGCATCCTCCTTCTGCCATTCAGGTGCCAAGTACATGCTTGTGCCATCATCCTGTTTTTCAGTTCTTGAATGGCCTCTCTTTAATAGCCTTGCGAATCCAAAATCAGATATTTTTGCGGTGCATGCTTCATCCATAAGTATATTACGAGGATTTATATTGCAATGGATGATTCGGACATCACACTCTTCGTGTAGATACAGCAGTCCTCTAGCCACATCCAATGCAAGTTTCATTCTATCTTTCCAAGATAGTCCTGTGTCCCCTTCAAAGAGGAGATTTGCAAGAGACCCTTTGCTGAAAAATTCATAAACAAGAAGCTTCTTGGATCCTTCTATACAAAAACCAATAAGCTTAACCAAATTTCGGTGATGAGTTCGAGCAATGACAGTAATTTCAGCTCGGAATTCCCGCTCCCCTTCCTCAGAAATTCTCTCCTCCAGTCTCTTCACGGCAACACTTCTGTTATTGTCGCCTATTGTACCTCTATAAACAGCACCAAATGATCCTCTCCCTATCTCCTCTGAAAATCCCCCAGTTGATTTCGCAAGTTCTTCAAAAGAAAACGAACGCAAGGAACATTCTTGAGAAAATTCAAGTTTTTCACTTTCAGACAGCATTGCATACAAATTAACTTGACGCCTGTAAGTCAAGAAAATGAAGACTGCAAAGACCAAACAGATCAATGAAACAAAACCCAGAGTAAAAGCTAGGATCATTATCAAATTTCTCTTGTTGTCAACAACAAGCTTAGGCACATTCGTGTTGTTTGAGTTTGGAGGCGAAATAATGGCGGTTGTTGAAGGAATCTTTAAAAGAGCTACAGACAGAGTGGAAGAATCATTTTGAACTCTGCCATAAATAAGTGGAAGCCTGTATTTATAACAGTTGCCGTTGACATATATTGCTCCCCCACAATCGCAATCTTGTTGGCAAGCCTTCTCACAAGTTTCCATCTTCATCGTGGACATAAAATATGGGATATCACCCCAAGACATATTCTTAAGGTGAATGAAATTATACAATGTTATTCGATCTTCACTGCTTTCACAATCATCTTTGCTATGCGCCTGTACGCAGTCCATAGGCACGCTTGTAGTCTTGGAAGGGATGAAACCAGGATAACATTTGCAGACAGCATCACCGCTCATGTTGGAGGAGCAATAACTGTTCAACCCACAAAACCCCTTCACTTGACATGTATCATTAAGTGCTTGCCACAACATTACCACATGCGAGCTATTCTTGCTCTCAAAGTCAAATTGGTGCTCATACAATCTAAAGTTTCCATCTACATCAAGTGTTGCACGGTAGATTGAAGTTGCATTTTCGTGTGACTTCTTTCTATGCTTATTGATATCGTTGAAACATATCCCATCACCACGATTCTCTTCACCATGACTTAGGCAAAGATGTCCTTGAATGTTAAGGCTGAGCTGGTGGTATGTCATCGGATTTGGAGAGTTTGAATACCAGTAATTATCAATGTAGCTTAATACATTGTAGTAAGCGACGAGGTTTCCACTATCTTGCATGCTGAGATAGAAACGTCCACTCGAATGGTCTGACTGGGACATACTAGAGACTAATTTCTGACTCTCCACCAGACCACCTAGTATGGTGTCAGTTGGATGATCAAAGCTTTGCCAGATAACAAAAGAATCCTCGTCATATAGCACAAAGTTACCAGAATCCTGCAGACATGCCATAGAGACCGACTTTGAATGTACAAAGTCTATTATATTAATAGGTGAATCTCCCGTTTCATTTTGAAGAAGCAGGCCCTGCTCTGTCAAATTCAACATAGATTTAGAGGAGAGTGTTGGAGTGTCACGGTTAGCAGTCCACACAACAGTGGTTGTGTTTTCAGATGGACTAACCAACCATATTCCAACAGCAAAGCCACTACCTTGTGTGTAAAACCCGAAAGCAAAATGGCCAGAACTTGATGGCCATGACATATTTTTGCCTTTAGGAGAGAGTGAAGACCCCATCCCAATGATACCGGAGTTATTTTTCTCAGTTGTGTTTGTGGCCTCTATTGTAAATAACATGAAGAAGAACAGTAATAATAACAGAACAAGGGTGGAAGCCATAGGATTGGAAACTACTTTTCAGGCGTTTCAAAGAAAGTTATGATTCTTATTGATCACTTGCCAACTCAGAATAGTATGTTAAGGAAGGACCAAACTTTATTAAATAATTAATTCTCTTCTTTGAAGACTTTGACCGGCTCTCGTGCAATATTTAAAGTCATCCATGGATTCTTTATTTCCACGCATGATTCAATAACTAGTGGTTGACTGTTGACATGCATTGGTGCATGTTCAACAACAACAACCAATTCTTATCCCACTTCGTGGGGTCGACTACATGAATCAAAATAAAGAAAATATAATCAAAAAAGAAATTGTCAAAGAAAGCATTATGGTACTTCTATTTTTCAACCATATATGGGAAGACTTGTTGGTCAAGGTTTGCACTCATGCTTTGCTAATTTTCCACGAGCATTTATTTATTGTGAGGCATTGTTGTCCAAAAAAAGCAAGTATTTGTAATTGAGGCCATTTCAATTAACTTTGCTACTTTTCTCTCTAAAGTAATCAAAACCCAATAGTTATGGATGCCTATACTGCAACTATCACCTTCTTTCTGTTCATGTCCTTGTCATTAGCAAGTACTGGAGCTCAAACAAAAACACCACTAACAGAGTGGATAACTCCTGGCTCCTCTCTTTCCCCTGGAAGTTCTCACTCCTCTTCATGGCTTTCCCATTCTGGCCTATTTGCTTTTGGCTTTTATCCACAAGAAAATGGCTTTGCCATTGGAATTTGGTTGGTTGGCAAGAAGAACAGGACAATAGTATGGAGTGCAAACCGGGATGATCCTCCGGTAACCTCAACTGTAAAGCTACAATTTACTATGAATGGTACATTGATACTAACTAATCAGCAAGGACAAGAGAAGCTTATTGTTAATGCTAATGCAAGAGCTTCCTCTGCCTCCATGCTTGACTCTGGGAACTTTGTACTATACGATGACAATAATTCAAGCATCATATGGCAGAGTTTTGATCACCCAACTGATACTTTGTTGGGGAGTCAATCTCTACCATGTGGAGGTCAACTGTCCTCTAGTTTATCAGAGACCAATCATTCAACTGGAAGGTTTCGACTCAACATGCAGGATGATGGAAATCTTGTTCTGTATCCAGCATACACAGCTAATACACCATGGGATGCTTATTGGGCCTCTAATACTGTCAGTGGCAATGTAAAATATCATCTTTACATCAACAAAACAGGTTTACTGCAAATCTCGAATAGCAGCAGTGATTCTAGAGTGAATATCACTTTGTTTGATAATGAAGAAGACCAAAACACTGGAGAGCCGACAATCTATCGTGCAACCCTTGATTTTGATGGGGTTTTCCGGTTATATGCTCATCACACTAACAATGGCAGTTCCAGAAGTATCAAAAATATTCCAGATAGCACCACATGTGATGTAAGGGGGTTTTGTGGCTACAACAGTTACTGCACATTCTATGACAACAAACCAGTGTGCATTTGTCTCATGGGTTATAAATATATAGATGCAAATGAAGATACTCTTGGCTGCGAAAGGAACTATTCAAAAGCAGAGTGTAGAGGTGACGGAGATGGTGTAGTCTTTTATAACATGGTCTCGATGGACGGCATAGTTTGGAACGATCGTCCTTATTACGTATATGAAACTATGTCATCAAAGGAAGAATGTGCATTGGCTTGTTTGGTTGATTGCAACTGCTGGGCTGCACTTTATAAAGAAACAAGCTGCAAGAAACAAGGACTGCCGTTGAGATATGCCAAACGAACAAATGAAGCTGACATTTCTACCACGGCTTTCTTAAAGGTTGGAAACAACAGCATCCAAAGCTCAAAGGGGTATGAAAAAACTTTAGATTTTCAAATCAAGAGTACAAGTAACAAAGCAGTAGTGCACATAATTGTTGTTACGTCCGTCTTTAGTATCGTTTTGTGTTCAGCGATTTTTGTGTCCAGCCATTACATGTATAAGATTCGGGTATTAAAGTACAAAAGGCTAACAGACACTTGGAACTTTGGAGGGCTGAATGAAGAGGTGTCTTTGATAAGATTTACATACAATGAGCTGAGAAGAGCAACAAATCATTTCAAGGAAGAGTTGGGTAAAGGCTCTTTTGGAGCAGTTTACAAAGGGGCCTTAAACAAAGGTAAGAGATTGATTGCAGTGAAGAGACTGGAGAAGCTGGTGGAAGAAGGAGAAAGAGAGTTTCAAGCAGAAGTGAGAGCCATTGGGAAAACCCACCACAGGAACCTAGTTAGATTGATTGGTTTTTGTTCTGAGGGTTCTAAAAGGCTTCTGGTTTATGAATACATGAGCAATGGTTCACTTGGAAAGCTTCTGTTTGGTGATCAAAGACGACCGGATTGGGATGAGAGAGTAAGAATAGCACTGGACATTGCTAGAGGGATCTTGTATCTCCATGAAGAGTGTGAAGCTCCCATCATTCATTGCGACATAAAGCCTCAAAACATTTTGATGGATGAGTTTTGGACTGCGAAGATATCTGATTTTGGTCTTGCAAAACTTCTAATGCCAGACCAAACCAGAACTTTCACGGTGATTAGAGGGACACGAGGCTACATGGCTCCGGAATGGAACAAGAACACCCCGATATCATTGAAGGCAGATGTCTATAGCTATGGAATAATGCTGTTGGAAATTTTATGTTGCAGAAGAAACCTGCATGTTAATGTCTTAGAACCTGAGGAGATTCTTCTCTCTGGTTGGGCCTATAAGTGCTTTGTTGCAGGAGAGGTAAATAAGCTTGTTCCTTCGGAAGTCATTGATAAAAATGTCATGGAAAATATGGTTAAGGTTGCACTTTGGTGTATACAAGATGAACCTTCTCTCCGACCAACAATGAAGGGTGTGGTGTTGATGTTAGAAGGGATTACTGACATAGCAATTCCTCCTTGTCCAAATTCTAACTCTGCATGAAGAAAATGTATTGCGCAGTTCCTCATGTGATTTTCAGTTCATTTGTTTGTTTGGTTTTACTTATTATTATTGTTTTTCAATCAATTGTTAAGGTTCTCTCTGTGTTGTGTATGGCTAAAATAAGGTAGCAGGCCAAAAACTAATTGTTATTGTTTTTTGATGAAATGTAGTGTTGATATTATTGTTAATGAGTTTGCTTCTGTCAATAATGTATAATTATAATAGTAATTCTATGGTTTCTAAGAGAAAAGGATGATTTTTACTGATCAACTCATTGGGCAAACCAATAATGTGAAGGAAGCTAAGAAACAGAAAACGGAACCAACACGTCAATATTGATAATATTTTAAGAAATTTAATTGTATTAATGCAATTTACATGTACCTTAGGGTCCGTTTGGTTCGAGAATTAGAAGGGGATGGATTTTAACGGAGGGGAGATATTTTAATTAAAAACGTGTTTGGTTCGCAAGGGGAGGGGAGGGGAGCGGGAGGGATTTTAAAATTATTTTACTGTTTTACCCTTAAACTTAATTAAATAAAAGAAACTACTTGATTTTACAATTTCAGAGACACACATCTAAGCTGCTTATTTTATCTCAAACTGGCTCATATATTTTCCACAACAAGACTTGAACCGGTGAATTAACATTAAAAAAAAAAGATCAACAAGCAATAATAAGTTGAATTAAAATAAGATAATAATAATAATAATAAGGCCGTTGACATCAACAAAGTAGTAGGAGAAATGGTTTTAGATGTAACAAATAAGAGTTATAGATAATATAATAATAAAAGTTGTTACAGAAAAAAAATATAACAAATTAGTAATAATAATAATAATAATAATAATTGTTATAAGAATAAGATAACCTAATAATAATAAATAATAATAAAAGTTGTTACAAGGTTAATATTGAGATTTGAAATTAATTTAAGGATAATTATGGCAATGCAATCAAATTTTAAAAAGATTTGCTCTCCTCCCCTTCTAAAAATTGAACCAAACACTTCAAATTAAAAATCTCCCCTCCCCTCCCCGCCCCTCCAAAACTCTCGAATCAAACAGACCCTTATTATAAATAAATAATATATCAGCATTGTATATGAAAGATCTTAATTTATAATTAAAATATGTATGTGCGTCTAAATTGGGCAATTTGTTTTGTTACAAAAAAGATAAAACAAGATATTTTAGCCTTCACTTGCATTCCTCCATCTACTACGAAAAGGTTCAAATTATGAAATCATATTTAATGTTTTTAACACCATCATCATTGTTTCTACACTTATAACCTCAATGGATATGTCTTAGAAGTGTGCAAAAAGTACGGTGTGTCAAATCAAAGAAAAAAAAAGGTTTTTAGATACATGGATGTCAAACTCTGACGAGTTTCAAACGCCGGAACACACATATTCCAAAAGTCTAAATGTTGTTTCAGAATTCAAAAGTGTCGGTGTTACATACACATAAGGATTAAAGTTGATTCTCGTAATAAAGGGACTAAGTTAATAATTCTCCTTTTGAGAGTTGACTACCTCATGCATTGTTTCAAGTCATCCACGTTGAATCTGATTTTCCACGCATGATCAATAATAACAAGTGGTTCATTTGTTGTGCTCATTGATTAATGTACAATATAACTAGGAGGGAATATCAAGAAAAGGTAAAGTTTCCTCTGCACAAACCGTGTGGGGCAAGGAAAATCAGAAATTTCTTTGGCCTTGCAACTTCAGTGCTCTCCCTTTAGCATAGACCCATGGTCATTGACTCAATTTCTTGTTGAAGATTCTAATTTTTTATTTCATATAATATTTTTATGATTTAAATTCTCTCATATGTTAAATTATATCAGAAGGTCCTAGCCACTCTAGTTGGAAGAAACATTCTCATTTCAAGACCAAAAATAATTTATTCATTATGCTATTGTTTGAGGAAATAATAGTCTATTTGACTGACCGGGTAGTTTTTTTCTTTCTTCTAAGCCTTTTTGTTCTTATAAGTGTGAATGGGGAAATACAAGAAGGGTACTTAATGGATTCACCTACTATTATTGTGCAAGACCGGAGAGAGAATCAATGGTCATGGGTCTTACAATAATCAACTCTTCAAAAGGAGAATTATTAACGTGTAGACCCTTTAATACAATAATCAACTTTGATCCTCAACAGTTCTGGTCTGGCAACTGAGTTGATCAGTAAAAGCACCCTTTTCTTTGAGACAGCAAAGAATTATTATTCTACGTTACGTTTTGACTGAGGCAAATTCATTAGCAATAATATCAGCAATACAAGATGCTAAGTGAAAAAAACATAAATGGTTAAATATGTTTTTATCTCAGTAAATATACAAACTTTTTGTTTTAGTTCCTATAAAATTTTCCTTCAATTTTTAGTCCCTATAATTTTTTTAATCTCTACGTTGGTTCCTATTTTTAAGTCAAATTTTGTATTTTTTTCATAAAATTATACATAAATGTGTAAATATTGTAAAAATCTCTCCAAAAAAAAATTAGAATTTTCTAACAAAACATAAAATTAAATATGAATTTTTAACCACCAAAAATATAAAAATTCATATTTAATTCATGTTTTGTTAAAAAATTCAAATTTCTTTTGGGAGAGATTCTTATAATATTATACATTTTTTGGTAAAATTTTATTACAAAAATATAAATTATACATGAGTTTAATTTAAATAAGGGACCAAAATTGAAGATGTACAATTTTTGGGAGACTAAAAGTTGAAGAAATTTTTTAGAGGGACTAAAATGAAAATTTGACATATTTTTTAACCCAATTTTTTATTATCCAAAAAACACTCTTTTTTTAAGAGTTTAATTTAAAAAAAATGAATTTAATATGAATTTTTATATTTTTTAAGGTTAATTCATATTTAATTTGTGTTTTTTTTTAAATTTTAAATTTTTTTTAGAATATTTTACAAATTTCCGCACAATTTCATTAAAAATTACAAAAATTAAATTAAAAATAGGGACCAAAAGTAATGATTGAAAATTTTATAAGGACTAAAAGTTGAAGGAAAATTTTAGTGGGACTAAAACGAAAAGTTGATATATTTATAGAGAACCAAAAACATATTTAACCATGAAAAATTTAGGGTTAAATATGTTTTTGGTCCCTATAAATATACCAACTTTCGTATTAGTCCCTCTAAAAAATTTCTTCAACTTTTAGTCCCTATAAAATTTTCAATCACTACTTTTGGTCCTTATTTTTAAGTTAATTTTTGTATTTTTTTAATGAAATTATGCACAAATGTGTAGAATATTGTAAAAAAAATTAGAATTTTTTAACAAAACACAAATTAAATATGAATTTTTAACCGTACACAATGTAAAAATTCATATTAAATTCATTTGTTTTTTAAAAATTCTAATTTATTTTTGGAGAGATTCTTATAATATTATGAATTTTTCTGTGATGATAAATTTTTTTTAGGGACTAAAAGTTGAAGAAATATTTTAGAAGGACTAAAACGAAAAGTTGACATATTTATAGGGATCGAAACATATTTAACCCAAAAATTTATGCAAGTAGGATCTCAGAACTCACTTGATTAGAGCAGCCCTCAAGAGCGGTGGCATATGTATTTACAGATGAGGATATGCTAACAACACTCACTTTTCAACACTCTCTCTAACACTCACTCTTTCATTGGATGAAATCAACGTATGTCCCACCACTTTGTGTTGATTCAATTTTCAAAGTGTATACCCACAATGATTTAAACCAATAAGAGAATGAGTGTTAGAGAAGGTGTTCAAAAGAGAGTGTTGCTAGCATTACTCTTTAGAGATTGTCCACCAATAAGATCCTCAAGGTGAAAGCATAAGTTTAACACACATTCTCACACTGTAAAGTCACTTTTTACCAACTGGATTAACCTTCGGGCAAAATAGAAAACAAAGTTGAATTAGAATCGATGGTGGCTCCCTAATTAAAACATCAACTGCTACATAACATGGATTAACATGAGGAATAACCAAAATAACTTTTAGTTGGCTACCTTCTTTTATCTCAAGTTCTCAACACAACTTGGAGACATGACAACCTCATCAATCGGATGGATATTCTGTAAACCTCTTATCAAATGAAAATCATAAAACCGATCAATTTTGTTCATTTTAAGTCAAATTAAACATTTAAGAAAATACTAAATATCTGCTGCTAAATTGTACTAACATGAATTGACATGAGGAATAATTAAATTAGTTTTTTTTTATTATTTTAGTGCTACACAACATAGAGACGCTTTAACAACTGAAAGTAAAACAAAAATACATAACAGGACAGAAATAAATAAACACAAACTTAAAAGCCACATGAGGAACTGCTGCGGCATTTTCTTCATGAATAACTGGAATCAAGACAAAGGAGGAATTGGTATATCAGCAGCAATCCCTCGAAACATCAACAACACACCCTTCATTGCTGGCCTAAGAAAAGGTTCTTGGACACATCAAAGTGTCACCCTAACCATATTTTCCATGACATTGTTATCAATGACTTCCCAAGGAACAAGATTATTTAGCTCGCCTGCAACAATGTACTTATAAGCCCAACCAGAGTGAAGAATCTCCTCAGGTTCCAACACATTAACATCTAGGCTTCTTCTTCAGCATTACCCTACTTTTTCTACATGGTATAATGAGCTCTAGATTTTAGGGACCATCCATGTATACTTCTTCTAGACCGCCGTTGAGGAAGACTTTCTTAACAATTAACATCCAACTGATGTAGGGGCCAATCTAGGTTGGCAGCAAGAGATAAAAGAGTTCGTGTTCAATTTTGCAATAGAGGCAAATGTCTATGAGTAGTCTATGTCAGAGGTCTGAGTGAAACCCTTGGCCATCTAGCAAGCCTTATACCTTTCAACTGATCCGTGTGAATTATACTTCACAGTAGACGCCCACTTACATCGTACGGACTTCATTCCATTCGGTAATAAAAATATGAAAGAGTCACGGATGCTCCCAACAAAATCATGGATTCTTCAACAGTACCTGTTATAGATTAACAGTGTAAAAAGTTATACAATTGATCTATTTGCACTCTAAAATCAATATATTTTATAGTTTCATTGACAAGCTGCCGTTCGGTCATTGGTTGACTAACTAACTCCATAATGATTGCCTCCTAACATATCAACCAATCCAATATAACTATACTCAAACTCTTATATAAAAAAGTAAAATATAAGAGATTTATGTACTCAAAATAGAAATAGAAACAATTTGAAATCTCAATACAAGTTTCATGTATACAAAAGAAAAAGAAGACAGAATAATAAATTACTGAATAAGGAAATTGTGGTCTTGTATCTCATCCCCAGTGTTTTCAATTTCAACTGATGTCATTATCTCCTCAATCCTCGCTATGGTTAGAGTTGGCTAAAACAACAAACTTAAATTGAATGTGAGTTTACATCGCATCAACAACATTTTAAAGCCAGGTGGAAAACTGCATCACAAACATGAATGTATTTTGATATACCTATCAAGTATGTTACATCAAGATTGCATTATGACCAAAGCTATAGCTGCATGGTTGAAAAATTTGATGGCATTGCACAAAGACCAGATTTGATGTCCTCCTACGCTGTTGAGGTTGAGGCAAAAGACAATTTCTCGTTGTATGCATTTTGAGAACAAAAATCAAGTTAGTTTCTAAGAACTACCTTGCATAATTCAACAAGTATTCGATGTACATGATTGACTGCTAGATTATCTAGACAAGCAAAAGTTTCTCGGCATAAATCATGTTGTTCATGGAGCAACAGAGATTAACCTCACACTTAAAGGAAGCATTAGTTATGTGCTAAAATCACATTCACTACACAACTGCTGAGCTATGTTCTGTGTGTAGGTGGGTAGGCACATCCATGTTAGAGAGAGAGAATCCTAATTCCTAACCAGACAAACTCCAAAGCTCCAATGACAGAAAAGTAACAAAGGCTTGGATTGAGAAGAAAAAAAATGTAGCACATTTGTTTTCAAAACAATAAAACAATCATGCTATAAGTTACTTTCCAGTATTCCACATTACCGGCAGCTAACTGTCTAAGACAAAGAATGAGTGTAAATTATTGCATTAGCTAGCCAGATTCGAGGATGACTGAAGGAAACTACTAAAACCAAATGTTTTGTTTGACATCACAAGCAGAAGCTACTTAAGTTCACACTATAAAAATTACATTACTAAGATACATTAGTATGTCATGACATGAAATATAGATCATGTATTGCATTTCAAATTTCTTCACATCTCCACTAGCTGAACCTCTGAATAAAGACACGAGAGACATGTATGTTACGTTGTATAGTCAAATAAACAATTAAACACAACACATACCAGACTATATTGACATTGGTAGTTTTCCCTTCCCTATTGATGATATATTGCTTGTGGATGACTGGTCAGGAGATTATATTAGTCCTTGCTTCCTTGATCTGTCATGAATACAACTAATTTTATAGCTGAATCTCGTATGGTTTGCTAAAACTAGTGACAATTTTCAATCTATACACTAGATCCTCACTGACATTTCATCATATAATGAGACACCGCAGATCAAGGCTCGCACGGTCTAATTTGTTGTTAAAGCATACACTACCAGGTATAATTTGTTGTTAAGAGTACACTACCACCTGAGAATTCACCACCAAACCTACTATTACTACCATTGAACTTTTCTATAGTACACACTACTTGCCTTCTGAGCGCAGCTTAGCATGTTTTCTATTATTGTCATATAACGAGACACCACAGATCATGGCTCACACGGTCTAATTTGTTATTAAAGCATACCCTACCAGGTATAATTTGTTATTAATCATACACTACCACTTGAGAATTCACCACCAAACCTACCATTATTACCATTGAACTTTTTTATAGTACACACTACTCAAATTCTGAGTGCAGCTTACCATGTTTTCTATTATTGTCATATAATGAGACACCGCAGGTCAAGGCTCACACGGTCTAATTTGTTATTAAAGCATACACTACCAGGTATAATTTGTTATTAAGCATACACTACCACCAGAGAATTCACCACCAAACCTACCATTACTACCATTGAACTTTTATATAGTACACACTACTCACCTTCTGAGCGCAGCTTAGCTTGTTTTCTATTATTGTCAGGTAGAAAAAATGGAAGAGGGTAACTATTTATCCGAATGATTTCCAAATGAATGAATCCTATAATTATATTATGGTATGAAGCAGATACAGAACACATAAATCACATTATATATTGAGTATTGAGAGTCAGCGAAATGTCAAAACATAACTTCTTTGAATTCCATAGGTGTTTTATTACATGGAACCTATATAATTCTATAAAATTAATTCCATCTTTACATCACTGTTAGTATCTATAACAGAGGCGTCCAATTTAGAAGACAAAACAAAGGGAAAAATAGCCATCCGACAACATGCCTTGCCCTCAATGTAACCAAGCAAGTTACTTGGCCTCTTGTTCCAAAACTGGAATTTTCTTCCATGTTTCTTCCAATCCACTTGATTGCAACGGTGGCAATGAAAACATGCTAACTGTCGAGCTTCCACTTCTAATTTCCTTCAAAACATGCAAAGCTGATACGGTGCTCTTCATATAAAGGCTCTCCATGTACTCAATCTCCTCTAATTCCTTAGGAATCAGCAAACCATCACTCTCGGTAGTGGTTGAAGTTGAAGGATCACATCCTTCAGCTTCAGGGATTATCTCACCAACAGCTGGAGGAACATTCACAGGAAAAAGGTAGTCCAGCATTGTTTCACACTCCTTTACAAGCTTGTAGAGCATATCGGTGGTAAAGAAAGGTTGTTGCAAGACCTTCTGAATGAAGGGCAAGCGAATGAGGGCACCAGTTCTCTTGTCATACTTTTTCAGTATTTTCACTAGCCCTGTGGAAGGAAAAGTGAGGTAATAGTTAGATACACACGATGTAGTTGATTAAAAAAAATGAAAACACCATAGGGCATTCTTCATTTGATGTTCAAGACGACCAATTTTAGGCAAATTACAGCAGTGTCTCTATACAAAGGCAATTGATCTAAAACTACTGTTTTCAATTGGCAGTGGTTGGTTTATAGGAGAATCACATGTTATTTATAGGAGAATACTAAAATGTGCTGGCAATGGAAACACAGGTTAAAACCAATTATGTGCCGGCTAAGGAAACACAAAAACAATTATGTAAAGGAAAAGATTAATCATCAAACTGAAAATACCTTAAATAACTTAATATTTTAATACTTCTTTTTTTAGATAATACTACTTTATGTGTAATTAGATGTTGCTCTTAGAATACACAAAGATCTTCACTTGTATTCGACTCCACGTGCTTTTGTAACATTTTCAAACTAGAATAACTTTAGAGTAAACAAATAAAAAGAGTGAAGCTCCCCTGTTTAATTGTTTAAGCTTTTCAAATAATGTGACTTTTCTACAATATATAGAGTGAATAAGAATATTTAAAAAGATAGGCATCTTAACATTGAGATTGAGGACATACTATTCTTGGGGGCTTTACCAAGTAGATAAAAGAGCAAGAAGCAATAATAGAGGAATCAAAAAAGGGCAGAATATTAAATTTCACAAAACGAATATGTCCAAAGTAGATTCTTTTTCCAAAAATAGCATATGCTTTGTTTGGTCCTACTAACTTATCCAGAAGAATTCTCAGGACCAAACCAATGGACAATTTTGATTGGAAACGAATCCTATTCCATCTAATTACTTTGGACTTTTCCATTTTATTTAGATTTGCTATATAATTCTGAAAGGGACCTACTTGGGACATGTTCTATCATGTAACAAGTGGCAAATTTGATTATTACATTTCAAATACCCCAACAGAGAAAAACTTGTATTGTAAGGTTGAGAAAGCACCTGTGTAATTGAGGGCACTGTAATTCTCCAGCAAGACCATCTCTCCATGGAAATCCACAATTTCTTTGCGAATTTTCATCATCTCTTCACTATAATCCTTTACTTTAGCCACTCTATCTTGTAGCTCCTACAAATTAATACCAACCATTCAGATGGCTTAAAAATCAATTTCATCATTTATATACATAAACTTGTGAGTCTAATTTAAAATTAAAATTCAATTTATTTAAAAATGATTACCTTGAGTCTAATAATGTACTCTTCTTCTTTCTCAACGAAGAAGTTATTGAATTTCTCGAGTTCATTCTCCAACAAGTTTCTGAAGTCAGTTTCCTCTTTAGACATTTCTCCGGCTTCGGCGTTGGCGGAATCAACCTTAAGACGTTTGAAGGGACGGTCATCTCCTGCGGAGGAAGCGGGTTCTAAGCTCTTAAGCTTCTTCTTAAGTTCTTTGTAGGAGAGAAACTTGTCGCGCCATTCTGGTAAAGTTTTTTCGATCTGGCTGCTTAAACTCTTACCGAATTTCATGGCTCAGAGAACACAATGAAATTGAAATTGAATTTCAATGTGAAAAAAGAATGAGCGTGTTTGGGAGGGGAGGATGAGAAGAAGAGTAGGAGGAGGAAAAGTGAGAGAGGAGAGAGTAATATAACGGTTAAGAGGGAAAGGAATATTCGAGGGTATTGTTGGAATATCCTTAAATTAAATACAGTAGTAAGAGTATATTTTCGGTTTTATACCTCCCTCCAACTCTCTCTCATCTATTCTTTTTTCTTTTTTTTTGGTCAAGGAAAAATATATATTTTAAATTTTTAATACTATTTAATGTTATTTTTAATTTGATATCCATTTTAAATGTTGACTAATTTGATTGGGCGAATCTCATTATCCACTTGCGGGTCATAATTAAAGCTAGACCGATGTTTTGAATTGATAATCTTATCAAAATTGTTATCAAAAGAAATCTAACATGAGAAACACACTTGAATATCAACGATATCCAACAATCAACTTAAACGAGTACACATTAGTGTGTTCAAAAAATTAATATTAATTTAGTTTTCCTTTTACATTTTTTTATTATTTTTGTAAGTATGTTTAAATCTTCTATCTAAAACCTTGTGATCATACAAGAGTTTATGGTTGAATTGCACAACCTTATTTTAAAGATTTTTATTTACTAGTTTAGATTTTTTTCTCGAATATTAGTTATTGATTTATCCTTTAAAAAAAAAAATTAATTACTATATAAATTACTCCTACGTTATTATCCTTTTTGCGTCAAAAGAAAGTTATTATCCTTCGTTTTAGTAAAAAGAAAATAATGTTTGGTACCAATTTTACATTAATGATAATTATGAATAATGTCAATTAGATAAAAGTTTAAGAAAAATCATTCTTTCTCTTTTTTTTCATTTACAATTTTTCTTTACTTTGCTGTTGGATGGCAAGTGTGCAATACAATGATATACAATCCTAACCTTAGTTACCGGTACACTAAGCTCCTCCTCATGTTCTTCCTCTCAAGCAATTAAATCATCACTCATGAATATAGATAAGAGAAATTTTTGGTCACAAAAAAAATTGTGACTGTGATCATGTGACTCTGATACAATATATAAAATATTAAATATGTGACTGATACAATAAATCACAAAAAAAAAATAGTGAATCAGCCTATCATCTTCTTCATTATCCCATCTTTGGAACTCTTTGGCAGTTTGTTAAGGATTCCATTGGTGTTTCTTCCGCGGATCCTTATCATATTAGCAACCATTTTACTCAGTTTGCTTATTCAACAAGAGGTTCAAAATGACTCCGATCATTTTTTAAGCTAATATGGCTTTGATGTGTTTCAGTGTTGTGGACATAAAGGAATAACATGTTCTTTAACAATAAAGCTAAATTTATTCCGAAGTTGATGGATAAAGTGAAAGTTTCTACCTATTTGTAGATGAAAGCCCAAAATGTTAATTTTCCTTTTGTAATTTTATGTGGTTGAAACAACTCTTTGCTTGTTTGAGTCTTGACTGGATTTTTCTGTTTTTTCCTTTAGTAAGTATTTATGAAAATACATATGATCAATGCATTGGAAATCAAAATATTTGATTTCTTTTTTAAGAATAATGACTTGTTTTAGAATGTTTAAAGAGTATCCCGGTGTACTCGTTAACAAGACCCTATTTTTCTATGTAGAGTACTAAAAAGGAAAAAACCAAATTTTCTACTACTTATTTGTCCTTTAAATCTTAAAACCAAATTGATTACAATAGTGATTTTTTATAATTAATATGTTGGACAATATCTGTTATTTTCTTAATTTTTTTTTGAAGGAATCTGTTATTTTTTTAATGGTAGATTGTATCTAATTAATTCAAATGAGTCAAAGTTGAGATAAATAAATGATAATTATGTTACTTGAAATAAATATAATAAGAATATCAATAGTAGATTTTTTTTCCAATACTATGAGCATTTCTTAAATAGTTCTAACTTAATCAATTTAAATTTATTTTATCAAAAAACATAAAAAACTTTAAATAAGTAATTCGTACTAAATGTAAAAAAAAAGAATATTTTTTATCAAAGCAATTTGCTTAGATTCTTGTAACAAAATAAAATCGATGTTTAAATTTCGATTGAGAAATATATTTACATTTAATATTTGACGATGACTCAAAATGATTTACCTTCAACTGAGAAAACTTATAAAAATGGAAGAAAAAAATTATTATTTTGTTAACAAATATTTCAGCTATAATATTTTTTTTTAGAGGAATTCAGCTATATTTTTTTTTTCTAGAGAAAAAAGTCAGCTATAATCTAAAAAATATAAAGTGAGGAGCAGTGACGGATCCAAAAATGTTGACTTGTGGGGGCAAGATTTTATATGATAGATATTTATGAGAAAAATTTAGCAATGTAAAAGTGATATAATAATAACATCATTATTATTGAGCAAAATACTTGAGATTATAAACACTATTCTATTATATATTAGAAAAATTAAAAACTCATCAACATCTATAAATTAAAATTGTTTTTTTACGTGTCTTTATATTTAAAAAATATGGTAGAAATTATTCAAAATCTCATCTCAAATGCATTTACACATTGATTTTATAAAATTAATGAGTGAAACTCTTTTTTAAAGTATAAATTTTTATTTAATAGAGGCAATCATTAAAATATCAAAAATTTAACAAATATAATCGAAAGATTAGTGGGTGCAGTTGCCCCAATTGAGTCCACCTAGAACCGTGTATGGTGAGGAGAAAAATATGAGAAAGTAACTGTTGCTTTTATTTTTAAATAAATAATCACCAAAAACTAATTTATTTTTTTTAAAAATGTCGACATGAGATAATTTAGATATGTATAATTAATTAGTGAATAATTAGTGACATGTGGTTTGAAAGGCTTATTTTTGAAGTGAATAATTAGTGGTATAATTCCAGGGCATGTGGAATATCCATAGTTGTGACCACGACATGTGTGTCAGGATAAAATAAAATAAAGAAAAAGAAAGCAAGAATATCTGCGGAATGCTACTTGGCTTGCGGTGATAAATCAAATTGAATAAATGTGTCTACCTGTCCCCTTGCTACTGGCTTTGTGTTAACTAAATTCAGCATCTTTGAATGGGATATTCTTCGAATGTGCTTGTATTTTTTTCATAAATATATGGTTTGCAAGTATTTAGTAGGATCTGTACCGTATATACAAAGAGTAGTGATATTTGTACTTTTTTTTTTAGTTTAGTAGTTAGAGTTCACCTTATAAGGTGAATAAGTGGGGTGTCCGGAATTCGAACCCTGGCCCCTGCATATAATAATGCATTGTCCTACCAACTGAGTTATGCTCACGGAACATTTGTACATCTAATAGATGACAACTTTAGTGACAACCTTATTTTTCTCTTTTCTTATTGGTCAAAAACAATTGAGAGAGAAAAAGCAAGAGAGAATAAGAATGTCATGTGCGTATGAGAGAGAAAGTTGTCCAAAAGTTATCACATAATAGTTGTACAAATATCATTTCTCAGATACAAATTACGTTCATTTCTAAAAATAAAAAAAAAACAATTGTCATGCTTTTTTTTTATCGAAAGATATTGTCATGCTAACATGTGTGTGACACATATTATGAATTCTGCAAATGATCTATTAAAAAATTAATCTTCAATTTTAAAAAAAAAAATTATACAATTTTTTAATACATAATACACTTTTTTTTTTTTATTATAACATGTGCCATAAAAGCATATAACATTCAAATGGTTGTACCAATCTCTGTCTAGAATAAGATCCCCACCATGTCCTTCTTGTTTTTAGGTCTATCAAAGTTGTGCCTTGATGTTTAAGGATTAAGTGGCTTAACTTCTTACTCCTAACAAGGAACATGAGATCTTCACCTACACATATAGGGAACAGGGCTGGACTTTGGGGCGTGCAAACCGCTCAATGGAACTGGACCTCTCCAAGGTATGGGCTTAAAAAAATATATAGCTCGGTAGTACTACAAAGTACTACCTCACTACTCTCCAGGTTTCCACGTTCCTTTTCTATTGTCTTGTTTTAGACCTATTAGAATTGGGTTCTTTTACTTTTGTTGTTAGGTGAATGTTTGTTTGGGATGATTGTTTGAGGTTCCTCATGTATATGGTAGTGATTTTCACTTTTGGGTGTACAACATATATACGGCACCTTGTATTTATCTTTTAAAAAAATTTAAATATAACATTGTTCTTTTAAAAAAAATACATTTTTATTTTATTACGGGCCACTTTTCACTTACAGAGTCGAGCCTCCAGATTCGTAGGAATGAACCTGATAAGGAAGATAATGCATGTGCAAATAGGTTGGCCAATGTTGGTCTTACCTTTTCCTTTTTTTCTTTAGCTTTATGGTTAGATTTACCTGACCTTATCAAGGAGGAGTATACTAAGAATAGGCTGGGCAAGCCCAATAGCAGATTTATTACCTCTTGAAAGGTCCTTACTCCTTGGTCTAGTCCCGTTTTTCTTTCTTGTACTTCTTTTCTTTTGGTTAATATATGTTGCGTGGTGCTTCTTGCATCACTTTTGGTTTAAGAAAAAAATAGAATGATCTAGTAGATTTTGACATAAAAAGAGAGGCAATATATAACTCAAGCATCTCCTAATAGATGAGATTAATTTTGTCCTTAATTGAAAATGATTATTATTTACTTACAATATTTAAATATTATTCATTTCTTTACCAAAATTAATAGAAAAAATATATTTGACAGACAATTTTACAGCTACAATATATTTTATAATTTTACTATTCAAACATTTTTTGGATAAAATTAGATGAGTTTAGAGTTCTATATGATTGACTCTTTTATCCAATCAAATAGATGAACATAATATTTCATATATAATATATGGATAATACTTGTATCTCATGTGAGAGAAGTTGATGCTGTATAGTCTATATGGAAGATAATATTCACTTCATAAAATAAGTATATCTCTTAACGCAATGAAATGTCATTTTTTAAAGATTTTTATTTTATGAAAGAATGGTGAATCAATTTAAATTTAATGGGCTCAAACCCGCAAACTTTGAGTTCAAAATCTATCTTTTTAGGAGACTAAACTCTTGGAGTTAATAATAAAGTGTCATTTTATAGATTGCCTTACAACTACGCATTAAATGTTAATTGATTTATAATTTGGATTTTTATGGATGTAAAATATTGTTAATTTCGAATAGATAAAGATATGATTTTCGCCTAACATGTGACCTAACACCTAATATTGAGTTATCGAGGAGAAGGATATCATAATTCAAATATACATAACTCTTAATAAAGTCTTTGAAAAATATATTATAAATAAACTATAACTTGACGCCTAACATTTTAGGAATGACAAGAGTTTACAAAATTGTTCAATATCATATTTGCACATTAGTTTGATTATCTCTCAAAGGGCTATAGTCGTACACAACGAGCCTTGGATGAATGGTGGGGAATTCGGTTTTTCTAGTTTAGCGTGCTTATTCTACACCATGAATTCGATTCACTCTCTGCAATTGGTTTTGCGATCTCATAAGATACAAAAATTAACAATAATTTCAGCAACACCAAAATATCAATAGGCGCAATAAGTTGATCCAAGATAAAATTGCTTAGTAACGAATCCACAGAGACAATGAAACGTGACTGATGATTTACGCAGGGTACAAAAAAAAGTTTTACATAATTAATATAAATATTAGCAGGAATCGAGCAAAAAATATATATAAAAAGATGATAAAAAAAGGTCTCACTGACAGTCCAGCAATAACTTTGGTGAAACATATGAAAAGGGTGGTGCTTCATGAAGGTTTCAACAAGAGGCATCAAAGAAGGGGTGCACGCTGAGTAAAAGTCTCCAACAATCATTTTCTTATCATCATTTTAAAAGCCCAATAACTATACAAATTAATTTCTAACAATTCTATAAATAAAATGATTATTCTAAAATATTATTAATATCGTGCTATTTCTCGCGAGAGAAAATTTACGACATCATTACGAATGCTCATAGACATGCAAATTCAACACATGCTAAAGCTAATAAACCACACCCACCAGCTATATATACCATTAACCACATTTACATACACTCAACTCAATGTTTCTACAACCATATGTCACCCATACAACTTTACATCTCTATACGTGGCTCAATTACAGTGAGAAAAGCTCTTCAATAATTTGGAGTATATTATTATTTATTAAGAATTATAGTAGGTTTTATTCAAATGCCAATTGTGTTGATGCACTAAAAAAAGAGTGATCACTTACATGGCCAATGGAATACATATGAAAATATCAAAAATAAATATCAGACATGCACACGCGCACACACACAAATTAGAGGTGTTACATATTAAAAAAAAAATTAAAAATTAGAGGTGTTACATCTTCCTTATCTTTATGACCTTTAATTCTTTGTTCATGCACCATTCAGATTATTTGAAGTTCATCAACAAATGGAGTACTTGCATCGTTCGATTCTTCAATTGTCAATTGAGCAAACAACATAATCAAACGTGGTTATCATCAATTGATGGATCTTCTCAATGATGACTAGTTCCTCAATTTTCTCACCATGCATCTTCATCTTCTTTTTTTTTTTTTTGTGACTGGAAGATATTTCATTTAACTAGAATAAAGAGAGTCCAAACAAACAGTTGCTACAATTTGATCAGGGGCACAACCCACCCAAGATTTAGAACCTAAACTAACAGCAACTTTAACCAAGCCATGAGCAGCTTTGTTTTTGGTTCTACTAACAAAAGCAACACTAACATTAGGAATTAAAGAAAGAAAATGAATACAATCAGATATAATCAAGTCCAAATCAGCAACTTTCAACTTCCCTTGCAAGCATTTAATAGTAGATTCTGAGTCAGTTTCAATGACAACAAGTACAGGATGGTTGGAGGAGATTAGCCAATTAAGGCACCATCTTAAAGCAAGAGTTTCAGCCACTAAAGGGAATGTACTGATATTTTCTACATGAGTTGTAACATAGATAAGATCACCTTTATTATCCCTTTCTAAGAGTCCCCAAGTTGTCACACCATTATCAAAACATCCAGCATCAATATTTATCTTAGTTGAGCCCATACCTGGCGGACACCAACAAGGAGGAGCCAAATGTGTTATCTGGACCGCTTCAGAAATGGTACTAGGAGCATATTCATCAGTAAATCCAGCACTTTCTGCTGCTATAAGGGGTGGACAGAACTTTTGTTTATTGAAAACACAATTGTTTCTTCCTCTCCCATATTCTCCACAAAGTAATGCCAAACAGTTGAGCAGCATAAATATTGGGACTTTTAAACCAAGATTGCAACCAAGATAATAGATTAACATTATGTGGGATATGTAGGCCAAGGGGGGAAGAAAACCATACCTGCTGCACTAACGGGCAGAGCATAAAGAGATGCTCGTGACTCTCTTTTTCGGTGTAGCAAAGGGGGCAGATTGTGTCCAAGGAACCACCTTTCTTTTCTAGACGACCTCTGGTAGGAAGAATCAATTTTGCCAGCCTCCACAAGAAATTACGCACACAATTAGGGACCTTCAACTTCCATATTGCCTTCCACAAACCTTGATCATTTGTAACAGATAATTCCGGGTTGTTTTGATCATTTAGAGACTTTAGAGTGTGGTATGTTGATCTCACAGAGTACTGTCCATCTTTTTCCCAATGCCATGTCAACTTATCATCAGGGAGTCGCTATGACAAAGGTATGTCTAGAATTTGTTGAGCTTCTTGGTTGGCAAAGTTGTCCAACACCTTGGTTTTGTGTCTACATCAATTAAATGACAAACCATAGCATTCTGACCCAAACTCGACACCGGGCTCCAGACTTTGAAATTTGTCTACTTCAGCAACCAATTGTCTTTCCAAACTCTGACTTTAGTCCCATTCCCAATAGACCATCTAGCACCCAAATCAATGACTTTTTTTCGCTTTGACTAGGCTTCTCCAAGCATAACTTGATTCCATAAAATTTGATCTTGGAAAGTAGCGGCTTTTGGCAAGCAAAGAGTCTTGGTTGAGAATCAGCCGCCAACATTGTTTACCAAGGAGGGCTATATTAAATTCTTCAAAACCCCTAAAACCAATACCACCTCTACCTTTAGATTTCCCAAGATTCTCCCAGCTAAGCCAATGAATTTTCCGGCGTTGTTCAGTTGATCCCCACCAGAATTTCGCCAACATGTTATCACAGCAGCCCGTCGGGATCTTATAGCAGCTCATAATGTAGTTTGGAATCGCTTGGGCTATCGATTTAATCAGAGTTTCTTTACCCGCTCTCGACAAGCATTTCTCTTCCCATCCCTTAATCTTCTTCCAAACTCTGTCCTGGACAAATGAGAAAATCTCTTTCTTCTTTCTACCAAAAATGACAGGTAGACCTAGAAGTTCAAATTCACACTAATCCGCTTGGGCTATCGATTTAATTGCTTGCATCTTCATCCTGTTGATAATAGCATATGACTGGATCTTCTACAGTTTCATTTTCTTACTTACCAAGAAGTTCAAATTCACACTAAATGCTTGCAATTAAACTTGCTTCACTTTGTTTGATCCTTGAATTTGAGGTTCAAAGAATCGCAAATCCCCTTTTCCGCATCTCTTTGAGAATCGTCTCCAAGAATTTCCAATCAATTGATAGGAAGAGTTAATTTTTGGCCTTCAAATATTTCAATTTGCATTCTTCAAAAATCTTCGGACTTTGGGCTACAACGACATTTTTTTTAGTAAGCCCCAAACTTTTTTTTGGGGATGAGCCCCAATATTTTATTTCAGTCCTTCAAAAATATTTCTACAACTTTTAGTTCTCCAGAAATTTTCTGTCCAAACTTTTGGTTTATGCTTTTAAGTCAGGTCATGCGTATCTTTCAAATATTTAAATAAGTGTTTGCATAACTGTTCATAATATTATAAAAATCTCTCAAAAAATAGAATTTTAAAAAAAAACATTAATAAAATATGAATTTTAAGGCACCAAAACATAAAAATTGATATTTAATGTTTTGTTGAAAAATTCTAAAAAAAATTGGGAGAGATTCTTATGATATTTTAAACATTCTTGCAAAAACTCATTTAAAATTTTAAATAATACAAATGAGTTAGTGAAAAGTATTTACCAAAAGTGTTGATGGAAAAATTTAAGGGACTAAACGCTAAGAAATTTTATAACGAGACAAACAAAAAAGTTGAGTATTTTATATGGACCTAAAACATTTTTAACCCTTTTAATTATTTTCTAACTAAAGCTAGTATTTTATTCGAAAGTAAAATAAAATAAGTTAGTGTGTGTATTTAATAGAGTCAAGTATTGGACTATTATTGGTATATAATTAAACTAAAATAAATTGAGCATGGCGCGTACAATTAATAGATGGGGTGTGTATAGAATAGAAGTAAAGAGCTAGCCTATGTTTTACCTGCACTTGCCTCCATTCACAATTGGCATCTTCACTAGTTGTCAATAACACCTTTTTTTATTTTCTTTTTACATAATCAATAACACTTCCTAATATGGAGATTAACAAGAAAATGTGTATATGTCGGTAACCGAAGGTGTTAAGTGTGACAAACCTAACAAAGTGTGCAAGTTGTTAAAGAGCTTATATATATATATATATGGGCTCAAGCAACGAAGTCCGTCTGATATAAGAAGTTGACACCCTTTTGTTAAAAGAAGGATGAAATTTACTAGAATACATCCATTAGTTTTTTTGTGGGAGTGTTTTAGCAAGCTACACATTAGAGTGTATTTAACTACTTTTTTAGTTATAACTTGCTAAAACACACCTTCTAAAAAATAAGTGGGTGTATTATAGCAAATGTATATAGGAGTTGCTAACATACACCCACTTATTTTTTAGAATGAGTGTTTTAGCAACATTCATATTAATGTGTATTTAACAACTTTTTAGTTATATCTTTGCTAAAACACACCTTAATAAAAACTAGTGGGTGTATCCTAGCAAACCCCAATAAGGATATATGCACAAGCAAGCAAGTCACGTGTGATATAAGAAATTGACACCCTTTTGTTAAAAGAATATGTTTAGGCATATATGTTAGGCATAGCTGCAAAATTCGTACTCACGATTATCTATCTGAACCAACCTCGATTTGACGGTTTCTTTTTCTTAGATTAAGTTTGAGTATGGATTTGGGTTTTTCCGAATTCAAAACACGGTACGGAACGAGTGACGAGGATATAGGTACCCATCCCGAATTCATACCCAAACTCGTCCTGAATGTAGAAAATTACATTATTACTACTTTATTGCTCTTTTTATATAAAAAAAACTCAAACCTTAAACCATAAATCATTTCATTCACACAGTCAGATATGCAGTTAGAGTGTATCTAGCAGACGACACTCACTCGAGTTCTCTCTTCTCCTTAACCGTAGTCATCGATCTCTATCATCTCACACCCTCAGTCAATGAAATGTTAAAGTGAACATGTTGCTAGAAATGTTAGAGTGAGCATATTGTAATGTATTACAACTTTTCATTCTGGAATGGAAAAAAATTCTTTTTTATTGAAAAAAATGATTCACTACGGGGACGGTGGCGGGGATGGGGCGGGGATACCTAATCCCGTCTGGGATGATGAGGAGATTCAATATCTCATCCCATTAGGTATATGTAGGGTAACAAATAAGTGTATGAGAGTCGAGGATAAGAACAAAAAAGGTAAAACTCGTCCCCATTCCGCCCTATTACCAACCCTAATGTACCCAATCAAATTTTAATTATACATTGTTTTCTCTCCAACATGGGAGTGACTACAACTCTTTTGGCTTATGTTGATGACATTTTGTTGAATGGAGCTTCTTTAGCATAATTTGATCGCATCAAGGCACAGCTTCAAGATCATGGATTTGGAAATTCTCAAGTATTTTCTTGGTTTAGAGGTTTGCACGTTCCAAGCAAAGTATTTTCATCTATGGATTTGGGAATTCTCAAAGTATTTTCTTGACTATTTGCTATAAGGGGGTGGTAGTCCAACTAGTTTTAGCTGAGAATTAAGGTGTTTGAGGCACTGAGTTCAAACTCAGATAACGATATATTTAATCTAACAATTAAATCGTAATATTTGTCATTGGAAAAAATGTTTTGCTATTAAGATAGAAGAAATAGAAATTAACGATAAAATTGGAGTCACATAGTTAATGAGCTTCACAAAATAATGAATTATTCAAAAGAACTAAGATCAATTCTTTGGTGGAACAATTTTTGTTCACCAAATTATCAGAGCTCCTTCCTTCCCTCTTAGAATTGGAGTTAAAAAAAAAAAAATAGACATTTAGATGCCAAGTCAGCTGCCAGTTAAATAGTTTTCCTCTCCATCTCTGACTGATCCGATAATTAGATTCACTGTATCATCAGGATCTGCTATTTTACTAAGCATCTAATTTTATCTTCCCTTTATATACAATTTTACTTGCTCAAACTGTCATGAGTTATACTCTTTTATCTCAATAGGCATGCAGTGGCACTTTGTATGAACTTTGACAATATTTGTTCACATTCTTTTAAAGGTGACCATGTCTTCTAAGTTAATTGATCGGGCAGACATGAATCTACAATTACAATTACAACTTTATAGAGATTTTTAAAAAAAATCAATAAATACGTTATACTTATACAATATGGTAGAAATGATGGAAACCCACTCATTACATGTAGACTTATAGTCTACAAACTTATTTTTCCTCCCAAATAATGACCTTGATAAAAGATATAGATTAAATTAATTAACATGTGAGTACTATATTATAGAGATCAAATAAGGACTATTTTAAAGAAAAAAGCTGTTATCAATATCATCCCCTTGCTTAATATTATTAATTGATGGGCTAGGACAGTTCTTGTCATTAAGAAGTTCCTCTATCATTTGAAGTGCGATTCTATCTTCTTCATCAATCTCTCCTCGCACAATTTCCTCTTGCGTTGCGACCGCCGATGAAGGTACCAAACTACTACTGCTACTACCACTATCTTGGGTTACACTCATCTTTTTCCCAAGCTGAACAGTCATAACCCAATTTGATTCAGAACACTTCCCAGCACGCTTTTGCCACACACCAATGTGAGAGTTCTCTGTGTCAAGCCTTAAACAAGTCATGGAAGGAGATGGTACCTTGCTACATTTTCGAAGTTTTGCATGTAAAATTTCTTCTAGATCCTTTGAAGTTGAAGGTTTGTTCTCATTACTTGTAATGCTTTTTGGATCACCTTCAGAAGTTTGTGTTATTGGGAAATTTGTTTTGGCATTTCTACCACTCATTAAAATTGCTGCTTGATCGTATGCCCTTGCTGCTTCTTCTGCTGTTTCAAATGTTCCTAGCCACACCCTTCTCTTCCTATTTCAAATCAAATGAAATAGTTACAAACTTGATATTTACATGCAAAACAACACTACTAAAAAAAATTACCAACAAAAATTAGAACCAAAGAAAAACTATATATATTTGTCTATAATTCTATCACAAAGTGCTAGAGATTTAAAAACTAGCTAGAGATCAATTTGCATTCTTTTCATCTTTTTTTTATTTTTTACTTCATTCAAATTTTTTCTTGTGGTGTCAAAAGACTATAAACTTGGATCCTCTAGGGTTAGGTTTTACCTTGCAGCAAGCAGTTAGATTAATGGATATCTCTTAATCTAATGACATACATATAGCTATATATCATGCCGCCAAACCATACACATAGAGGATACATCGAAGGACTATATATAGATGTGCACATCATTGTGAATTTGACAAAATAAACCATAATCTTCTTGATTTTGACAAATTTAAAGAAAAAAAACATGCACTTTATAGATGAATGGGTACGTTGATGTGACTTATTATGACAAATATATGTAACTAGATAGATACATACATGGAGAGTGGAATGGAAAGAAGCTTACAAAAGTGGGTGACGAATCTCTGAAACCCAAGAACCCCAATGTCGTTGCCTGACACCTCTGAACTTCTTTGACTGAACCATGATTGGAAAGTGGTTGTTGTGCACTGCAAAGAGATATGGAAGGACAAAGTTCAGAGGGAACAGAATACTTAGATATAAAGGGATGGAGGCAAGTGACTGAGTAAAGTGTACGTACACTGTCGGCGATCGAACTAAAAGATTGACTCTAACTTAGCCAGTACAACAAACTATTAAACGTTTTCACCTAAACAAGTACCCTATCAAATAAATGTTGTGCTTAACTTTGTTGCGCAGTCGTTGGAACTAGCTAGTTTTTCTTCCTTTTATTATATAATAACTCTTTGTATTTTTACTTTCTATATCATATATATTGTTGTGTGCATGTCGAATAGTGAGAGTGATGTGACTTCACTAGAATTCTATTACATGCCATTATTAGGTGTGGAGTCACTAGAAAATTGTCACTCGGTTGTTGGGGGCTTAGCTTTGTTAATGAGGATTGCATAATTCAAAATGGTTGATGAAGCTATTTAAGTGCATGTGGTGCATAATTCGTAATAAAATTAACCTATGAACTATGAAGTCAGTCACAACTTTCTATTATACTACTACCTTTTGTATAAAGTGAATTTTAAATGTGAGCGCCTTTTTAATTTATTTCTAACGTTGGTTATCATAAAAGATTTGTAGATCTGAAAGTGCCTAAGTTGGTGAAGCTATATACATTGAGTTTGTAGAGGTTAACCAATGTTTGATCCCCACATAACACATTTTTATACAAGGGGAAAGAACTTCAAAGCTCTAAACACGCTAGTAGAGATTAGTACTCTTGTAATCTGTCAAAAAAGACCCAAGTTTTTGTGAGTGAGGATACTATGTAGAGTTCCAATTATCAGGGCCTGCTACAAAAAGATAAAAAATTGATTGATATAATTTGTATTTATACTACATTCATGTTGAAGTGACGGATCCATGAATTTTAATATGTGGAGGCAATATCATATGCCATAAAATGTTTATATAAAAAAAAATTAATACGTTCACGATCAAATAATTTTATAGTTATTGCTACGTAAAAAATTAGACATTACGAAACTTATACTATAGTATACGAAGACATTCAAGACACATAATTATCTACGGGTTATATTTTTCCACGACTATTCATATTTTAAAATTATTTAATGATCTTTTTCATTTTAACACTACCAAATATGTCTTGTTTGAGTATATGACCAAACAATCCTTCAATAATTTATCTCTCGTACGATTATGTATTTAATTCTTCACAAATGAAATTATTGAAATTTTTGTGGGGTCAAACTTAATTTTTATTGAGAACAAAAACAAAATTACTATAGAATTTCCAACAAAATAAATATGTTGTGGGGAAGTTGCCCCTAATAAGTTATGTGTAGATCTGTCCTAATTAAACTACACACATAGTATCATAAAAAAGAAAGAAAAAAAAGGGATTTGGATTTTTTAACACTATTTTATGAGGCAGCAATAATAAACCATTAGATTTATCTTTCAAAAATAAATCATTAGATTTAGAGGGAAACTATATATCTCTAAATTGAATTGTCTTTAGTTTTATGAACTGAAACATAAAATCTAATCCCATATAAGTGGAAGAACTAAGGATTCGTTTGATAACCACGATAGAGTGTCATGATACGATAGACCTATCATATTTTGTATTTAAATCTTATATTTTTTATCCTAACATGAATGTATGTGCTTTGTACATTTTTTACCGTTAATATAGGTTGGGTTATAATTAACCTATGTGAATTTTTTTTATCTTTCATATTCTTCCTCTGAACACTATGACATGTTATGTTGAAGATCTTCTATTTTTATTTTTTTGTTTATTCTTGTTCTATTTTCTTTTAAATGAATGTCTAATATGGACCCATTTTAGTAAATTTTAATAAAAATATTAAGGGTTAAATAACTTTTTTGTCCCTATAAATATTACGAATTTTGATTTTAGTCCCTAAAAAATTAAACTTAATGTTTTTATCCTCACAATTTTTTATTTTGTTTTTGGTTCCTAATGGATATAATTTTGACATGTTTTTGACATTTTTTTAATATAATATGAATATATAAAGGTTGAACATAATGAACAAACATAAAATTGATACAATTTGAACATAAAAGAGTTATAATTTTGACATTCAAATGAACATAAAATGGTCATTAAGGACCAAAAACAAAATAAATTTTTTTATGAGGATGAAAACATTCGGTTTAATTTTTTAGGGACTAAAATCAAAATTCGCTATATTTATAGGGAC
>Ga0228711_1001880_pt1 | contig 31620 bp, 19 predicted proteins | sample MedpolnodulmetaG_2_FD_177996 | JGI IMG/M metagenome (GOLD analysis project Ga0228711, IMG submission 177996) | Root nodule microbial communities from Medicago polymorpha collected in Santa Monica, California, United States - brown nodules | ecosystem: Host-associated > Plants > Roots > Nodule... | reverse complement strand
AATTTTTAATTTGGGACCTAATTTATTGTGGATTTCAGCCCAACTCTCCTCCAATTTAACCAGCATTAATTTATTATGGATTTGGATCCCAGCATTAATTTTTTTTTCTCTTCACTTTAATTCTATTTTTTTTTAAATTACAGCAGGGCCTCCGAATTGTTTAAGACGGCCCTGGTTGTGCTATATAGCGTGATTTATCCTTGTTTTATTTTGAGACAACGAAACCTTAATAAGTAATTTCTTCGGTTGACATGGCATAAGGAAACGTCTTTAAATTGTTGAAATTGCAATTGTTCTGTCTTTAAAATGTTGGTTTTTGGATTTCCAAACTGTTATATTTGGATTTTCAAAATCTATTTTGAAAAAGGTTTTTCATCTATAAAAGTTGTTACTAGGTTGAGTCGTGAACATGTTGCTCTCTTTAAGACGTTTCACCGCACTCTCGAAAATTGTCCAAGAAAAACTATCAATTCCACGCCGCCTCCATGATTAAACAAGTCTAGCGACAGTGATAATTCTATTATGGTAATGAGAGACCACTTAAATGTGGTATTTTTACCATTCTAACTTTTAACTTCTCCAACTATGGTTCTATAACCACTCAAATATGGTGCTACCACCATTCTAACCTCTAACTTCTCCAGGGAAAGCAAATACCAAAAGAGACTATACTTTTATGATCATTCTTAATTCCGAAGGGATATTAATCCGAAAAAGGGACTATGATCTTATAATTAAATACATCTTTTCAAAAGAACATATTATCGTAGGGACATATATTATCGGAAGGACTATGATCTTAAGAACACCCTTAATTTTGAAGGGACATAAAATAAAGGGATAAGTAGCTCGGAAATGCGTCTAGCAAAAAGAGGGAGAAAAGAGAAGGAGTTCTTGACAACTTAATAGACATCTTTGGTGTGTTTTATGAACTGAGTGAAGTTCTCTATTTATATAGAGATTTTGTGACTGTTTTAGCAAAAATTGTGGCAACAATTACTCTAGTGAATAAGATCAAATGAACTTTGTTCTTGAACCACGTAACGGCTCCTCGTCGTAGTGTAGTGACGAAGAGCGTGCACTTTACGGCGCCTTGCACCGATCGGTATGTGAGAATTGCCTCAATGTTTTCAATGTGCTAATATGGATCTGTTCTCCCGTCGTACGAATCCATTTGAGGAGGCTTTTCTAGTCTGCGGAGAATAGGAGCTTCCCGGATGCGCCGTGTGAACGGACCGTAAGCATTATGGTCATTCCGGGCATCGCGGATCGTCTTAGAGGAGATCGTCTGGGTGATCTTCTTCTGGTTGACTTCCGGGTATGGCTTGGAGATCTGATGCTTACTAAATGCCGAGGGGATTTGGAACATGAGTGGCGAGGGATCCTTCCTCTCCTGTTAGGCGTTAAGGAAGGAATCCGTTTAATTCGGACTAACGGGCGCGCTTGCTCCAGATCCATCAGGCGTCGATTCTATTCCTTGATTAACGACGTTTGTCGTTGAACCGTGCAGATCAGATTACTGACGAGGGAACCAGTTGGCGTGGCATCTTCTGGCGTCTATGTAGGTCGTGGAGGACCCTGCAGATGCCTTTCTTGGAGAGGAACTATTTGTAGAGGCTCCTCTCTGGGTGTAACCACAGGAGAAGGTGAAGATGGCATACCATCGCGTTGAGGGATACAAACTTCCCTTTGTATCTGTGAGCTGGCACCGTTGGCAGCCAAGGTGAATTTTTGGAAAGCTTTGGTTTTTAGTGAGGTGAATTTGGTGAGTTGTGTCATAATTGAATATGTGACTTGGTGAATATGTGCATTGGTGAAATTTGGTGAATGTTGTGATGATGTGAATTGTGGTCTTGTATATGTTGATTGATATACTATATTGATGATGTGATGATGATTATGTGGAGCTAATATTTTAAGAATGTTGAATATGCACATGTATATGTATTTGGAGTTTTGATGCTTTATTTAATTATGCTTTTTATGTGGATTAGTATCTAAACTGAGTGGTCATTTGGTTGACCGCCTGCCTATTTGTATGAATAAGTAGATGGCTTGTAGGATTAGTTGCTTTGCTTTGCTTGTGAGTACGCTTGAGACTAGCTTTGAAGCTACCTCGTCTCTTTGCTTTGGAGTCTTAGTCTAGGGCTCTGATTAGGGTGTCGGTCTTTTGTCGTTTATTTTCATGTTTTAATGAGATTATCACTTAGTATGTTGAGATTTATTTTTGGTGATAAATTATGATACATGTGACATGGCTATTTTGGAGATTTTATTATATGTTGATGAGATATTATGATATTATTCTGCTGCGATGTTTTGAAAATTTATTTATGCATGTTTTGGATTAATTGAAGATGTAGCATCTAAATCCTTTGTATGATTGTATTATTCGCGTCATTTATCGCTTTAAGGGTTTAAGGTGTTATACAAATGGCTTTGAATCGTATCAACAAAAGTCTCTGACTTGGGATGAATCGTTTCACGAGTTTTTGAATCTTATCACATCTTAATCGATTCGAAATAGTTTGAATCATATCATGGAAACTCTCTAACTTGTGTTGAATCGATTCAAATGAGTTTGAATTGTTTCAACCTTCATCCTGGGTATTCTGAATCGACTCAAATATGGTCTGATATGTATCAATCTTCATAGCATCTTCATAGTTCATCTGGCTTGTCTTTTAGCTCTCTAAATCGATTCATGCATTTAGTGAATCAATTTACTGTGTTGTTTTTGGCCGAAATTTTGCACTTTCCACCCTTTTCTATATATTGTCAGTTCCTCATAACACCCAAAATATTGAATCATTTGCATTTATCATCTCTAGAGTCTCCAAACCTCACTGTTCATACATTATTCAAGATTAAACATTTTTTCTTTGAATCACTTTGATCTTTGAGTCATAGATTGTTAGAGTGCTATAATGATTGTAAGTTGGTTCATTCAAGGAAATTGATTGGACAATAAAGGTTCTAAAGTGAAGTGAATAATCATATTCCACCTCCAAGGGTATTGGGGGTTCTTTCTAAAGTTCTTGTGTTCAACGAGGTCCAATTGCCGGACAAAGTATCGAAGAGTTCGTGTGAAGAAATTCAAGGGTTGAATGGGTGATTGAGGATTCAAAGACATCAAGAAGCACCGATTTCAAATGTTATTTGAAGATTGGTGGTGTGATTGCATAATAATTGAAGAACTAGGGTAGTTTCAAGGAATTCGTGTAATCACATTGTAATCAAACATTCATATTGTAGTGGAAAGTCCTTTGTGGAGACATTTTCCATTAAGAAGAGTGGATGTAGCCCAAAGCGACGACGAAAGGGCGAACCACTATAAATCTTGATGTCTTCTCTCTTCTCTATTCTCTTTAATTTTGATTAATTGTGTATTTGATTGCTTGAGAAATTGCTAGTGTATAAATTGAGTGTGATCTAGGTTTAAACCATTAAACTTGAATTTGTTCTTTGAATTGGCTTTATCTATCTTTACTATAGATCACATTTAGTTTCAATCTATCAAACACATACACAATTGTATTCATTAGTATAATTGATTAATTGCTCTTAGGTTTGGTTTGAGATTGAACTTGTTTTGTAACTTGTGTGAAATTTATTAATAATAGATTGTGTTAAGATTTTACTTAGACTCACTCAATTCCAAGTGAATCTTATTATTTGTGCGTAGTCTTAATAAGTTTGTCATAGCCATTGAACCTTGCATAAATCCAATACGTCGTAAATCATTTTCTTCAAATCGCTTTCGCTACAACCTCGGTAAAATTTTCAAACGCTATTCACCCCCCTCTAGCGCATATTACCTTGCCATATCGACCAACGGTACGGATTGAGAATCTTCCCTTATAAGTCACCTCATACCTAATGAACTTTATGTGATGTGACATTTGCTATATTTGGTAAGATTTATATTTCTACTCATTGTGAATTAGGGTAACGTAATACCATGTATTCTGCGTAATTAAATTTTCACCAAAGGTCAAAAACTTTATTTGGCGAATTTGTAGAAATTGTCTACCGACGCGTATGCGATTGCAAGATAAAGGGGTAAATTGTACTTCAAGTTCTTCCCTTTGTGATTCCAATGATGAGGACAACTTACACTTATTTTTTAAATGCCCCAGTAGCTGTAATATATGGAGTATGTGCAGCTTTCACTCAGTTGTTGATAATATCATTCATCAAGAGCAAGTTGTCCCTCATATAATTTTTCAGCTTTTGCAGGTTCTGCCAAGTGAAGAAGTGTCACTTCTCTCTTGTGTACTATGGAGTATATGGAAGCAAAGAAACAATAGGATACAGAATGATACAATTGATGCTCAGTCCTTTGTGTCTGAACGAGCAAGATCTATGCTTTTTGAGTGGCAAACAGTACGGAAAGAAATTCAGAAACCAAGCCAGCAAGCATCGCATATAGGAACAACTAATTGGATTAAGCCAAATAGAGGGAGGTACAAGTGCAACATTGATGCAACCTTCTCTAATCAACATAATAGAGTTGGCATTGGCATGTGTATCAGAGATGAGATGGGAGCATTTGTTTTAGCCAAAACTGAATGGTTCAATCCAATTTGTGAGGTCCATATTGGAGAAGCATTAGGACTATTGTCGACGTTAAATTGGGTTCATGAGCTTCAGCTAGGACCTGTTGACTTTGAGCTTAATTCAAAACATGTAGTGGATCAATTTTCGTCACCCAAATCAGATGTTAGTGAATTTGCGGACATAATTGATAATTGTAGAGCTCTATTCACACAATTTTATGTAAACTCTAGTGTTGAGTTTGTGCGCAGACAAGCAAATGAGGCAGCCCATACTTTAGCAAGGGAGGCCGCATTATTAGCTAGTTTCCAAATATTGGTTGCAATACCAAATTGTATTGAACACATTCTGATTAATGAAATGAGTTAAGATTCTTCCTTTCAAAAAAAAAAACTTTTCACTAAAACTAATTTCTATTGTAAAATGACTAAAATACTAATATACTTAAAAGAAAATAATTTTTATTCGAAAAATATATTTTAACTACTCAAAATCCTAAACCACTTTGGGGATTCACATCTCAAATCTTGTGTAATCGTGAGTTCATTTAAAAATTTAAGTTGCGGGTGATTTACCTAACAATTCAACATTATGTTAAATTTTAGTTTTTTTTTTCTTTTTCTGGTTACTCTTAAATTTTAGTTTGTATAGTACTTCAAAATTTTACTATTACGAAAAACCAATAAGAAATAAGTGAATATAAAGTTGGCTTAAATACCTGTATAGTAAATAGGGATCGTTTAAATTTTCATCCCAGAAGTTACTAATCCTTCCATTTTGCCACTGCAAATATTAATCATTTGAAAATTAGTCCTAATTACGTTTTTTTTATGAGGTGGAAGATGATTAGCAACGTGGCACACGATGATTGGGATAAAATGGGTCCACATCAGCAAATGAAACCTAAATGGTCCATTTTACCCTTAATGAATCCAGTCACCCTTTCTTCTTCCTCTCCAAAATCCCAGGTTCCAATTACTCTTATGTGTTAATTAGGATGAGTGGAAGGGTAGTGGGTATAACCTCCAACGGTTGATGTTGTTGTGTTTTGCCTTTCACCTCAACACCATAATTACCACCAAAACCATTCCCTTTCACCCTAACTCATAGTTTCAATTCAATTTTTGAAGACATAAATCTATGCACTGTGCATGCCCAGATTTGAAGACATAAATCTATGCATTGTTCATGCCCAGAGTTACAACTTACATTTATGCCAAAAGGACATTCAACTTGCAAGAATTAGAAGCGAGAGTGTTTAGTTATTTGCTAGAGAATTCAATTTCCAAATTTTAATTTCGTAACATTAGAATCGGATAGCTGGCAGTATTGGCTCTATGTGTTTGGATCAAAGGCTTTAATTGTAATTCTACTTGAATATGAACGTGATTCGATGATGTTGCACGTTCATTCTAGTAATTTCTTTATTTAAACTTTGATGAGAGTTGTTTGAATTTCTTTATTTCCCATATAGTTTTGTTATTTTGCTTCATAGAGTACACACTAATGTGTTACAAGGAGGTTTTGTTGTGTTTTTTTTCTTTCTTTAATTTTTCTGATAAATTCATATATATAATATCTTCCCAATTTATGTGATTGTTAGGGTTCATGGGAGAAGAGAGGAAAGTTGCAATCCAGTAAGAAGAAGAGGGAATGAAAAGAAGATGAAGACATGGGCAAAATTGTCATTTCACATATGGGCTTTCTCATTAAGGGCAAAAATGTCCTTTCACGTTTGTTTTGCTGATGTGTCAACACTCATACCCAATCAGCACTTGACAAATAGGTGCCATGTCGCTAATGACACTTCACATCAGCAAAAAAAACGTAATTAGAACTAAATTTTAAATTATTAATAATTGCAGTGGCAAAATAGAAGAATTAGTAATTAACTTCGGGGACGAAAATTCCAACGAGCCCTATTTGCAGGAACTATACACATATTTAAGCCTATAAAGTTTTCACTTTTCACAATAACAACACTAGAAACATACTCTCTCAAACAAAAAAAACACTAGAAACATACACAAATTAAACTGCATAATTTTATTTTTCTGAAATAACGGCATAAAAGATACTGTATAACCTAGCTTTTGCATGTTTAATATGTATAAATCGTGACTCTATAATTTATGCAAAAGAAAACTATTTGTCCTCTGGTAATTCTAATTTAAATAATAATATTGTTTCCACCTCTTGAATGCATTTACTTTCAACTATGTTCTTTTCATAATTCATCGCAATTATTATTTCTCTTCTCATAATTTGTTATGGACTAAATGGAAAAGGGGAAAATTACCGAAATTAACAAGAAAAAGGTACGTAGGTAACCAATGCAACTAATAATAATGATATGGGAATAGACTCAAGAGATGTCATAACTCAGTTAGCAGGGACATGCATTATTATATGCAGGGGTCGGGGTTCCAATTCCGGATACGCCACTTATTCACCTTAAAAAAAGTGAATTCTAGCCACTAAACTACTTGACAAAAAAAAAAACTAAGAGATGCATCATGTATTATTTCCTCTCCTACTCAAACCCTATATTTGAAATATCCATTGTTCATATCCCCATGTGCCTCCAAATTAACACTAGGCGTTACATTAATTTTCTCTTCTCTATCATGAAGGGCTAGGAGAGACATACTAAATTATAATTAAAATATTAGTGAACTTTGATTGTCATCAAGTTTTCATATGAAATGTTTTCTAAGGTTTTATATACCCATTATTTCATCATAGAGACATTTAACAAAAATTTCAATTTTTTATTTTCTTTCTTGCAGCTCGAAAGTGCGAAGATATATCTAATTGTAGTTAAAAAAGCGTATAACATTTACTTATAAAGTTTTTAAACAATTTAAAATTTATTAAATTGAAAGGAGAAACAATATGGTTCAAAATCTTAAATTTGCTTATGCTTTGATAATAGTTCTTTCTTTATTTCTTGTTGAGTTCGATTGGAGTAAGTCATATCTTCACACCATTTTCAAATTCTCTTGTATAACACATGCACATTGCTTGATCACCTCTTACTAACAATCATTTCTTGTTGTTACTAGCCTACACACATGTGACTTGCAAAAAAAACGCTGATTGTCCAAAATATTTGTGTATGCTCCCACTAAAACCGAAGTGCAATGAAACTTTCTGGTGTACGTGCATAGGTAAAAAATAATTATATGTTACTTTTAAGCCTACAGTTTTATTGTTATTCAAAAAAAGCCTACAGTTTTATTTATATGTAACACTGTTTGTATTTTCTAAAATTTCCCTCACAATTTAATTTAGGTTGAAGTAACAATTAAAATGAAAAAAGATGTTAGATTTCAAATTTTTATTTACATTATCTCTAGACTCTAGTCTTTGATCTATTCTAGTGTTAGGTTTTGAGTTTTGACAAAAGGACTAAATTATAAAACATAAAAATTTCAAGAAAAGTTGATTTTAACTTATTGTTTTCTTTTAATGTAAGTTGTTAAGACTTTTTTTAACTTTGAGTTTTATTTTTATCAAGAACAACTGAAAAAGCGATTGCCTTTGAATAATAATCAAAGTATTGTCACGAATTAACTTGGATTTCTTTTGTCCATTTTTCAGGAAAAGAGCGGCTATTATGAACATGGATTTGTGTTCAGCCCTGGATTTTTGATGTTCTATCTATCTATCTATATCTATCAATGTATTTTTTATTTTTCTACAATAAAAAATGGAATATATTACGACCAAAGGAGACTCCTCAAAAGCACAAGGTGTGCAAGAAAGGAGCTCAAAAGTTTACAAATTTACAACCGATCAAGTAGCAAGTAAACAACAACAAAACAAATTAGCCAATGCCCATACAAACAAACTGGTTCGACCACTGATGACATGTCATCTTACGATATTCTTAGCATGTTTTCAGTCAATTTCAGTAGGTTTTAGCAAGAAAAAAGAGGAGTATTAGAACGATTGCCTATGATTTCGGGACTTCTGCAATGTTTTCTATATTTGAGTATGTAATTCTAATTTTCCCGAAACATAACAATTTTATGGGGTTTTTGAAGTAATTCACAAAGAAATCATGTAAATCGGCAAATCAAGAACATCCGAAGATTTGTGAAGACTTTGGGAAGACCAAGAATGAAGATTCAAGAGGCCTCAAGAGACTTTACATTGGGAGGAATTATGTTCTCAAGTTCCGAGACAAGTTATTTGAAGACGAAGGCCTAAAAACGACGAAAATCGGAGAAACTGGGCCAATGGAGCATAACCACGCGCCTTGGGCACATGGGATGCACCTTGGGCATGGCAAAAATATGCCATGCGCCTTGGACATCTTGCTTGTGCCTTGGGCATATCAAAGGTTGCACTTTATGCGCCTTGGGCATGCTTCATGCGCCCTAAGCATTTGAAATGCGAGGGGTGCATGCGTAATTTTATGCTTTTTTGCGGGTAAAGTTCGCGTATTTAGCCCAAACCCAGTTAGAAACTCTCACTGTAAATACTAGACTTACTCATTTAGAATTTCTCGTTCAGAACTGTGGCAGTTTAAGAGGAAGGCAACTTTGGATCTTTAGGAGAGTTTCTATCTTCTCCTTGATTTTCTAGGGTATGTTTTTATCTTTAGTAATTTGTTTTTAGTTACTGATGAGCAAAACCGCAAGTGTACGGTTTTGCCGAAGTAGTAAAAATAGAGTATCGTTCCAACAGGGAGTTGTTCAATTTGATTGACTTTTAAGAGATGATTAGAAGAAAGTTTGATTGTAGAGATTGGGTTTTTAAAGGTTAAAAACAATAATAATAAAAAGCGTCTTGGGATTATTGGTTCATCGTAATGACGAATCCTTCACAAACAAACCCTAAACCGTAACTTTATATTCGACCTACTTTCTAAAGACAAGTTTCTCTTTAGCGTATCAAAGCCTCTCTCGAGGTGCAGTGAGTGTGTTCCTCTAGCAACCACGCCTATGCTCATGACTGATTGCTATTGGAATCCTTGAAGAACGAAACTTTATGTGTCTCAAGGTTTGCTAGACTATTCTCATGTTTTGCAACCCTTGTCTAAATTCACTTGTTCCAATATCAAAGCTCCTCTTTCGCATTATGAATTGATATTTGAGATGATGAATTAACAAATACTAACCTTCCGCTTTCGCATTATGAGTTTGACATTTGTTAATTCATTATAAAAACAGTGAATTAGATTAGAAAGTAGATTTATATAAAATTAGGGTTTATGGCTTGGTTTGATTAGGATTACGTCATTAGACTTATCCAACAATCCCAAGACAAGAAAGGTCTACTCACTCATGATCATCGTAGCCATAGAAGAGGAGAAGAAGAACATAAAATAAATAACAAGAAAGTAAAAGAAGAACTTTTATTAAGAAAGACAATTGTCACTTATTGAATTCCAAGAACAAAAGATGATTTTACAAGTTAGAGGGCTGCTCTATTTATAGTCTAACATTGACTTGAGCCCCAAGAATTAAATTACTAAATTGTTGCACAAGAGACCATGGGCTCTAAGTCAGTAATACTAAAATAGGCAGCTTTTGTCAAAGAAGCAAAAGCAGCAAAAGGGTAAAAGGGGGCACGCCACTTTGTCATATTTTTGCACAAGATCTTCAAATTCTTTGCACAAGATATTTTAGTATGAGATCTTCATATTTTTGGCATGAATCCCTGCACAATATATTTTGTATGAGATCTTCATATTTTTGGCACGAATCAGCTCCAATTCTCTTTTCTTTTTCTCCAAGACTAAATCTTTTGAATATTTGTTCCTGAAATATAATAACTTGCAATTGAAATAAAATAGTTCTAGAAGGAAATAAAAACATATTAAATCTAATTAAAATAAACTTAAATATTAAATAAAAGACACTAATTTAATGACTAATTATTGACTCATCAGTTACCTTGTGTAACTAATTCTTTTTACGTTAGAGTTCTAAGATGAACCTCTGTTTATTTTTGTCGAATATTTATTTAATTTAATGTTGTTTTTATTTTATTTATCTTTTGTTCGCTATTAAGTTTTATTTAGGAATTATTTATTTCAAAGGATTGTAACCCTAAATTAGGTATTTAGGTTGTGACAGGGCCTAACATTGTTATTACTATCTGAATGCTTATATCTTGATATTTATGTTATTATATTAATAACTATCCGCCTAGGAAGTAATTAGTTAGTAACTAGCGAAAGATACCAAAAGCGAGTTGACCCTAGTAGTAAGTACTTAGGAGGTCACATTACTAATACTGAGTAAAATCTACTGAACATAAGAGGTAACTAGTTAGTAATTAAGAAAACAAGAGACTCCGGGGAATAAACCTAATATAACCATTCTCTTTAACCCTTGGTAAGGTAGAGGAGATAGGATTGTCCGTTTGTAGAACTACTAAGCACGAGCGAGAGTGTGTTATGAGTGTCCTAAGATTCATAGATGAGTAGACCTACAAAAACCTTGGCCTTCATTGCCTTGGGAAATCTTGGAAAGCCAATATAAAGTCTATGCTTTCAATTACCTTAGAGACGCTAAGAACCCATACGTAAGGATCATCGTGTGATCAGCAGGTGCAAACACATATAATAAATAAATAAAATAATACTAAGGAAAAACGGGCTGTTACACAACGCACATGTAATCACTTAGTTCTCGGTTATCTATATATCTTTGAATTTGAAACTTGCTTCATTCTAATGTTTGGGTTTAGGGTGCCTACGTGGCATAACTTTCATTGAATTGTCTTTATGAACAGAACAAAAGTTGGAGAGGCAATAGGCAAATAGATTACAAGCCAGTAATATCTTCTCACTAGCATATGAGAGGTTTTATATTAAAAATTGAATAGCATATCATGAACGACTTTACGCATGTTGCATGATTAATACATCATAGGTCTATTTATTTAAAAATAAAATCCATCGGTTATATTTTATCTTTAAGATGATCGGTTACATTTCTTAGTTGTTGCTATTCTAATCATTTTTAATTTGCATATAAAAAACTAAGAGTGCTATATAGGCCATTTCATTTTCCCTTTGATTACTAACCACTACTCACATGCCTCTTTCTGTCCCTTCCATTTTTTTAGTTTTCATTTTCATATTTCCCTCTTTCATTTTCTACAATGGAATTCCTTTCTTTTTTCTTTTTCATATAGTATGGGTAGATTTTGGAGATAGGAGAATTTTGTTGAAAGAACAACTCTTATTTGCAAAGGCAGTTGTGGTTACATTGAAATTTGTGTTTTCCATAATTATTTACTCTAACATTCTACCACTGAATGTTAATTTATCTCCATTTCTTTTTCTTTCCATTCATTGTATTTGATACGTACATAATATGATACTCCTATCACGGCGTGTGATAACAAATTTATTATTTTTATGTTCTTTATATTTCATCCATTTTTTTTAATAAAAAGTTTAGGTTAGTTGAGCATTTTTCTTGATCTCTATATACATGTATTCTAAGCTACATTTTACTTACATGTCACTTCACCAATGATCCCCTTTCTAACTTTTATTCTTGACCATTCTTCTACTTTGCTTATGCGTCACTCCCTCAAACCATTATACATAATAATTTTGATAAAAAGAGTTACACTGATCAATTGAAACCTTAATAAGAAAGAAGTAAGAATAGGAATATACACATCAATGTTAACCAAGTGTAATTGAACATTATTATTTTAATTAAAAAAGCGGTCACCGCACAGACAAAATTATCGGTAAACAACTTTGACATCCTTTATTCTTATAAATCCTTCAACTACTATTTTCTAATAGGGTAAATACCTCTTTTCGTCCCTGTAATATTAGCGAATTTCGATTTTAGTCCCTGTAAAAAAAAGATTTAGATTTTGTCCCTGTAATTTCAGATTCTTCCACTTTTTGTCCCTCCTTTCATCACGTCAGCAGAATCTGCATAAATTACGTGTAATTTCAAATTCCCCTCACTTTTGGTCTCTGTAATTTCAGATTCCTCCATTTTTGGTCCCTCATTTTACGTGCCATGTATACAAATTTTGTTGACATGGTGAAATGAGGGACCAAAAGTGGAAGAATCTGAAATTACAGGGACTGAATCTAAATATTTTTTTTACAGGGACTAAAACCGAAATTTGCTAATATTATAGGGACGAAAAGAGGTATTTACCCTTTCTAAAAACACTTGATTCATTGCTATATTATTTACACCATCACCATTGGATTTGTCTGTTTACATTCTTCCACATAAAGGTTAAAAAAATGATACATTTTAGATCATCCATATTTCCCTTTTTCCCTTTCACCTATATAATAATCAACGCTAATCTCATTCCTTTTCTGCTCATTCTCTAATATTTGCTGATCAATTTTATCATTTACCTCATTTTCTCTTGACTTTTCCACTATGTGATCTACTATTGATGTCAATAACACTAAACCATCTTTCTATACTTTTCCTCTACCATGCTATCTAAATGTTCTAATCTTATATCATGTTTTTTACTTTCATGTCATTGAGAAACATTGTGTGTATAAATATGTGATTTTGTGCATCAGATTTTGGGTTTTGTTCATCACCACATTCAAGCAATAATTGGTCAGTTCATCTTCAATTTTGTATTACTGTTTTTTCCCACTCACTTTAACTCTTCATCTCTTGATTATTAACTGTCTCTATAACATGATAGCGAGTCAAGTTACTTAGATTGGTCATATATTTGAGCTCTATTTTTTTTATATGATGTTTGTTAGTCTATTTTTTCGAATTTCTTTTATATTTTCTTTTATTCCTTAATGTGTATATGGAAAAATTTTATGTGCATTAGGAAAATAGGATAAATAATTATTCTATTTTTTATTTTGTTGCATTGTTGTTGCTCATGAAGAAGTTTATAAAAAATGGTTGTTCATCATTAGTTTTTCCAAGAAACTATTGGATGGTACCTATTCAATTTGGTATTATATTTCTTTTCTATTTTTTACTCATCATCTCTTGCCTATTCATTGGTTTTATGACTTAATAGAGACTCAAGTTACTTTTAGGATGACCAAATAGTTTATATTTCTGAAATAAATTAAAAAAATTAAAAAGCTACTTTTTATTAGTTAATGAAAGGTTGTAAGAAATGTAATGATAATTGTTCACGTCTATATTTATTTTCTTTTTGCAAAAACACTGCATTTACTTCACTTCATGCAAGTTGTACAATGAATGCATTATAATATATTTTTATTCTATCCTCTTATACACACAAGTTTACTACAAAGCTCTTCATTTTCTTCTTCCATTTCATTTTTTGATAGTTCTGATTTTCTGTTCAAGCTTCGTATATGTATATTTCTCTAACTTTTTGTATTCTCTAATGAATATCATTTCTCTGATTTCACATACATAAGTTTTGATAAAAGGGTTTGTACCAAAAAAAAGTTGATAAAAGGGAGAGTTTTGTTGAGAGTGCACTTCATGTATGAAAAGGTGGTTGTTTTCGTTGAAATTAAAGTTTTTTTTTCATTATTATTTTTTATTTAACATTGTTATAAGATCAAGAGTGTAATAAAGATGTGGAAGGGAACATATTAAAAATTCTTTAAAAAAGTAATATTTTTTATTCATTTTCATTCCAAGCCCGTGTGTTATGTTTTTAATTGAATAGTTTCTTATAAGTGCTATTAGCATCAATGCCTTTTTTCAAAAAAAAAAACATCAATGCCTAGGTAAGTAATTGTAGATGCACACATCTAGTCAAAACTCTAATGAAATGCTCTTGATCTTTCTGAAATTAGAGAGACAAAGTCATGTTTTGATGATTTGAACGCGACAATTTAACCCTTGACCATAGAATTGACTGACATTTATACTTTCCATCAATTGAGTTTCCTATAATTAAGAGTAAATTTGGATACAAAATTGTGATGATGTTGATGTGGTACCTCTAAGACCTTCCCATAAACTAAACTTGAGTCATTATTCTGAAGTTATAATTATGCATATGTGCCACCTCTAAAAATATATTCTAAAATATAGTATAACTTCTTACCCTTTCTTATTTTATCTAATATATTTATCCAATAATTATAAGAATGCTAGCAATTTTAAGTTACAAAACTTATCATCCCTTCTTAATATAGTTGTTGTTATTATTTACCATTCATTAAATTAATTTAATAAGAATAAATGAATAGATTAAAAAAAGTTTATAAAAAAATAGATAAAAAAATTAATATCGAAGCTTTTTCGAGCTTATGGTTCTCATATCAAGACCAATATATGTTGCACATTTTTTTATTAGTATTTAGATAAATTCAGTTGTTCTTCAGAAAATATTGTCATAATGTGTAAGATCTAAACAAGTTTCACGACTATTATTCTATCTAATAGAGTAGCCAACGAAAACTCTATTACCCGATGCAGCTCTTGAATGAATTTGGAAGTGGGTTTTAATGTTCATCAAGTGTAATTCCTTTTTGAAAAAACATTCTCACATATAAAAAATTTTCTCACATATCTTGTAACTTCTCACCCTTTCTTATTCTATCTAATAACTATAATAACGAAATTAATTTCAAGTAACACTTCTTAATATGTTTTATCCTCCACAAAATTAGTTAAATAAGAAAGATTAAAAAAAAAAAAATTGGGCATATGGCCATCCATTGTACTAAAAAATAAATAATATTCAAGCAATCTTTGTGCTTATTGTTCTCATATCAAGACCAATATAAATGACACATTTTTCCTTATTAATATTTAGCTAACTTCATTGTAAACTAATTGAAATTCTTCTTGAAAAAACACCGTCATAAAGTTTAACATCTAAAAAAGTTTCACAACTCTATTGAAACCCGTGCAACGAACGGGTTATATGCCTAGCTTCATAAAGCTTTTTTTTTTTGAACAAACTAAAATGATATATTATAAACAACAATGGATCACCCTGCACAAGGTGTGCAAAGGGAGAACCACCCAAGAGTATTTACACTGAAAAGGTGCTAACAAATAAAGGCACCAAACAAAACCGACAAGAGAAAATTATAAGTGGGCACCCATGCAAGGGATTGGGTGTTTCCACCAGTCATGATAACTGTAGTTAAAAGTCGCCTGTTTTGCTTTCAGCCATAAAAAAGAATAGAGCTTCACCTTCTCAAGCATACCAGCAGAAGAATAAACCGCATTTTGAAAGACACAGTTATTCCTCTCCTTCCATAACACCAAAGCAGAAGCAAACCAAATAATTCTAAGAAATGAATGAGTTACTCTAGGCAGCCCTGCCATGTTTGTAAACTGAAAATAATAATGACGAATGTCACTAGGCATCATCGAAGATATGCCCAACCATTGTCACACCTGATACCAAAGAGAATTGAAAATATTGCAATCCAGAAACAAATGGTTTGTCGTTTCCTGATGACCACAACCTAAAGCACAACCCGCATTTTCTGGTTGAATCACACGCATGTGCACCAAGTTGTCTTTAGTAGGCAAGCGTTTCCGAAAGAGGCGCCATGCAAACAAGGACACTTTGGAGGGAATCTTCTTGTGCCACACATCTATAACAAGACTTCTATTCAATGGCTCCCCTGTAGTAGTGATAAATGTGTAGGCGCCCTTAACCGTATATCCGCTAGAGGTGTCCAGTAGCCATCTTCAAGTATCATTAACTTCGTCCTGCAAAACAATGTTATGAAGTAGAACTGAGCACTCCCTCACACTCTCCTCCTCCCATGCCAACAAACGGCGACGCCACACCCACGCCTCTCCACCTTCCCCCCACCCTAACCTCCACATCTCTTCCACCGTACACTCCTTAACAACCACCAAATCGAAAAGGCGGGGAAATCTGACTCTCAAAGGCATTTCCCCCACCCACGTATCATACCAAAACAAAGTATCTCTACCATCACCAATAACCCTCCGAGTGTTGTCATCAAACCACCTCCCGACACCCTCACCAACACCCTCCCACACCCTAGACAACATCCGCCACCAAGACGAGGTATTCCTCCCACCCTCTTGCAACCGGCCCCCAACCTCACCATACCAAGTTTTGAGAACTCGATACCATAATCCCTCCTTTTTAGACATCATCCTCCAACACCATTTTCCTAATAATGCTAAATTAAAAGCACCTATCCGCCTAACCCCCAAACCTCCGACATTCTTTAGAGTACAAATAGACTCCCAATTTATCCAGGCAATTTTCCTATTATCCTCACAATCCCCCCAATTATTTTTTTTGAAAATAAATTCAATAGAAGAAATTATACCTGCAGGGGCTTTGAAAAGGGAATGAAAGTAAACCGGAAGAGAGGAGAGAACAGACTTCAGAAGAACCAGACGACCACCGAAAGAAAGGAACTTATTTTTCCACTTCGACAAACGAGAGACAATGCGATCGACAACAGGTTTCCAAAAACTAAGTTTCCTCGAATCACTACCGATAGGCAAACCCAAATAAATAAACGGAATAGTTCCCCTACGACAATTCATCACCAAAGAAGCCTCCGACAACCAAGAATCAGAGATATTAATACATGTCAGCATGCTTTTGTTAAAATTCACCTTCAACCCCGACACGTCTTCAAACAACAACAACACCGCTCTCATAGTTCGAACATTCAACCAACTTTTGTTACCGATAATAATAGTGTCATCCGCAAATTGGAGATGAGTTATGCTAACCTAGCTTCATAGAGCTATAATGAACAACATGTGTACAACAATAATGGGAGGACGATTGTCCCGGAACTCAATAATGGATTCAAGTGAGAGCTCAACGAAAAGTAACCCACAAATGAAGAACAAAAGAGAAAGAAGAGGGAACTAATTCATAAAAAAAATGGATGGATTTCTCGCTCTTACCAAACGATTACATGTTGAGATCACCTTATTCTCGGTGCTCAACAGTTCTGCAGTGGAACCATTGTTCGTTCGCTCGACATCAACAGAGAGCCATCTACGATAATAACACCACCGACATCGTTTATGATGGTGAATACGGATCAAGGATTGATTTAACCTTTGAAATTATCAATCATAACATGCAGAGTTCAGATTGGGTAGAAGGATTTTAGGATTTAAAAAATTTACCGTTTTAAGGATTTTAGGATTTAAAAAATTTAACTGCCTTTTTATGTGTTCGTATCTTTTGATGTTTTTAATTTTAAAAAAGTCACTATTTAATTTTGATAGAATATATGCTATTTTTTTAGGATGGAATATATGCTATTGGTATCTTTTTATTTTTTAGTTAATCAACTGACAAACAAACTTTAAATCTGGTTAGTGTCTCTTTAGTTAATCCAAGATTTTTCCTTAAATCTTTATTTCATTTTTTTTGTCAAGTACACTTTCATTCTTTTCATTTCTATCCGCTCAGACACATTAATCAACTTTAAATATGGTTAGTGTCTCTTTAGATAAAACAACTTTAACATATAATCTCTAATTCTCAACTACTTAAAATTACGGCAGATTTACATCTAATAGTATGCAAATGCGCTTTTGTTTCATCAAACCCAACTCCAAAAATAAAAAATAATATTTGCAAAAATAATCTTATTTTAAAAATAAAAAATGTCCAACATTTTCTTTTCATTTTTGTTAAAAAATTTAGGGTTAATAGTGCTTTACACCCCTGTAATATAGGTCATTTCGGGTTTACCCCCTATAAAATATTTTTTTTGATTTACCCCCCTATAAAAAAAAAATTCTTCAGAATAACCCTCTAATAGGCCATACAAAAACGATTTTTTTTCTTCAGAAATTTTGATTTTTGTATGGCCTATTAGGGGGGTTTTCTGAAAAAAATATATTTTACAGGGGGGTAAATCAAAAAAAATATTTTATAGGGGGTAAACCTGGAAATGACCTATATTATAGGGGATAAAACACCATTAACCCAAAAATTTAATCAAATTCGTGCAACGCACGGGTTGTCTCCCTAGTCTACTTATAAAATTGACTGTGCATGCACCTAAAAATGATTCAAACAATCTTCCTAGCATTGGAGCATCCTGACACATTGGATGTTAATGTTGCCCTTAGTCAAACTAAATCCCATATTCTTAGGCTAAATTATATAAACTCTTTGATATGTATTAGCTGTACACAATGGTCAATGGTTGCACATATCTGTCCATTTAATTATTGTAATTACCTTTAATTAGCTTACAAATAGTCAAGGGATATTCTCCCTATTTATGTATATCATTCACGATCAATAAAATACAACAACAATTGTGTGCTTTGTTTAATATCGATAACAATAACAAGTGTAATATCGATGCTGCTTTCTCTACCTCCCTCAATAGAACCGGAATTGGAATATGTATAAGGGAGTCAGATGGCAGTTTTGTGCTGGCTCGAACGGTGGTGCATCCGTGCCTCCTTCAGACAGATGTTGGTGAAGCACTTGGCCTACACCTAGCTTTGCAATGGCTCAGTGACATGCAGTTTGATCATGTTGATTTCGAAACGGATTCCAGGTTGACGGCTGATGTTTTTCATTTGGATAGGCACGACACGTCGGATTTTGGTTGCATTATTATTTCATGTCGCTCTCTGTTTAGTTCTCTTTTTTCTAACTCTAGGATGGAGTTTGTTAGGCGACAAGCCAACGAGGTAGCTCATGCGCTTGCAAGGGATGCCACGTTACTAGCTAGTCATGTTGTTTATTATGATATACCCATTTGTATTGAATCCCTTATTATTAATGAAATGCTATAAGCAAGTTTCTCTCAAAAAAAAAAATTTGTGTGCTTTGTTTACTTGTTTATGGTATCATTTGCTCAAAGCTTTACAACATCGATCCAAAACCTGCTAATTTATCATGCCTTCTGTCCACACAATCAAAATCAGTAAGACTACATCTGTAGTAGTACTCCAACCTCAAACATCCATCAAACTTACCCGCTCCAATTACCCTGCTTGGAAGGTTCAATTCAATGCCCTCATGGTTGGCTATGACCTTCTTGGATTTGTTGATGGTACCAAAATTTGTCCTGTACAAACTCATGCAGGTCATACCTACTGGCAACGTCAGGATAAGTTGATCCTACATGCCATAATCTCCTCAGTAGACCAAAGTATCATTACCATGCTTGGGAATGTCACAACTTCCAAACAAGCATGGGACATTCTGAACAAGATGTTTGGAAGCAAAACACACTCTCACATCATGCATCTTAAAGAGCGCTTGTCCCGGTTCTCCAAAGATACACGGTCGGTGACTGGGTATCTGCAAACAATCAAATCCATGTCTGATGAGCTGGCTGTAATCAACTCTCCATTGGATGATGTTGATCTCGTTATTCATACATTGAATGGACTTGAATCTGAGTTCAAAGAGATTACTGCTGCTCTTCGTGCTCGTGAAAACCCAATTGAGTTTGATGCACTCCATGACTTGCTGATTGACTATGAAAGTCATCTCAAGAGAGATGAAGATACATCTCTCATAGCATCTGTCCATGTTGTATACAAAGGGAAACAACACTTTCAAAAACGTGGTTACACTCCTAATCACGCCGCTGCATCTCAACAATTCAGGTCTGCTGCTACTGGATCCTCGAAGAAAGGCACTTGTCAATACTGAGGGACACGCATCAAAAGAGTGCTACAAACTCCATGGTTACCCAACGAAAAACAATTTTGGATCATCAGCTCATCACGCTTGAGAAAACAATGCTGCAAATCCAACTGATTGGATTTTGGATTCAGGAGCTACAGACCATCTCACCAATCAACTTGATAACCTTCATCACCAAAATCTTTACATCGGAACATATGAAATCATTATCGGTGATGGATCCACAATTCCAATAACTCACACAGGTAAGGTTATTATTCCTACAGAAACACATAGCTCGAATCTTCCCAAAGTTCTTCATGTTCCTCATATTTCACAAAATCCATTATCTGTTTCATCTTTATGTCATACTAACCCCGTCTCAGTTGAATTTTTTTCTAATAATTTCTTGATAAAGGATATGAAAACAAGGGTGCCGCTTCTCAAAGGATTGCATAAAAATGGACTGTACCACATGCCGCCTCTCACCACCTCTCCCACTGCCTTCACCACCATTAACTCTTCATCCCCACCATGGCATCATATCTTTGGTCACCCATGTGAAAGAACAATGAGACATCTCTCATCCATTAATAAAATAAAGACAAGCAAGCTTTTACCATGCATCTCATGTAGTAGTTCCAAGAGCCATAAGCTTCCATTTACCTTTTCCAGTATAGTTAGCAAGAGGCCACTTGAAATTATTTATTCCGACGTATGAGGGCCTGCCCCTATTAAGTCTTTAACATGTTTTTTATATTACCTTATTTTTGTTGATCATTTCACCAAATATATTTGGTTGTATCCACTCAAAAATAAATCAGATGTTTCAGTTATATTCCCACAATTCAAAGCTATTGTTGAAAAGTTTTTTAATTTACCTATTCTTGTGTTATACTCGTGTAATGGTGGAGAGTTTATCAAATTAAAAACTTTTTTATCTTCCAATGGCATATCACATTACACCACCCCACCACACATACCTGAACTCAATGCCACTGCAGAACGACGACACCGACATACAATAGAAACAACACGTGCACTTTTGCATCATGCTGAACTACCCACTACATTTTGGTCATTTGCTTTTCGTACTGCATCATACTTAATAAATAGATTACCTACCCCAAATCTCAGTATGAAAACTCCACCAAACTCAACACAATCCTAACCATCTCCATTCATTTGGATGTCTTTGCTTCCCGTGGCTACGTCCTTACACTAGCAACAAACTCCAACCAAGATCAGTCCCGTGTATATTCATAGGTTACTCACATTCACAATATGCCTACCAATGCCTTGACCCCATCACCAACCGAATTTATACATCTAGACATGTCACCTTTCATGACAACCATTTCCCATATAAGCACCTAACCAAACCACCACCACCTCAAATAAATCCTCCAAACATCAACCACACTCCTCCACACTACATAATGCCTATCAAACCCATAACCAGTACCAACAATACCAATCCAAATCCCCCAGAATCACAACCATCAGAAATCCTTCAAGAAGCACCCTTGAGTTCAGACACTTCATCAGGTAATGAAATTCAATCTCAACCTCCTCATCATGATGAAAATTATGAACCTAACCAAAATGCAACCAACACTAGTGAGTATCATGTCCGAACTAGATCCAAAAACAATATATTCAAGCCAAAAGTGTTCAATGTCACCAATTATCCTTTACCTGAGAATCTTGAACCATCAAATGTGAGACAAGCCATGCAAATCCCACATTGGAGACAAGCAATATCTGAAGAATTTGATGCATTGATTCGTAATGGTACTTGGTCCTTAGTACCACCACCATGAGGCCAAAACATAGTTGATTGTAAATGGTTATTTCGCATCAAAAGAAATCCAGATGGCTCAATCTCTTGATATAAGGCAAGATTAGTTGCCAAAGGGTTAACACAATGCCCGGGTGTAGATTTTAAAGAAACATTTGCACCAGTAGTGAGGCCTCAAACAATTAAGCTCATCCTCACTATTGCACTTGGAAATGCTTGGCCTATGCATCAGCTTGACGTCAACACCGCATTCCTCCAAGGTTCTCTCAAAGAAGAAGTGTTCATGGCTCAACCACCAGGTATGAAAGATCAACAACACCCTCAATATGTTTGTAAACTTCACAAGGCAATATATGGTTTGAGACAAGCACCGAGAACATGGCATGATGCACTCAAATCTTTCACTACCTCACACAGTTTTCATACGAGCCAAAACGATCCTTCATTGTTCATATATGATTCAGGGTCTATCTTAGCTTACTTCCTTGTATATGTTAATGATTTATTACTCACGGGTAATGATGCCAACTTCCTTACAAGCTTCATTACATCTCTATCAAATAAGTTCTCACTTAAGAACATGGGAACTCCTCACCATTTTTTGGGAGTTGAATTCATCCCCATGGCTGCAGGCATGTTTCTATCTCAACATAAATTCATTCGTGACATTCTTGAAAAATTTAAAATGGAAGGAACCAAACCGTCTCCCACACCTCTGTCCCAAACAGCCACCCTAAGCTTGCATGATGGAACCCCAGGAACAGACTCCACACATTACAGGAAAATCCTTGGATCACTTCAATACTTAAATCTTACAAGGCCTGATCTATCCTTTGCAATCAACAAACTCTCACAGTTTATGCATAAGCCTACCACCTTGCATCTTCAACAATTAACTATGGTATTTTATTGCGCAAACCAAGTTCTCTCAACCTACTTGCTTACACTGACGCAGACTGGGGTGGTAATGCAGATGATCGAACTTCAACCTCAGCATACCTAATCTTTTTTGGTGGAAATCCTATCTCATGGACATCCAAAAAGCAAAGATCAGTAGCTAGATCATCTACTGAGGCAGAATACCGTGCGGTAGCAACAGGAGCAACCGAGCTTATGTGGCTCCTCAAATTATTGCAAGAATTACGGGTACCAATTCAGCAACCTCCACGCATTTTATGTGATAGTATAGGAGCAATATATTTGTGCTCAAATCCCGTCTTTCATACTAGGATGAAGCACATATCTATGGATTACCATTTTGTTAGAGAACAAGTCCAAGCAAGAACTCTACATGTTTCTCATGTATCCACAAAGGATCAACTAGCTGACATTCTCACAAAACCTCTTGCAACAAAGTCATTCAAAGAACTGATCTCCAAGATGCAAGTTATTGATGGAAACTTGCTCTTGAGGGGGCGCATTGGAGCATCCTGACACGTTGGATATCAATGTTGCACTTAGTCAAACTAAATCCCATATTCTTAGGCTAAATTATATCAACTCTTTGATTTGTATTAGATATACACAATGGTCAATGGTTGCAAATATCTGAACATTTAATTATTGTAATTACCTTTAATTATCTTACAAATAGTTAAGGGATATTCTCCCTATTTATGTATATCATTCACGATCAATAAAATACAACAACAATTGTGTGCTTTGTTTACTTGTTTACCTAGAACATGCAAAAAAAAAATGGAAAATTCTGTAGGTTACAAAACATTAATGACTCATTATGCCAAAGAAAAACGCTTTCTATTTCTCTTCATTCACTCATAATTCATCAGCTTGAAAGAGTTTTATGTCTTACTTGGTTTCTCACTCAGCTGTACACATCTTGAGTATCCTGTAAACAAGGATTATGTACCATATTATGTTGCTTCAAGGCATCAAATTAATCTGAATCTCAAGTAATCCCTACAATTACTGCCTCCAATGTCTAAGGGATTCAGGGTTCATGATGAAAATAGAATACAAATAAGGCACTGATGTAAATGAATCAATGATAAAATAAATTTAGCTATATTGCTTCCGTTTACTTTCTTCGTTCTATTTTTTTTATGCTTACTTTCTTCGTTCTAGAATTTGAACAATAAAAAAGTTATGTAATATTGGAATTTTTTCGTTTAAGTCTTTCATTTTACTGCCCCTATGATGTCAATTTCCTTCTTAGACTATCAGAATACCCGTACATACGGGCATTTTTGTGTGTGTTCGTAATATACAATAAGTTATATTGTTAGTTAAAAAAGATAGTAATTAACACTTCTTCAAAAAAAAACAAAAAGATAGTAATTAACATTGTTTATAATATTGATAAAACTTAGTTAAAAATTGTTTATTAAGTATAATTTATTTATACCATAAAAATATATAGTCCCTTGAATACAAAAAAAAAAACTTAAAAAGTATAGATAAGTGGAAAAATGCCATGAGTTTTTGCATAACTTTTTTGTTTGTGCCTTTTATGGATGGACCTTTCTTTAGTTCTGTTTTATTTTTAATGGCTGAAAAATATGATTTATTTGTTTATGTTATATATCATTTGGATTTAAGGAAAAATGAATGAGATTGGAGTTGAAGTGAATGGTACTGAATTAGGGAATGTTCAAAATCTCGATGTTCATTATTGGAAGCCTGCTTCTATTTTGGATGGAAACAATGTTTTAGTTAGTGGCATTTACCAATCATTTTTTGTTGCTTTCATGTTGTTAAGTTGTTGTTGATTAATTATAATTTGTATGATTTCTTGACAAATCTATTGTAGCATTTTCCTCGACGTGTTGCTGAGAATGATTTGTATATCAATCAATCTAAAATTCTCCTTTTTGATGAAGAAACTAGTAAATCTTATGACTGTGATGTTCACACTGCGTCAAAAATCATGTATCAGAAATACATAGGAAGAGGATGGTACGACTTTGGTCTTGAAAAGGGCCTAAAAGTTGGCGACGTTATTTTGTTCACGGTCAATAATCCTCCTAATAGGATGTACACTACCGTCGTTAAATATGGCTGATTCTATGATCGAATGTGGTGGCTCAAGGTTGTTTGTATGATTGTCTATTTGTAATCTAATATTTAAGTTGAGGAAAGTTTGGCCAAAATATTATTGTCGTATTTATTAAAGTTAAATTTTAATTGTTTTTATGTTAAGTTCGGTTAATGGTTGAAGTGATGAATTGAAGTTTATGTTAAACTATCTACGTTGAATATATAGTTTACATTTTCTAATATTATAATAAAAAATAATAATATTTAACCGTATTTTAATGAAACCCGTGCAACGCACGGGTTGAATACCTAGTATTAATCGATATCATGGTTCGATCGACTAAATCATGTTTGAACAAGTTAATTAATTAATTAACTAATAAAAAATAAATATACTCATCTAAATACTCTTATAGGCCAAGTACCTTATTATTTATCATTGTTTTTAAAACCCACAAATTTATTTAATCTACTAAACGACTTTGTTGTTTTTCTATCCTCTCTCTCCCGATTCAATCCTATAAAACAATTTCCCTCTATCTATCTATCATAATTCTGAGTCTTTCCCATAAACATATGTATGTAAAAAAAAACAAATATTAGGAGAAGGTAGGTGTGGCTATAGCCACATCTTGCCTTACGCTGGATCCGCCACTGGACACCATTTCCTAATTAAAGAACAAATTTATTCTATAAACGTGATAAAATACTTTATATATGTTTTTATGAGAAACTATTTAAACAATCTTTTCATTCAATATTTTTAGGAACAAGACCGTAATAATTTAGGAGAGGGGGTATTTCAGACTAATGTACAACTTTGTGTGGGTGATTGTGGTAATCATGAAGATGTGGATCATCTGTTCTTGAAATATGATTTTTTTCGGAAGAATTGATCATCAGTCTCGTATTGGATGTTATTGACACGGTAAATCTGACACGACTCTCGGATCATATACTTTAATTTGGAGTTTTAGGAGGATTTTCGAAGAATATACGTTTAACTTTGCATCTAATTTGGCTTTCACACGTTTGGATTATTTGGAAAGAAAAAAATACTCAAATTTTCCAGCAAAAGGAGGAAACTTAACAACATTTACTTGAGAATATTGAGTTTCGGCCTTTTTGGTGGTCGAAAGCAAAATAACCTACTTTCGCTCGATTACGTGATTTATCTAATATTACATTGTAATTGTTTAAACCTTTTCCAAGTGTTTTTTCTTACACTTCTTGTGTTAGAAGAACTTGACGGTTTGATTAATATATTTTATTTTGCCTTGTTGGAAAGTTAAAAATAAAACCTTAACAGTCTCTATATTATTTCCTCTAAAATCTAATAAAGCCCGTATTAGGAATTATATATAAGTTATTATAACCCAAAATCGTCCCATGTATTGTGAATTGCTTAGAATTTGTCTTGATTTCTTATGGTACTGTGTACAATCCATGTTTTTTTAATGTTCGATTTTTTATGTTACAATTTATTTTGAAGTTATAAGCATTTTTATATATTTTAAAGAATTAATATTGCTTTTATTAATAACTAGCAGAAAGACGGGCACGCTAACGCATGTGATTATTTTATTATGTTTGTTTGTATAATTTTGATTAAATTTTTTAAAATTTAAAATATTAATTGAAATTATTGATATATTGATTTATAAACAAAATATTGTCAAGGCATATAACAAAATTGTTTTTGAACTCAACATATTTTACTTTTCCTGCATATAAAATTAAGATAAAATAATGATCATTTATTGTTTATTCTAATAGTAATTAGTAACATCATAACATAAATGTATAAATGATGTGTTATGTAAAAGAAACATTGTTATGATTGCGATAAAAGAATATCTTTAAAAACTATATTTTTCGTAAAGTCTTCATCTCCTCCTTCTATTTTCCCTTATTTAATGAGAATTTTTGTTGAATTTTGAGAAACTCCTCTTGATAAAGCTACATATATTTGACGATGGCTAAAAACTTGTCGTGGAAGATAGATTCCGACATTGGGAATGGTCTGCCCTTGTGACTTATTTATGGTAATAGCAAAACTTAGTCTAACGCGGAAAACTGTTTTCTACTAAGCACAAAGGGAAGTCCTTAACTCGCATTTGTGTTTAATTTAATTATGGGCAAGAATGCTCTTTTTCCAGCATCGCTTCCTATTAGGATTTCCACACCAACATATTCTTAAATAAACCACGATATAACAATCGTGTCCCTTTACACAGGCCATATCTAGGGTCTATGTATGCTATCGTCGATAAATGGGACTGATTCTATGATCGAATGTGGTGGCTCAAAGTTGTTTGTATGATTGTCTATTTTTAATCTAATATTTAAGTTGAGGAAGGTTTGGCCAAAATATTATTGTCCTATTTATTAAATTATTAAAGTTAAATTTTAATTGTTTTTATGTTAAATTTAGTTAATGGTTGAAGTGATGAATTGAAGTTTATGTTAAACTATCTATGTTGAATGTATAGTTTACATTTTCTAATAATAAAAATATTGTAATAAAAAATAATAATATTTAACCGTATTTTAATGAAACTCGTGCAAAACACGGGTTGAATACCTAGTAAAAACTTAAAAAAAATAAAAATTGGTAAAATAAAACTTACTTTCAATTAATCAAATAGTAACGCGATCTTTTTAATTTATGAGACTTAAGTAATAATCAAGTGGCCATTTATTTGGTTTAGCTTCTCTATTATTTGTTAAACCTTCTTAGGTACTATAGAGTTCGGTTGAATATTGGTATATAGTGCTGGACAACGAATCCGTATCCACTCGCAAATCGAAAAATTTGTCCAACCCGTCACTGCTTCGGGTGGGTCAAAACGAGCAACATGTGCAAAAATGGTGAAAAATGGTTAGGGATGAGCAGGGGTGGACCTAGACTTTCGATATTGGTGTGGCTAAAATATCAAAGAAACTATATATATTAACAAAGCGAATTAGTTACATGGTGTAGTAAATCCGCAAGTGCACGGTTTACCGCTGTAGTAATAAAAGATATCGTTCTAACATGGAGTTATGAATTCGATTCACTTTTAATAATGATTAGATGAAAGTTTCAAAGGTTAAAAGTTGGGATTTTAACGGTTTTAAAACAATAATAATAAAAACGCCTTGGGATTATTGGTTCATCTTGGCGACAAATCCTTCACAAACCAAACTCTAAACATAGAATCTTACGTTGGACCTATTTTCTAAAGACAAGTTTCTCTTTGTCTTTTCATATCTCCTTTCAGTCTCAATGAATGTATTTCAATAGCAACCACGCCTATTCTCATGGTTGATTGCTATTTAACCCCTTTAAGTACGAAACTTTATTGTCTCAAGGTTTGCTAGACTATTCTCATGTTTCGCAATCCTTGTCTAATTTCACTTGTTCCAATATCAAAACATCATCTTTCGATCCTTCGCTTGATATTTGTGATGATGAAATAACAACTATTAAACTTCACCTTTCGGTCCTTCGAACTTCACCTTTCGGTCCTACGATTAATACTTGTTATTCCAATAGAAAAACGGTGAAATAGATTAGAAAATAGATTTACATAAGATTAGGGTTCTAGGCTTGGTTTGATAGGGATTAGTTCATTAGACTCATCCAACAATCCCAAGACAAAGAAGTCTACTCACTCATGTTTATTGTAGACATAGAGAAGAAGAAGAAGAACATAAAAATAAATAAGAATAAAATAAAGGAGAACTTTTATTCAAAGAAACAATTGTCACTAATAATTTCCAAGAACAAAAGATGAATTGATATGTCTAGTGGCTGGTCTATTTATAGCCTAAAACTAACTTAAGCCCCAAGAAATAAATCACTAGAATGTTCCACAAGGCAACCCATGGGCTGTAGGTCAGAAATATAACTAAAAAGGCAGCTGGAACCTTGGCATGGTCGTGCCACCACAGACCGTGCCAACCTTGTAACAAAAGCAGCAAAAGGGGATGGCACCATCGAGCACGGCCGACCACCACAGGCACGGGCCGTGCCAAGCTCTCTGGTGTATGGCTTCTTTGAAAAACTTTGGAGGCACGACTACGCCAAGTTGTTAGGCATGACCGTGCCTGATATTTTTGCACAGGATATTTATATTTTTGTCTTCAATTAGCTCCAAATCATGCTCTAGATCCTTTTATCCTTAAATCGTGCTCCAAAACCCTTTCTTTTGCTCAAATACTCAATCTTTCACCATATTTGTTCCTGAAATCAAATAACAAGCAATTGAAGTAAAATAGTTCTTGAAAGTAAATAAAAACACATAAAATCTAAATAAAATAAACTAAAATAACCACTAAAAAACACTAGTTCTTGACTTATCAAACTCCCCCATACTTGAATCTTTGCTTGTCCTCAAGTAAAAGGCATAAACATTAGCAACGTAAACGAAATTTAACATATGACAACACAATTAAAACTCTTGTCTCCTCCAAGGCTTTGTTCTAAGCATACACTAGTCACAACTTCAAGCATTTCTCATGAACCTATTCAACCCAACAACAAGTCTCAAGTGAGTGTGTGTCTGTGTAGTCCAGCTTTTTCTTGCTCCTGTGTAAGAGATATTATGAGGAAACAAGTTCTAACCTTAACACTAAACCAACTAAGAGTCAATGGTGCTTCCTATATACGTATATAACATTTAAACACTTTTGAGGAACTGCATAATTTTTATTGATATTTGGAGACAACTTCTTCACGTGGGAAGCCAGGTAGGGAAGCTCCTGCCCTCCAGAGTCAATGGTGCCCCCTATATAAGTATTTTTTCTGACCCCTTTTTGATAAGTGAGAAGGAACATAAGATATTTTTGGTTTCAGGATAACAACATCTTCACGTGGGAAGTTAGGTAGTGCAGCTCCTGCCCCAGAGTCAATGATCTTCCCTAAAAACAAAAATAAAGAAAGAAAGACATTAAACCGTGGGTTGTCTCCCACACAACGCTCTTTTACCGTCACTAGCTTGATGAAAAGGAGGAACTTGTTGCTCAATCTGGGTTACGTGGACCCTTGTGTGCAAATAATGCTAGAGAACATTCTTTCACACAAAGATCAATCACATCAATCATACATCATGAATCAAATATAGAGGGACCCTTCATCAAATTGGTAATTTCAAACTCTACCTTCTCATCACCTACATGAAAAACTATCTTACCATTCTTAACATACAACACCCGCAGTAGCGAGGAATGGCCTTCCTAGAAGGATTGGAATTTCAGAATCCTCTTCGATGTCTACTACCACAAAATCCGTCGGGATATAAATTTTTCTCACCTTAATGGGATATCCTCAAGAACTCCGGCCGGATAGATAATGGAACGATTGACCAACTGCAAGGTTATCTTAGTGGTTTCAAATCACCTATCCCAATCCTCTTAAAGAGGGACAAGGGTAACAAGCTAACACTAGTCCCTAGATCACACATGGCTTTCTCAATGGTTTCCTTCCCAATCACACAAGGGATGGAAAAACTATCTGGATCTTTGAGTTTTGGAGGCAATTTCTTTTGTATGACAGCACTACATTCTCTTGTTAGAGCAATTGTCTCATTGTCCTCTATTTTTCTTTTCTTTTATAAAATATCTTTAAATTTTTTTGCATAGAGAGGCATTTGAGACAAAGCTTCAGTAAAAGGAATATTAATGTATATTTTTTCAGCATGTCTGCAAACTTTTTAAGCTGCATATCCAGGTGAGGTTTAGTAAGCCTTTGTGGAAAAGTAATTTTTGGCTTATAAGGTGTTGAGAGAATTGGCTTCTCACTCTCTCCTACGACTTTCTCACTTGTGGCTTTTCACTCTCTATCTCACCCTCAATTGTCTTGGATTTCACAATGGGGTCCTCTAATTGCTTACCATCCCTAAGTGTAATAGCATTTATCTGGCCTTTGGGGTTGGTTTCAGTTTGGCCCGGAAAGACTTCGAAGGTTTGAGAGGAAGTAGCTACTTGTTGGGCTACTTGAGAGATTTGAGTCTAGCATTTTATTGTGAGTAGCAATGGAGTCCACTTTTGATGCAAGTTTGACGAGAGAGTCATTCAAAAATCCAGCTTGGTTTTTAAGTTCTTGGAATTTTTGTTCATTAAAGCTCCACCTGCAGCTGCATCAACATTCATTTTTGTGATTATTAGCCACTTCTTTAAACCATGATGGGGGAAAAGACTAAACATTTCTTTGAAACGCTCCAACGCATCTGATGAGTCAATAATTAGTGTTTTTAATATATTATTTGAGTCCGTTTTATTTAGATTTGATTTCGTTTAATTTAATATTATTTCCTTTTTAGAACTATTTTACTTCAATTGCAAGTTATTATATTTCAGGAACAAATAATTGATAGATAGAGTCTTGGAGCAAAAGAAAGAGGATTAGGAGCTGATTTGGGATGAAAATACGAAAATATGGGACAAAAATATGTCACCCCCAAGTCAAGAACTTGGCACGGCCCGTGCCACTAGCAGCACGGCCGTGCCTACCATCAGGATACTCTTTTGCTGCTTCTGCTTCATGGACAAGCTACCTATTAGTTTACTTCTGACCTAAAAGCCCGTGGTTTCTAGTGGAACATTCTAGTGTTATATTTCTTAGAGCTTAAGTCATTGTAAACTATAAATAGAGTAGCTAGCTATCACAACAATTCATCTTTTGTTCTTGGAATTCAATAGTGACAATTGTCTTTCTTAATAAAAGTTCT
>Ga0228711_1001879_pt1 | contig 31622 bp, 16 predicted proteins | sample MedpolnodulmetaG_2_FD_177996 | JGI IMG/M metagenome (GOLD analysis project Ga0228711, IMG submission 177996) | Root nodule microbial communities from Medicago polymorpha collected in Santa Monica, California, United States - brown nodules | ecosystem: Host-associated > Plants > Roots > Nodule... | reverse complement strand
AAAAAAAAAGATAAAGAATTAATCTCTGGATACTCTCCCGATACGTATCCGGGTGTATCGGGCAAGTGTCAGTGCAAGATACGTATCTGATACGGTACGTCATCCATTTTGAAGTATCTGGGTTTCAGATTGACCCTGTAAAATACGTAATGTCTGAAAAATGATCCGATAAAATAAAAAATACATATTTAACCTTGTAATTTGAGATTCTGCACACAATGAAAATAATGTAAAAATAGAAAAAGAAACAAAAATGATTATAGCTCAAGGAACCCGACAATTCAAAATATGGTTACAGTATACTGCTGCCCATGACTTGTCTAACTACAACACACATGTTTGGTACAAAGATCAGGTGCTCTTCATATAAAACCGCACTAAAATATAAAAACCAAAACTTATGCATAAACTTGCATACATCGTCATCATGTTCAACGTGAAATCTTTCTGGATGCTCAGAAAGGCACAATAGAGGAGTGATAATGTGTTGTAGACCTTAGTCCTCCTCATCAGGAGAATACCGACTAAATTTTTCCCGCCTACGAGAGGATTCGTCTCTTTCTTTTCTTTTACGTGAATGTTTATCCGATTTGGTTGAACTCCTATTACTATATTCTCTCTCAGTTGAGCGCCTGTCATGGTAACGGTCACTCCTCTCTGAAGAGCGCCTGCCATGGTAACGGTCACTCCTCTCTGAAGAGCTCCTGTCATGGTCATGATCACGATCAGCCTTCTCAGCTGAGCTCCTCTCCTGGTAACGATCACTCCTCTCCAAAGTGCTCTTGTCATGGTAACGGCCACTTCTCTCTGAAGAGCTCCTGTCATGGTAACGATCATGATCAGCCTTCTCAGCTGAGCTCTTCTCCCGGTAACGACCACTCCTCTCTGAAGAGCTACTGTCATGGTAACGGTCACTTCTCTCTGAAGAGCTCCTGTCATGGTAACGATCACGGTCAGCCTTCTCAGCTGAGCTCCTCTCATGGTAACGGCCACCTGTCTCTGAAGAGCTCCTGTCACGGTAACGGTCACTCCTCTCTGAAGAGCTCCTGTCACGGTAACGGTCACTTCTCTCTGAAGAGCTCCTGTCATGGTAACGATCACGGTCAGCCTTCTCAGTTGAGCTCCTCTCATGGTAACGGTCACTTCTCTCTGAAGAGCTCCTGTCATGGTAACGGTCAGGATCAGTACTCTCCAACGTGCTCCAGTCATGATAATGATCACTCCTCTCCGAAGAACTCCTTCCACGTGAGTAGTCTCCTCGGTGACTTGAACTCGTTTTGTAGTGCTCTTCCTCCATCTTATACTTTTTTGTCATGTTCCTGTCACTAGAACCTCTTCTATCAGAGTCTTCATCCTTGTCTGAGAGGTTGGTGTCTCTTCTAGGAGGGGATGGAACCTGTACAATGTATGAAAAAATTTAAATAAAAAAATTACAAGAAAATTGTAAATTCCAATATCATGGTCTAAAACACTTGCCATTACCAACCGCTAACAATGTTAAACCATATACAAAATCATATATTGTATTGTTATCTTGAATATTCAATCTGGAACTAAAAAAAACGCCTGCTTAATGTCATAAGGAAAAATAACAATACCTGAAAACGTGACATGTAACTTCCCTCGGGTGGAGGTGGGATACCAAGCTTCTTCAACTCCTCATAAGGAATTGGTTTCCTGGTTAAATAGTAGAGAAAATACATAATCAACAAAACTGCAACACTGTAAGTCCATGACTCACAAGTCAAATGGAGATATGCCATTTCTTGCAAAGGCTACAATACAAAAACTAGTTTTAACCCTTTTCAGAGTTTAAATATGCTGCAAGGGTAAAACTGTTTTCACTGACATCCAATGAAAGACTAGACTACCATTCTTCCATGTCAACAATCAATTTCAAAATAACCATACAAGAGTTGAGTGATGTGGCTGTGGATTTTCACGGGACGTCAATGTAAAACATGTAAAACTGTTTTTACATTGATATTGCATATCCTTTAAATCCTTTCACAAAACCTCTTCAATAAAGAATTATGATACGAATAGGTTTTTTCGGTTCTTAAATCCATAGCTTCCACCATATTGAGACATCAAATCATCCTAGGGCACTATAACCATCAATGCACCTGTTGTAGTTATATAAGCCATTTTTTTCATCAGTTCCTCCATTTCAATCTCGACTCATCTTATCATTCTTCCCTTTTACATTTCAGTCACTATTGACCAATTCAATTTAGATCAACTAGGCTAATATGGGTATTCATTTCGAATTTACCACACTAGAGGGCATCAGAAGTATTTAAAAATTAGGCTATCGGATAAATAATAAATAAGGGAAGCTATAAAAATAGGGGGTAATATAGTTGCATGTGAGAGAAAGAAACATACAAGGGTGCACGAAATGGTTTTTCCCTTCCACCAAAACGAAGTTGTCCTGATTCCTTATTACCACTAAGACCACCACCTGCAATAGAAAACATAAACTAATCAGGTGACTCAGGCTGAATGGTTATAATTGTAACATCAAGAAAACGAGTCACTTCAACTAACCTAATCTTCTAGGAATCCATCCAGGCATCAGCTGCTGTCTATTATAATCAACTAGGATTTCACAATCATCAACAATCAAATGGTGAGCATCCTGCAAACGATAAAGTTCGATAAATATTAGCAACATTACCATTTCATTAAAAGGTATATATTACAAGCCAAAATGAATTGATTTGCCTGTGGCTGTAAATTCATTTGGATTTTGTCAAAAGTGAAGTTGCGGCTGTAAATTCATTTCAATTTTGTCAAAAGTGAAGTATTTGAATGATATAGATGATCGGTGTCTTCAAGTAGAATTGTGTGTTAGCCTAAAGGCTTGTTGGGGTTTTAAAATTTCATGTAATTAAGCTTGATTCTTTTATTTAAGATAAAAATTAAACAAAGTTGAAACAAATTGCATCACCATATATGCTCGCTGCATCTCTCTTTCAGTTTCGAATTCAACAAAAGCATAACCACGAGAAGCTCCAGTCACTGCAAATAAATAAATCAAACATAAAAAATTGAATCCCACAGCTTGATAAAAACACATATCATTCATAATAACAAACACACAAAATTTCCAAGCCATTAGCACTTGGCAGATGTTTAACACAAAAACATAGGTATACAATATGTTGTATTGATAGCGGGAATGATATATCAGTTGGAAAATAAACACTTGCAAAGAGTCAATAAGGATCCTTTTACACTTGCAAAAATTAAGATAGAGCAAAGAAATTTACCAATGTCCCTCACCAAGCGCAAGTTCTTCACCTGACCAAACTCACTCATAACCTGAAAAGATAAAACCCACACATCACAAAAATCAAGATACTAAAGTGGCAGGTCCCCGTGAGCATAGCTTAGTTGGTAGTGACAATTCATACCTTTCGGATAGTTTCTTCGGTGGTGAGTCGAGAAAGACGACCCACAAAAAGGGTACAATAAGGGTCACCAGTGGCTTTAGGATCACCAAATGGGTCATCTACAAAATTAAATTTTAGAAATTAAAAATGGATGAAAATTGAAAGAAAAAAAAATGGAGAATTGAATAGAGTACTGACAGAGGCCAATAGAGGAACAAAGTTGAGCACGAAAAATGGCATTATCGTGAGGAACAATATCGGTGCCATCAATGCTTCCAGCTTGAATGGGATGATAGGCATTCGAGTAGAAAACAGAGTTCAAGTTTCTCGACCTTGCACTCATTGTTAGGTTTCTGGTCTAACTTGTATTTGGCCTTTTTGTGTGGGTAAAAGTTTCTACCCAAAACTTGTTTTATATCTAAGTGATTTACAAGTTTTGATTGAATACTACAAGTTTTTTTTGAATAACAAAGAGTCTTGATTTAATATCACAGGACTTTTTCATGATAAAAAAAACTTTTAAAATATCTTATAATCCTAATCTAATACACCCGCCTAAGATTTGAGATTTGGTCGTTATAAGTGTTTTAAGATTTCAAACTTTCATAAATTTATGCACTTTATAATATTTAATATTATTTGAGTAGAATACTTTGATTTTAATATAACACTAGTCTTACCTTTATGTAGCCGTTTCTTCGGCGTGGTTTGTTCAAGGATTTGTTGGGTGCGGCTCTCCTCCGCTTGGTTTTGGGATCCCATGTAGTGTTTCTGCTAAGCGGGAATCTCGTTTTGTTTCCCCTCTTTCTTGTCTTTTGACACGCGACTCTTCCTCGTTTTGTTTCCCCTCTTTCCGACCGGTTTGTACCATTATCCTTTTGTAACTTCTATGAATAATAATAAAGACTTTGTTTATCTTTATTGTGTATATTCGTCTTGTATTTTATTTCTCGTTTTTATCTTACTCCGGTTTTGCAAGTATATTTCGAAGTGAGAAATAGCCTCCCTTCGTTTTATTGGTCACGGAAGTAAACGTCTCGGCATATTATTGTCCGCAGCCTTAGATCGAAGATTTTTGATCTACAACAAAATCTCAATTCTGACAACTGTACTATACATTTCCATGTATTTCCCATAAATATTTTTGTCATTTATGTAAAAATCAATGTCATTTTTCTACCAAAGGATAAAATACATTTTTTTTCCTTTTAAAATTTATTATTTACTTTGTTCAAAAAAAAATATTATTTACAATTATTTTAGTTTTTTCTATAAATGGAAAAGGGACAAAATAGCGAAACAGATAATGATTACAATAAATACATTTTTTCCTTCTAAAATATTTATTATTTACTTTGTTCAAAAAAAGTTCTTATTTACAATTATTTTAGTTTTTTCTATAAATGGAAAAAGGAAAAAAAAAGCGAAAGAGATAATAATTACAATTTCATTTTATTAATTGTTTTAGTAAATATAATTGTTCCATTTTATAGGTTGTTTTATAATATTCATAAAATATTATAAATATGTTTTTTATCAATGTTATAAATATGTTTTTTATCATACTCTTAACTATCATAAATATATCATGAGTGTCACGGAAACTTGACATCTTAAATAAGTGGTCAGCGGTTCAATTATTGATTTTTGCATGTAAAAAAAAATTGCATTGCAAGGAAAACCTAACATGTTTTTCAATGAAGATTGGTGCTAAACAACAAATATTGCATACGTAAAACATGGTTATTAAATCAAGATATAGACTCTATAATTCCACAAACCCAATCACCAATATGGTTCTTCAAGACTCCTCTAAAGCCTGATCAGTATCCAAGGATCTGTCATCAACTTGATCGTTAAAGAGATCTTAATTACCATTCTTGTCAAAGGACTTGATAATCAGCTCATAATTAAGTGGATTGGATGGTATTTAATATATGTAAATGTTCATTAAAAATTCCATCATATCTAGACCTCCAAATTGTCAAACAAGTAACTATGAGAAGAGTGTCTTTGCCTGAGTGAATGTTTAGGGTGATCCAATCTCAATAGTAGCTCCACATCTATCACAAGAGCTTTGTGACTCTCACATAATTAGTGTTGAGTCTATGTCTAGATATATTAAAGATATTCAAATAGTCTAACAGAAATGGAATTTGCCACAAATTAAAACTGAGACAAGAAGGTTGAGGAAAAAATCATGTTAAATATTATAGAAAAAATGTCTACTATAAAACTCAAAATTGTTACAACAAAAAATGAATTTGTATTCCATAACTAGTTAAGTTCTGTTAATCTCCTGAGGCTCCTGAACTCTTTGAGTCTTTTCCAGTAAGTCATGTGCTATTTCTAACTTGCCACACTTTTGAAACTCATGCTCAAATGTGTCTCTAGCATAAGCTGATAAACGAACACCCTTTTCAAGCATTGCTTTTACTTTCTCATAAGCATCACCTAGTTGACCTTCCTTACACAACTTCAACAGCTTCTGATTCTCCAATTTTCTTTCCAATTTAAGACACAAATCCAACTGATCATGTTCTCTCAAAAGACTATCTACCAAATCGTAAGTATGAAAATGTGGAATCCATCCCAAGCCTAACATTTCCATCAACAATTCATAAGAAACTTTCCAATTCTTACACGCACATTGAGCATGGATCAAAGCAATGTACGTTATACTATCTGGAAAGCATCTATTCTTGTTCATGATTTCAAACACACCATTAGCATTGTCTAATTCTCCCAATTTACACAACATGGATATAACAGAATTGTAAACAACTAACTTCGGCTTTAAGCCGATCTCCAACATTCTCCCAAACAACTTACCGGCTTCCTCTACTCTACGATGATCACACAATGCCTTGATGACAATTGAGTATCCCTCTTGAACGCAAGTTAGCTTCTTTTCCTCGGCAACCCTCAAGACTTTAACAGCTTCTTCGGTATTACCTAAGCGACAAAGCTCTGTCATAAGCCTAAACACAACAAAAGTACTAGGCAACAAACCAGAATTTACAACTGCGGAAAACACTTCAGCAGCTGGCTGAATTGCAGCCCGATTTCCTCCCATGTTAGGAACTAAAATACTATACGGTCTACGAGTTTTCGTCACTTTTACTTTCTCAACAGACCCTTCTTTTGAACTCATCAAACAAAGATCCCCGATAAGAACATTCATCGCAGAACGAGTTGGATGCACACCAACCTTATCCATTTTCCAAAAAATCTTGAGAGCCGCTTCGAATCTACCAAGTCTACACAAACCAACAATCATATTACTACAAGAATATGTATCAGGAGATTCGATTTTGTCAAAAATCGAAAGCGCTAGCTCAATCATCTCTACGGAAGATTGTTTCTTACATAACACATAAAGCACATTGTTACAAACAAGATTATCAGGTTTACACCCAAACACACTTTCCATTTCATCAAACAATGACAACACTTCATTTATCCTCCCTTCTCTACCCAAAAACCTAATACAAATCGACAATGCCTTCGACGAAACTCGACCCTTATGAGCAACAATTGTCATCAACAAACACTTAATATCATCAAAAAGTTTCCTTCTACCAAAGAAATCAACCATGTACTCAATCACAGAGTCATCAAATTGAAAATCCATTTTTGTCCCTGCCCATGAGAAAAATTTCAATGTTTTGGTTCTACCCAAGTGATTATAACTCATCAAAACACGTAGGACAAGGTCAGAGGTTAACTCTGCTTTGTAACAATCCAAAACATTGTCAATGGCAGTGTCAGTGTCAGTGGGACAAGAAACGAGGTCGGTTAGCAATGAATAAAGGGTTGTTTTGGGCGAAAGGTTCGAAATTGAAGGTTTTGAGGAAGTGGGTCGATGTGATTTGGGAGAAAGGGTTTTAGGGTTTGTGAAATTAGGGTTAGTTTTGTTCTTTTTGGAAGATGAAGAGTAATGATAAAGAAGAGAGGAAAGAGAAGGTTTGAAAACATGGGAAAAAACAGTATTTTTCGTTCTACAAAGAATCATTCGAATTTTCTGAAGACAACCTGCGATTCCTTGTCGTGTCTCTCTGTTCGATTCTTCTAAGGTAACCGGAGAAGGTTGAATTTTGTTTTCTGTTTCTTTTGTTTGGGTTAAGAGAAAAACGGTGAAAATGAATTATGGAAGGGAAAATTTGAGAGATTTTCATTGTTTGGACTTGATGGGAAATAATGAAAGTTGGGAAGGAATGAGAAGGAGGAGAAGGAAAAAAGAAAATTATACTCTCGGGTATTTGTGATATCCACGATGGACACGGGATGGATACCTTAATGAATATAGATTTACGATAAAATAAATAGATATTTTAAATATTTGTTAGTTGATGAATATGGAGCCTAAGCCCTAAGGTAATGTTATCATGTTTGCTTATGTGTTGTACCGTTAGTAAATTAATAAAATTATTAAAATATTATACTGTTTGGACATAAATTTTACCCACGTGAAAGAAACTTTAATCTAATTTTATTATTTGTGCTTATTCCAAGTGAAAGAAGTCCTTATTTACCATAAGTAATTTGAGGTCATTTTATTGGTTGTGTAACGCAAACAATGTGAAATCTATATTTCTCATCGGTTTCTCATAATTAAGGTCATTTTATTAGTAGTGTAATGGAACCTACCTGAAATATATATTTTTCATTTGTGTACTCGATGTGGAAGATACCAACATACTATAACAATATTAAATACATCATACGTGGAACCGATGTGAAATGTACTTCTTGTAGCATCGAAAGGAGAAACAAATGTATGATTTGGTGAATTTACCAAAATAAATAATGGCATTGAAAATCAAATAGGTGTTCAAACTCAAGTCTATATGAATATAACATCTTGTAGTATTCTAACTAGTAATAATTTTGCACAACAATTTCAGTCTTTTATTTTTAAAAAAAACACGCAACTTTAAATTGAAAAAAAAAATGAAACGCATATGTATGTATTTGGAAAGAAAAAAAGCAAGTAAAACATGTGTTATTTACGTTCAAATAAGTGTGACATGCTTAAAAAAAATAGTAAGAGGAACAATAGAGACATTTCCGTGATTTCTAGAACAAAATTGGGCATAGATGAATTAGAGGAAAATTTTGTTAATTAAGGATTAAATAAATATGAAAATTCCACCAAAAAATAAAAGATTAAATAAATCAAAACAAAATACTTGGCCAACTTAATTCACCGTGAATTAAGAGCAACCAACAAGACCATTTCAGCCTTCAATAAGGTGCTTGGTCCACTCAATTTGTTTTCTTCTATTTCTTAGCTAAATTTTCGAAAATTTGTTAAATTTAATAACTAACTAGTCACTTATGATCTGATTCAATCAATTACTGTACTATAAATTTTGTTTTGTTAAGAAAAGGAGTGTTATTAGTTTGTTACAGTTACAACAAACCTATATAATATAACATTAACATTAGTAAAAATCTCATATATCTCGTCATGTCTTCTCTAATTGTTTCAAGAAGATTAAAAGAGAAAGAAAGAAAAAAAAGTGTTGTTAAGTGAAGCTAGAAGGTCATATGATAAACAAGTTTGAACCATTATGACAAGAAATGTGACACGAAGACTCGTATATGCTATTCTCATTGTGAAATAATATTGATGTTCTTGGTTGTTATTTCTTTCTCTTCTCCATCACCAAAATCATTTGTCACTAATCCGGAGGAGTTTATTTGTCACTAATCGCAAAAGGTTCGTTCATTTATTTGTTCACTCTCTTTATTTTTAATGTAGTTGACACCTATATTTGAATCAGTAAATTAAAAAGTTTGCTCCTATTTACTTTTTACTAAAACTGAGTCGCATATTTGATAAACACCATTTTGATAAATGAGCATTAATATAATTTGCTTTTATGTAATAGTTTTTTTTTTGTGCGGCGACATTTTTTTTTACATCTACGTTGTTTTTTAACGTGGGTATCATCAACTTTTTTTTTTTTTTTTTTTTTAACTTTTTTTTTTTTTTTTAAACTTTTTTTTTTTTTTCTTTCTAACCTTGTCTTTTTGGTGAAAACATTTTTTTGTATTAATATGACTTCATAGGAATTTTGTTTTTTTTGGAGAAACTTCACATGAAATTTGAAATTATAAAAAATGTACAATATATCTTTTGAAATAATTTCAGAGATCAAAATAACGTTTAAAAATGGAGATCAATGTTTTAAGAATATTTTAACATATATATTATATATATTTTTATTTTTTTTACAAACTCTTATTAAGAGTTTTTATATATTTTGTTTTATTCTATTAGATGCATATTATAGAAAGAGAAGGATTATTTTTAATTGGAAAAAGAAATTGTACTTTATTCACAGAAAAAATTGGTGAGAGATTTAATGTCAGCTATATACTAAGTAAAAGAGATTTAACAATATATACTAAGTTGGTTCTACTTCATGTTAGTTGTCAAACATTTGCTTGCTTATGTTCTTGGAGTTGTTGCTTGGAAACAGACATTAAACTTGGTAGTGAATAAGTATGTATTCAGTTCAGTTGTCATCGCAATAATGGAATTACTCTCTTTTGTCTTGTTACATGTATATAGTGGTAAGACAAAAAATGGTAATTTTAATATTGCCATGAACAGTCACTTGAATACCTTCTAATTCACTTCTAAGTTTCATGCTTGTTCGCCAACCAATAACTTCAATAACATAAGCAAGCCAATGACCGGCAGCTATGGTCACTTTAAGTTAAAACAAAGGGTCTTATTAACGAGTGCTCCTGAACACTCTTTATAAGGATACCAAAAAGAAAAATTATTTTATAAAAAAAGTCAAATATTTTAATTTTCAATACATTGATTATACATATTTTCATTATTTAAAGGTCTTAAAGAGTGATTCGGGGACACTCGTTAACATTTTTCTAAAAACAGAATTAAACTCACGTCAATATATTGTTAAAATATTATACTGTTTGGACATAAATATTACCCACGTGAAAGAAACTCTAATCTAATTTCATTATTTGTGCTTATTCCAAGTGAAAGAAGTCCCCATTCACCATAAGTAATCTATATAGGTCGTGCAATGGAACCACCGTGAAATAAATATTTATCATTTGTGTACTCGATGTGGAAGATACCAACATATTATAACAATATTAAATACCGTACGTGGAACTGATGTGAAATGTACTTTCTGTAGTAACTAAAGGAGAAGCAAATGTATGATTTAGTGAAGTTACCAAAATAAAGAATGCCATTGAAAATCAAATAGGTGTTCAAACTCAAGTCTGTATGATCAACTTGAGCTTCAAGTTCAGAGCAAGAATTGTCGTGAATGGATGCCATAAAAAATATAATTTTTTAACAAAACTGTCTCACGAGTGGTGAAGATGACACCCATTAGAGAAATCGTTGTTCTAGCTACAAAGCTAGACTTGGAGGTTTGTTGGTATTCCCCTCCTTAATAGGTAGTACACTATTGTCAAGTCATCACAAAAAATTTCAATGCATGGAAATGGGAGGCTACAAATTCGACTTAAAATATGTGGAGATGAGAGTTACAAAGTTCTTGTAAATCTAACTATTGATTATTCTTTATCTCTCTTAAAGTGTCTAAGTCACATTCTTCTTATATAAATGGGAAGATTTGTGAGGAATTTCATTATCTCCTCCAAAAGAAGCAAACCAATAGTGATAGTGAGAAAGAGAGTTCTAGCAGTCCTCTGATCGAGAGAAATATATTTTTGTTTTCATCATATTTTGGCGAGAGTTAAAAGATATTGTATATAATTCGAGTTCAGTGAGATTGAAAGATATTCTCTTGTATCTCAAGCAGTAACAAATCCACAAATTTTGATTAGTGGGGACAATATCATATATATACTATTTATACCGAAATAGTTGAAGACATGTAGACATCTATGAATTATATTTCTCTGTGTGTATTCATATTTTATAATTGTCGTATGATTTTTCATTTTCGACACTATCGAATATATATATATATATACACACACACACATACACACACGACTAAACAATCATTCAACAATTCATTTTTCATATTATTATGTATTTGGTTGTTCACAAATAAAAATAAAATGATTTAATATTTTTATGTGGCCTCACTTAACTTTTAGTAGGAACAAAAACACATCAAACAAAATATGTACATAGTGGGGGCAGCTGCCCCCATTGGAATCCCTATGTAGTGGCTGCATGTCCCAAGTTTTCCTTATATACTATATTAGATGTATTATGTCAATTAGATTTTGGTTGTTGCAGTGTAAAGGGGGTGCCATGAATTGCTTAAGGTCGCAGGTTCAAGACTTCCATGCCTTCTATTTACATATTGTATTCAAAAAAAACTTTTTAAGGGGGTTCAAACTCACATTCTCTTGCTACTTTCTAACAATTTATACCACTAGGCCAGTTATTAATTATTGTTACTTCTTGAAACCATTTAATATATATTTCATAGAAGTTTGGCACCTCCAACAAAGTAACTCGAGATCCGTCACTGTCCCTGTGTAGATCCGTCCTAATCTTAAGAGCTATTGTAATCCTACTTTTCTATAGTGAAGATGTCTTTCTCGATTAAGTGTCATGGTTCCATTCTTGATGCGACAACAAATCTTGTCTGGCATCCGCAGGTCCCTCAAAAAGTTTCCATTGTTGTGTGGCGGCTGCTGAAAGATAGGTTACTAACTAAAATCAATCTGCAACGGTGCGGTATTGCTCAGGTCACAGATACTATGTGCGTTTCGGGGTGTGGTAAAGATGAGTCTGCATCACATTTGTTCCTACATTGTCATGTCTTTGGCTCTATCTGGCAGCATATTCGATCTTGGATTGGTGTAACTGGTGTTGATACAGACAATGTTAGCGATCATCTTCACCAATTCATCCATTATTCAGGTTATTTAAAGGCTCGTCGTTCTTTCCTACAATTATTATGGCTTTTGTGCGTTTGACTGGTGTGGAATGAACGAAACAACAGGTTGTTCAAAAATACTGAAACATCCATTGAGCAGTTATTAGATAAAGTAAAATTTCACTCGTTGTGGTGGCTCAAGGTCAATAATACCACTTTTGTGTATGGATCGCAAAGTTGGTGGTCGAACCCTTTTTACTGTCTGGGTATCGATTGACCTTTATTTGTAATTATACGCTTTGACAATTTATTTGTCGGGTTGGCGTCTCTAGAACACCTTGTACTGAGGGTCGTCCTTCGCCGTTGTTAATATGTTTCATTTTGATTTCTTAAAAAAAAAAGTGTCATGGTTTTTCCCATTTTTATTGATGTGATTTTCCTCATCAAAGTTTTTAATGTAATTCACGTACTCTCTTCTCTTATTTTTTTACTTCAGTTTAATGTCAATTTTGAGTTCACATAGAAAAAAATTATGAAGGCATTTCCTAATAAAAATAATTGCGACTTTGCATCAACTTCATTCCCTTTTCCTGCATCCCAAGGAGACTCGCTGTTTTTATAAGTCTTGTTAACGAGTGTCTCTAGACCACTCTTTAAACATTTCAAAATAAGCAATTATTTTTTTAAAAAATCAAATATTTCGATTTACACTATATTGATTAGACACTTTTTCATAAATACTTATTACTTATAATCATTAAGAAGTATCCAGAGACACTCGTTAACATTTCCCTCCGACGTACTTTCACTTTTCCTCAATTCATTTTTATATGATATCCTCTACACTCTCATTTGCTTATCTAACCCAAACATGATATAAGTACCACTAACAACAACCCCACACACTAATAATTTTAGTATCATATGGATGATACATATGCTTTTTCTTTCTGATATTTCTTTCACATTCTGTAAAGCTTTGATCTTCTTTTCATCGGTATGGACATTTGGGCATGAATGTCACATCGCAAAGGCTTTAATCAATTACAGTATCAGTCCCTCCATCCATGTACATGTATTGCTGTTCATTAATCATCCAGCAAAGCAACACAAGCATGAATTGTATTGTCACTTTATATGGCTTACGTGTGATGGAAGCCACTTGCAAAACATTACCAATCTTTTGTCACATACCTTGTGGGGTGAGGTTTCTTTAATTTATAGTGTAAAATACAATATTGAACAAAAAAGTAATTGATATAAACCGAGGTGAGAATAGATTAAGTCGATGTAGATTTTGTAAGGTTTAAGTCTGACATGATATTATAAATGACAACTTGAATATTTGATGGTATGTTTTTTTAACTTCTATGAAAATGTTAGTCTTTAGTATGTTAGGAGAAAGACAAATTTATTTGTTAATCACCACCTATGTCTCATTTTACAATCATTCTTTGAGTGTATAAATGTACTTGTAGAAAAAGATGTATGTAGAGTAGTCCATAACATCATAGTCTATTCTAGTTGGTTTATAGTCTATTCATAGAAATGTCATACAAAACCATAGGAGTGGCAAACAAAACCAGCCTAAGCTAGATAACCCATTAAAAAAAGTCAAAGTACTCTAGATCAACCGCCACTTGTAGATACTCTCAAGTCTCAACTAATTAAGGATCATTGGGAATTTTGTTGCCATGATTATAATATAACAAGGAGTATATAATAATGATTATTGCTAAGATGCACAAGTGATGTATGTGGTGTATGGTGTAATCCTTTAGCAAATACAGAAAATACAGAAAATCGCATTTTTCACAACATTCACTCACTCTCCTATGAAGAAATAATTGTATTTTTATTTAAAGTGTAATTTTTTTAGGGAATTTAAAGTGTCATTTAATATTGCTAAAAATAAAATTTAACCCGAGTATAAGAGAACAAAATAATGTATTGAGAGTTATTCACCAAAGAAATTTTTACATTTAATCGAGATAATTTAAAGTCTGATTTTATAGAGTATAAATCAACTTCTTATCAACTGAATTAACAATGTGTTTAAATGGTGCGGAGATTCTCTATTGGCCATAAAAGTCGTACGTCAAGAGTGATAATGTTAACAAAAATAATGCTAGTTTTTTTTACAACCAACAAACAACAAAAATAGTAGATGTTAAGTAGTGGAGTACTATATAATTTTTAATTTTTTTTACTCAAGAGTATAAAAAAAATTAATGTACGCGTGAATTGTGTAAGAAACACTTAATTTCTTTTTATAGTTCTCTCTTTTAAATTTTCAACTACTCCTAATTTATTGTTATAAATGAATCTGGTTGATGATCAAATTTCTTTTATCAAAATGATAGAAATAGGTGCTAAATAAGTAATGAATTGAAGAAAACATGTCACACTAACATCATCCTTCAAAAAAAAAAATGTCACACTAACATCAGAAATTGATATCAGTCAGCTATCAAATCAAATTCAATCCATTGAGATCAATACATTGAAATTGGTATATGAACAATTTGAGCTTTATTAATAGCGTATACCATTCTCAAAAGCAATTAGTTATGATCGTTTATGAGTGGGATCAATAGGGGTGGTGTGAAGTACATTGAGATTACTTGTACCATAGTATTAGCTAGGTAGATGTGAAAAGTCAAGTTTTTGGTGATCACTTGTCTAAACTTGGTTGAAACTTGAAAGCACGTACAATTGAAAAAAAATGCACCTTAATTAGGATAGACAGAGAAAAAGACTCACCTAAAATAGTAGACTCGATTGGTGAAAATGAAATTACACCATGGGCAAGGACACCAGCCAGAAGAGTAAAGAAAAGCATATGGTTTAATTTTACTTGTGGAAAGATACCATCAGCATGAGCAACAATAACCAAATTATTAAGGGTTAAATAAGTTTTTCGTCCTTATAAATATTGTGAATTTTGATTTTAATCCCTAAAAAATTAAACTGAATGTTTTCATCCTCACAAAAAAATTTATTTTGTTTTTGGTCCCTAATGAATATAATTTTGACATGTTTTTGAATATTTTGAACACAATAAGAATATACAAATGTTGAACATAATAAACGAACATAATATAGATACAATTTGAACATAAAAGAGTTATAATCTTGATATTTACATGAACATAAATTGGGCTTTAAGGACAAAAAACAAAATAAACTTTTTTATGAGGATGAAAACATTCAGTTTAATTTTTTAGGGACGAAAATCAAAATTCGCTATCTTTATAGGGACGAAAAACTTATTTAACCTAATTATTAATTGCTTCATGAGTAGAAGTAGTCATGAATGATTATCATTTTGTTTATCAATAATGATGCTGATATTAATTAATTCATATAATTAAGGCAAATATATAAAAAAATGTAGGTATTAATACTAAAATCAAATCAACAGAGAGAAAGTAAAAACATAATAAAAGTATAAAAAAGAGTTGTCACAAAACTTATCACAAAATAGTTAATAAGATATATTTCTCTTGAAAATTTGTACCCAAATATGTGTTTCATAATTTATTCACGAGTCAGGTAAAAAACCAAACATTATTTATTCATGATTCAATATTATTTTTCTTATATATAATTTTCTCTCAAGTGTTAATCAACCTAGAAATTTCAATTTTAGGTCAATGTACATAGGTTTAGTTAGCACAGATTCAACTCAAATTTTACAAGAATGAAAGTTTGAATCGTCGTAGATTTTGTTGATAGATAATATGTAATTTACAATCTTGAGAATCTCTAATACTCAACTTCTATAATTTATAAAAGAAAAACAATTGAACAGAAATTCATCAATTAAAATATAAAAAATGTGAGGAAGAGGGACCGGTACTGCCGTACTTGTTAACACGATGTAATGGTGTTTTAGTATTCGGATTTGGCATCATATTTGTGTATATATAGTCATTGTACTCTATTTCTTGTTAGATATCATCACCAAATGGAGCCAATTTAGGCAACTAATTAACGTTTGGATTCTTTAACTCTGCCTCCCACAATGGCAACTCATATTTAAACAATGGACGTTGTATTTTTTTATTTTTTATTTTATAAAAGAAGACAAACAATGGACATCTTCGTTTTAAAAAAAATGGACATTTTGTTTCAATGGTATAAATCAATTTATACTTAATTTCTTTCTATTTGTAATAATTTTATTTTAAATAAAAATATTACTTTACTTTTAGATTAGGTTTTATTAAGAGACAAATCAACAATGTTATTTACTTGTTAGCTATAATGTCATTGTCTTTTTTTTATTTTAAAAAAAAATATATTCATTCATTCAAATTGATAGAGTACATTCATATAATGCAAATTCGCTAAAAACAAGAAGGATGAATCTACGAACAATTTCACAACATTCATGTTAATATCTTAAAACGACAAAGTACAATAGCCTGCACATATGACTATATTTAAGTCTCCAGAATACCCATTTCTCCGGATCTGCAATGTAAACGACGCCAAAGTCATTAATTGGATCCGCACTGGATTGAGGCTGATCTGACAATCTGAACCGGACAAATACCTGAACGAAACAAGAAAGACAAACAATGTCGCACAAAGACGACGAACAAACCAATGTCGCATTGTGACGACGTAATCACAAAATAAAAAAACAAAATAGATTTGAAAATCACTTATTCAATAAAAGAGAAAGATAAAAACGGGTTAGAGGGGTGATTTTAAGTCGAAAATTGATCATAAATCACCCATCTTTGGTGGATAAAGGAGAAGAAACAAGGATTTTTGTGACGGCTCACAAAAGAGAGAAAGGAAGAGATAAACTTCAAATTAACAACGTTGTCTTTTGTTAGTCATTAAAAATTTAATTATATCTCATCATTTATTAAAACTACATTTACAAATGAAATGAGTTAAATTTATTTCCCTAAAAAATATATCATTATAGATTTGGTCCTAATAATATGGATGAATGTGAGATTGTGAGTCACTCAATTTTTTGGTACATAAAAAATACATGTTGCCTGCATAATCAAATTAGCAAGTCCATCATTGAGAAGTACAACCTGTATTATTATATTTGGCATCATTTAGAGTATCTTTGTTTGTACATACAACTAGCCAAAACTTGCATTATTTATCTACTCATTGGAAGTTAATTTCGTATATTATACATATTTTAAAAAGTGGTTAACTTAACCACCTCAACCCAAAGCCGGCATAATCTATCAAACTATATCTCTCCAACACTCTCTCCACGTCTCTTTATATCTCTATCAACAAAAACACCTTTTGATTTTCCATCAAACAAACAAACCCAGTAAGGCATATCCTTTTCCCACACCTATTTCTCCACTTTTTGGACCACATAAACTTCATTTCTTATACCTTTAATAATAGTCTTATTTATTTTTCTTGTAACATAATTCAAACCTTATAAATGACATCCTTTTCTTTTTTTTGTTGAGAAGGGACATTGATATATACTTCTTTTATTGCTTTTTATGGTTAGTTAGGTTTGAATCAATCAATTTGACTTGTCTACTAACTTTTTGCCTCATTTATAACTTCTTCTGTTCTGTCCTTTTTCTCTCATCAAAAATCCTTTCCTTGTAAGAATTTCCTTTTTTTCCATTTTCAATTTCCTCAAAACTTGAATGAAATAATGGCACTTGAACTTTGCTCAGAAAACTGTGGTGTTTCTTCTGTAAGTCCAAGAATTTCATTCTCACATGATTTTTCACAATCTGATTTCATACCTGTTGAGCAACACCCCATTAGATCAAAATCTTCTGGGTTGAATTCAAGTATTGATTTTGATTTCAATGTTAGTGAAAGTCTGAAACTTGAAGAATCATCTTCAGCAGCAGAGCTTTTCTCAGATGGAAGAATTCTTCCAGCAGAAATCAAGAAAAAACAAGTTCCTTTGAAGCAAAGTTTAACAATAATTCAATCACCATCACCAAACTCTCCATTGAATCCTTCATATTCAAGTTGCAAAAATGAGTCTAATGGTAAAAACTTGAGAAAAGAAAGCACCAAAGAAAGCAAGTATTTGAATGATGAAGTGTGTGAGAAACAAAGTTCAAATTCCAAGTCATTTTGGAGTTTCAAGAGAAGTAGTAGTTGTGGAAGTGGTTATGGAAGAAGTTTGTGTCCTTTACCACTTTTATCTAGAAGCAATTCAACTGGATCTTCTACCTCAAGTGTTAACAACAAAAGGAATTCTTTGTCAAAAGAGGGTATTAGTACTGTTAAATCAAATTCACAGAAACTTTCTTCAACAAGGCTTTCTAACTCATCTGGTTCAAACAGTTATCTTAAACCTCCATTGAATAAGAGTTATGGATCTCATGGTCATTCTGTTAGAGTTAATCCTGTTTTGAATGTTCCTCCTGCTAACCTATTTGGTTTGAGTTCAATCTTCTCCAACAAGAGCAAGAAAAAGTAGCATTATTTTGCATTACTATATATTTTTCTGAACAGATATCTCTGCATGCAACTGCAGAGACTAATTCATCAAGTCAGATAAGACCGTAGCGTGTGACAAAACTTTTTTTTTACTTTATTGCATGTGAGTTTGACTTCTCTAGATTGATTAGTTGGTAAAGTTAAAAAATCAAGGTTTATATGTTAAATGTTAATCATCCATAATTTAGTATGTTTGTGCATGTAATATATAAACCATTGATTTGTCTATCTATTATTGATATTAGAGAAATGATATTTGTACGACTATTTTGTAACAATTTTTGTGATAACTTTCTCTTTTATACTCATTATATGTTTTTACTTTTTCTCTTTATTGTTTTAGTTTTTGTGTCGATATCTATTTTTTTGTAAATTTATTGTTGTCCTAAAAATTGTCATACAAATGGTTGTTCAAATAACACACACTCTAATACTACTCACTTTAGAGTTTAGAGTAGCCTTATCCTATATTTGCATATCAATGGGGTGTGTCTATTTTTTTTTCTTTGAACTTGTTGGGTTTAACATGTGATTAGGAAAATAGAAATAGAGATAGAGGTTAAATTTTGGAAAGGTGAGTGGTTTGCATCAAGAAGAGTGATAAAGAAGAGATGTGTGTGAAGGTGATAGACAAGAATGGCATAATGCAGGATTGGAAGCACATGCTTTGATATGAGGACACAAAATGACAGGTAGATGTTGTTTTCATGGCGGTCCCTTCCCTTCCTTGTGTTTGGTTTTTCTGCTTTTGATATTTGGTCTACGTGTAAATATATTGATTTTAATTAGACTTTTTTTTTGTTAATTTGGATCTCTCTTACTCTACACATGTATAAATTTGGATTTCTTTTAAGAGGCTTAATGAAAAAGTTGATTGTGCAATTATACGAGGAAAGCTTTGGTTTTTCTCATTGACATATATTGATCAATGATATTAAATGTTTATTTTTTTTAAGTAATATAGTGGTTAGAAATTCAACGGAGAATAAGTTGAGAATTCGGAGTTTAAACCTAAACTCTTAAGTGCTATAATGTTATGTCAATTAAACTATGTTTCCAGAGACTTAAATGTTCTTTCTTTATCCACTATCAATAGTGTCACATATACATACTTGTTATTACATTATATCAATATAATCTTGCTCAATTATTTAGTTGCATTAACAATGTTCTATGCTTATGTAGATTGTTGGGACACTTTTGGTCATACTAATTTCAGAGGTTTTGGCAATTTTGTATAACTTTAGATAATCATAAATCATTAGAATAGGAGTAATCAAAATGTAATTATTTTATGAAGTTCCTGTTAGGGTCTTCTAGTGTTTCCTTGAACGGTGTCCTGTAATTCTTTAAATTCGTGGCTTTTATCTTATTAGATTAGATAGGCTTTTTGAGGTAGACCCTTTTCTCCTTAGTCTCACTTATGTAAACTCCTGCTCAATGTAGAACAAGGAATATTAGTGTTTGTTTGGTATGGTGTTTGGAAAACGGAGTTTGATGAAAATCATATTCGCAAAAAAGCTAATATTTGAAGCTTCTGAAAATCACGGCAAAACCGCATCGAAAAACCTGCAAACATACTTTTGTATGTTGCAAACGGGAAATCAAACACATTCTTAACAGTATGGAAAAGAACTCGAAGGTTAGAGAAATTATGAGCAAGAATTAGTAAGAAAACCAGTAATGTCTTGGGTGTTGGACTATATGAAATCAGAGGTGGCGGTTCAAATATACCGGTGGACCTTTGAAAGTTGTAGCATTGTTTTTTTAGGAGCATAACAAAATTCATAATAAGACAATCGTGAAGAGGTCTCCGAGTCGTTCCACCTAACAAAACGTATCTTTTGATAGGTTTTTTCCCTAATCGAAATTTATCTTCCAATGATTATTTTGAGGGGTTTTTATAGCTATACAAAGGGCATGTAAAACAATCATTCCACAATAAAGAACTTTTAAAAGTGGATTTTACATGTAGACACTTGGTTATAATTTTTGTTTAACATCAGTAGTAAGTAACTAAACTAGTGTCGATTTGTATACCATAACTTTTGGGTGGACTTTAAATATGAAAATTGAAAAGCTTTGTCAATTTTTGTTTATGTTAATCAGTGGATATTGGTTGTATGTCAACTTCAGTTAAAAAGATGAGCAACATTGTCAACTTACCAATAAATATGGGAACTACTTCAACTGAAAAGTCCTTTGAAAATGGAATGGCTGCATATCCATAATAATATTCTAATTAGGGGTTAGCACAAGTTATTGAGCTAGATTTTTGTACAAATAGACTTGATTTGTTCCAAAAGTAGGGTTCAAGTCTAGTTTATTTACATGTTATAAACAACTTTTTTGGTGGTTTGCACTATAACTTTTTTTAACTAAATAAACTTTTAAAAACCTTTACTGCTATCTATTTTTTTAAAAATTATGACCTAACTTATTAGTCGACTTGATATACTCTTATTTCTGATTCTAATTCTGATTTTCAACATGAATGGTGACTTACTACGAAGTGTCAAAGCCATAACGAAGGATGTAGCCAAGATAAGGTAAAATGCAAAAGGAAATTATGAAAAGTTTAAGTATCAACTACGAATCATGATGCTAATGTGGGGTAGCAGTTTTTGCAATGAAATTAACCACGAAAACGGAGAGGTTAAATGGAAAAGCATGTTACCAATAAAATCATTTTAATCTTGACCATTATTTTAGGGTTAAATATGTTATTTAACCGTTCGTTTTAAAAAGCAAAAGCAAATCATGAATAATGATAGAGCATTAATACAAGTTTTAGGTTGATGTATGTATCTTAGAGCAATCAATTCTACTCAAAAACAACTAAATATGTGAAAATAAATTATACACCTTTAAAATCATTGATTTTGTTTCCTCTAAATATAGAACCAAACATACGCAAAGATGGTTGAGTTTAACACAAAATCGATACATTCGGAAACAAAGATTGAAACTTATGTATCGAACATATGGACTCTTTATACATAAGTACCAAGTCTTGCCTGACAATGATGACAACTTTGTATGGAAATATTGTTCAATTAGAACATGTTAGAGAATAAATTCCTTGTAGTATGAAATCACAATCATACACAAAGATATAGAGAGAATAAAAAGAAAAGAGAGGTGGAGTTTTAGTTGTCTAGATTAAAATTGGAGTGTCATGAAATCTCCACCAGAGGAGAATTGTTACCATGATATAACTATAGAATGAGATATGATATTTGAACAATCATTTTGTGACAATTTTCTCTTTTCTATTCACATTATGTTTTCATATTCTCTCTCCATTACTTTGTTTTTTGTATGAAGACCTACATTTCTTTGGAAATTTTGATTGTCCCACAAGTTGTCACATAAAATAGTTGTTCAAATAACATTCCTCTTACAGAATAATGACAAGTGGACACTCATTTATTGGGTACATTGAACACCTATTATCTCTCATAGTGACGATTGATGACTGTTAGTCGGTGATCAATACAAGGAGCTCTAGCGACCATACGGTGGGTAGTGACAGAGCTCCAAGGACTTCACGGTAGTCAGCGGCAAGACTCCAGCGGTTTCATTGTGATTTGTGGCAGAACTTTGATAGTCAATCGTCTCGCACTATCACTGCTATTATTAATTTAATTTTAGATAATTAAAAAAAACAAATTACTCCCTCAAAAAAAAAAGAAATTATTTTTTTTTATCAAAATAATTTTCCATGACTGTCAAATGAATGTATCCAATTAGTGGGTGTTCGTGAAACATTAACGTTGTCGCAAGGTCGCCTGAGCTCCACCGTATTGGTCATTAATTGTCCACCATCAACCACCACCATTAAAAAGAATGAGTGTTTGATGGATAAGGTGTCAAATGGATGTACCTAATAAACGGGTGTTCATATATCACTATTTATAATTATACTCCTCAAAATTTTTGGAAAAAAACAACCTAAAAAAAATACAATTTAGTTATAACTATCAAAATATTCAATTAAATATAGATATTTGCTTAGCATAGTTGGTAAAGATATTGGCCTCATATCCTACTTCACCCAAGTTCAAACCTTAAATTTAATAAAACTTGATATTCAAATTTTAATTTTGTGCATTTTTATTTTAAAAGATTTTATTATAAAATTGATTTTAAACCTTGAAATATGTTGGACCGGTCCAACATCCTGTAACAAAAAGAAGATTGCTTTTTTGACATTCATTGTATCTTACAAACACAAGTAAATGACCAAAAAACTCAGCGGCAGTTAACTGCCGGCGTGTTTTTTAGTTATAAACCAGCAGTAATTAACTACCGTTGAGGGTACTTTAGTCTTTTACATATATTTTTAGGAAGTATTGAAAGTCAGAAAAGCAATTGTTTAACAAAAGAAACATTAATTATATTTTTGAGAAGTGACTTAGCTAAAGGGCAAAACAGTAGGACATGATGGCCCTTACAGTAATTTATCTCTATTCCAACTCCAACCCCTTGAGGCAAACAGTCCACATTTTATGTTTCCCCACTCAAGGACCAACCATGTGAAGTGATGTCACCAACTACATTTTCTAAAATGTTTTCATGATTGTACTTCGTAATAACAACATTGTTCTTAAATAAGTGTTTTTTTTATGCATAAATGAACGCGTTAGTTTGTTATAGATTTTTTAAAAAAAGTTATTTTTATTTTAGATTTAATAGTTCAAATAACCTTCTATTTTTCCATATAGATATAAAGTTCATAAAAATAATTTAGAGGTTGAAGTTTTTTATTATTTTACGCAGACATATTTAGAACGTTAAAATATGATTTTCTACATAAAATTAGAATTTTCCAATAACGAACAAATTAATTTTGAACTTTTAAAATGTCAAAAACTCACAAAAGAAATCTCGACCTAGGAATCAAATTTATAATTAATTTTTTTTTTTGCAAACACCTCTATATAAATACTTTGATAGGATTTACAAAGTTTCATAGCATTCTGACTTCGCCTCAATTTATTTTGATTTTTCAATCAAAACGTGCAAAATTGCAGTTTTGTTCCGAGTAACTATACACACATGGGTTAAATTTTATTTCTGAGTTTTGCAGGTATTGCTAAAACACTATAAGAACCTTCACTACGAAATTTTAAAATTTTCAAACAAGAGACGAATTAATTATGAATTGTTTAAGAAATTCATAATTGATTTGTCCCTCGTTTAAAAACGCCAAAGTTTATTGGTGGAGATTCTTCTTTTCTTTTTGGTGGACACTACTAAAAAAACAAAAATTAGTGAGGCATATTTAGTGAGGGAAAACATGAAATCCCTCTCTAATTCCGTCACTAAATTTTGCGACCAAGGAATTTGTGAGGAATTTCATTTTTTCCGTCACTAATTTCCCTCGCTAATTTTGCTTTTTCTAGTAGTGGGAGGTTCTCGTGGTGTTCTAAACATGCTGACAAAATTATGGAACAAAATTTGACCCATGAGCATGTGCTCACTATGAGTAAAATTGCAATTTTGTACATTTTGGTTGGAAAATCAAAATAAATCGAGGCATCGTCTGAATACTGCGAAACTTTGCAATTCTACTATATATATTTTTATAAAGATGTTCGTAAAAAAAACAACTCAAAATTCGATTTCTAGATTGAGATTTCCGTTGTTTTATTTTTTTAGTTTTTTATGCTTTAAACGTTCTAAACATCTATGCGAAAAATCATGAAAAAATTCAGCATCTATGTCATTCTAGACTTTATGTATGAAAAGTTTGAGGTCAAAAATAGGAAAATATCAAATTACACAAGTAATCTCTGTATTTTTTTTTAGGCTAAAGTGCATTTTTCCCCTGAGTTTCAAAAAGTTGCGATTTTGACCCCCTATTAAAAAAATGAATATTTTGCCCTCTATTTTTAAGGAAATATGCTCTTTTGACCCTCCAACTTTAGGGAAATGTGAGATTTTGTCCCTCTATCTTTAGGAAAATAAGATATTTTGGTTCTTTATCTTTACAGAAAGTTGCAATTTTGGCCCCCTGTTTTGGGGCACGTGGCGTCTTCTCAGTGGCTATGCAACGTTTTGTTAAATTAAGGGGCCAAAATATTCATTTTTTTTAATAGGGGGTCAAAATTGCAACTTTTTGAAACTTAAGAGGGAAAAATTTAGTCATTTTTTTTACTACATTGTTATTTTTCAAATTTCGTATATATTAGAAAGTCAAATTTAATATTTAAACATTTACTTTATATCTCTAAAAAAAATTATATGAAAATTTATTTAGAAATAGTACAAGTTTGGTATTTTTTTTTCTTCATTGAAGCTTCACTGGACACCTCCCTGGCATCTTCATGTGTTTCCCAACCACTCTCAAATTTACTCATTTGTCCAAATTCATGTTATTGATTCTGTCGTTATAGGTGGTGCTAAATCCGTAGGAGAAATTAAAAAGGGAAAATAAGTTGTTCGGGATTATTTTTATTTCTTTGGGAAATTAGAGGGAGGATATCAAAATAGCTTCACAGATGAAATCCAAAATATAGATTTAGGGTATGAGTTTCAAGAGTGTTGATGTGGATGCATTGGTGTTGATGATGGAGGAAATTTATTTTTAATTGTTTTTAATATATAAATTAAATAAATATTTCAATAAATCAAGTGGAAACGATGTGGCTAATGATATTGCGAAGTCTATAGTGTCACATCACTAATGAGCGTGCGGCATTATTTATAGAGGAGGGGGTCGAAAAAATTCGTTGATTTTCTAAATTGGGGACCAAACAATTGGTTTTAGAAAAAAGAGAACTAAAAATTCAAAAATATTTAAATAAGGGGACCAAAAGTTCTTTTGCGAGAAAAATTTAAAAAAATGAAAGGAAAAAAAAAAGAAAAGAATAGGAAATAATTTTATCCATCCTCCTGCTCCTTCCTCCTTCCTCCTTCCTCCATCCACCTCAAAATTAAAGCTCCGCTGTTTTTCACTCTCATGCTACCACATTTACTATCACATTTTCATCTTCTCTTACTCTCACATTAAAAAATAAATGCGCATGTTAAACTAAGAAGAGTTATGTTTTATGTTTGAATCTAAAATGCACATTTAATAAGAATAAATATATAAATGTTTGTTGCTTTCAGTGTTGGAACAAAATTGAATTTGTACAATACTTCTAGAGTTTTGATGATAACACCATTAAAGAACAATTGGATATGCTGATATAAATCCAATTTTGTTCCAAGATTTTCATCTTCTCTTACTCTTGTTGCTTTTAATGTTTGTTCCAACATTTTCATCTTCTCCGTTGTTTTGTACAAATCCAATTTTACTGAATGAATCTAAAATCTAGATTTTTTTATTATAATAGTGACCGGATGGTATAGTTATTTTCAATTGAAGACTTAATGCACAACAACAATGCTTGCAACTTTTCAATGTATATGGCATTTTCTAACAATATACGAAAGCATTGCACTATGGCTTAAATTGTTCCACTTCCCACATTGCACTATGGGACTGGAAACGAACTACAAATAACTAACTTCAACATCCATTTTCACACTTAACGTGGGTCTGGGTCCAATTCTTACATTGCAATATTTAACCTGAATCTAATATCATGTAAAATAGGCCTGAATCTCATCTCAAAAGCTAACTTAAAGGATGAAGGTACTCAAACATATTTATACACTCAATGTTGGAACAAAATTGGATTTGTACAATACTTCTAGAGTTTTGATGATAACAGTTTTAAAGAACAATTGGATATGTTGATATAAATTCAAGTATGTAGGACCATAAATTAAAATTCATAGTATAAAATTAAGTTCTGATCTTGGAAAAAAAAATATACAAGAGCATTTGGAAACAAAAGAAGCTTAAGATCTGCATCAAACCTTGAAGACCACTAGACTCTGAAGGCTACTAGGCATTGAAGATCACCATACTATGAGGACCATGAGACTCTGAAAGACAGAAGACTCCTCGGGACTCAGAATCCACGTCATACTTTATTTTCTTCTGAAGTTGTTTATATCAGACTCATATAGTGCAGTTTGTCTTCTTCCGATCATGTGCAGAAACAAACACAGAGCTTCAAGGAAAAAAGGAATGAACGGGTAATTTCAATTGCAGTAAATGAATTTCAAATGTCTCATCAACGACATTATTCATATCTAGAAATATTCCAACGTCTTTGATTTGAAGCTTCTCAACGATTCTTAAAGCGCTGACACCTCTATAACATCTCTCAAATTCTTGCTTATATAAGGAACTGAAGACTTGAAGAATGATAACAAGAATCCACAATTTTAATAGTGTCCTTACTTTGTCAAATTCAAAAACGCATAGAATACTTAAGAATCTCTTACTAAGTTCATATCATAGAAATTCTAAGTCTTAAGAGTATGTTCTATTTTGTAATTATTTACACCTCTGATTGAATGTCAAGTGTAAGAAAACTATTTTATATGCAAACTCTTAGAAGTCTCTTTCAGTTGTGATTGAACATTTGGAAGTTTCTTGGTTGTCTCCTTGAACAATTGTAATCAATTGTGATTATAGTGAAAATCCATTTGGAATCTCTCTCCTCTCTCTCTCTCTCTTCTCTCTCTCTCTCTCTCTCTCTCTCTCTCTCCCTCTCTCTCTCCCTCCCTCCCCATTTGATCGATCTAAAACAACAACATTGAGACTTGTTTTGATTGCAGGTATGTTTTATACTTTTTTATGTGTGTCTGTTTGTGTCAATCTTGTATTTTATTGTTTTAATGTAGTTAATTATTTCGACCATGTTCTACTTGTCAGTATTACGTTATAATACACATACTAGCGAAAAGACGGGCACGTTTCCGCTCTTTATATTGTACTAACGTTTGAAAATTATGAACGGTATTTTTTATGAAATTTTGATTAAAACTAAATATGTAAATGTTTGTTGCTTTCAAATTATAACAAACCAAACTAACTATTATTATCTATTTCAATGACTCGCACAATATAACAAAAAAATATAATCTAATTTTTTTTAATGACACCAACGACAATCTTTATTATAGAAAAAATTATTTAAAGGTATAATTGGAATAATGAAAAAGTAAGTATAAATATATTCATCTAGTTTGTTACAATTTTTAAATGATAAAGGAAAAAAACAGACATATATATATTCATATCTTGTTTATTACATTTCTTTTAATACTTAAATTTATTCTTATCTATTTGTTACATGTGTTATTTGTATTGAAAATTGACGGTATTTTTTGAAAGAAAAAGCCAGCTCAAAAGTGCTGAAAGGGGTAATTTTCTTTATATATAGTACAAATTAACAACCTAATAATTTCATTAAAATATTTTTTGAACTATCGCTTTTAACTCAAACATTTTAGTGGGTGATTTCCAAACATGCACTAAATCAATGTTCACAAAAATTATTAGGTATCAACACCTATCTTTTTTTATCTATTACTTATTGCTAGTTATTTCTAATCTTATTTAGTTTCGATTTTATAAGTTATATGTAGTTCATGTATTATTTAGTTTTGTGGTTAGTTGGTTATTTAAGATTTGACAATTTAAATTACTTATTTAATCTTTCAACTAACTCTTTTAAACATAAATAATAATATATTATTAATAATTATCATTCACTTTTTTTTATCTCATGGATGACCATCCTTTTTTAGTTTGGATCTTCGAGAAAACACTAAAATAAATACCTTTCAAGAGATATTAGGTAAAGGAGGATTTTGTGTTGTGTATAATTCAAACTTACGTGATAGTCGTCAAGTAGTGGTGAAAATAATAAAAGACTCAAAGGGAGATGGAAAAGATTTCATAAATGAATTAGATAGAATTAGTAGAACCACACATGTGAGCATCATTTCACTTTTGTGTTTTTGTTATTAAATCAAAAATAAAGAGCACTAATCTATGACTTCATCTTCAAAGGATCATTGGATAAGTTCACCCTCGCTAATAGACTTCCTAAGGGTTTTTGTGTCAATACCTTGTTTTTTATGTAAATTTATGGTTGACTCATAAGTTGTCTAGTTTAGTGAACTTGACTCTTGCTGACAATAGATTGATTGGTTCAATACAACATATTCTTACAACTCTACCTCAAATTCAACTTTTTGATGTTTCTAATTACAATCTATGGGGACCAATTCCCAAATTTCCATCAAAGACAAGGTTAATTACAAGAGGCAATGCTTTACTTGGCCAAAATATTTATGAACAATTAGGTAGAGGAGGACAAATGTAACTTCTTCTCTCCACGGTGGTCGATCTAAAATATCAACACTTAGACAATTATAAAGTGTACGTATGTTTTATACTCTTTATATGTGTGTGTGTCAATTTTATATTATATTGTTTTAATGTAGTTCATTATTACGATCATGTTCTACTTGATAGTATTACGTTATATTATACATATTAACAACCTAATAATTTAGTTCAAATATTTTTTGAACTATCGATTTTAACTCAAACACTTTAGTGGGTGATTTTCAATCATGCACTAAATCAATGTTAAAAAAATTATTAGTTATCAACACCTATCTTTTTTTATCTGTTACTTATTGTTAGTTATTTCTAATCTTATTTAGTTTCGGGTTTATAAGTTATATTTAGTTCTGTATTAGTTACTTAGTTTTGTGGTTAGTTTATAATTTAAGATTTGACAATTTAAATTACTTATTTGTTCTTTCAACTAACTCTTTTAAACATAAATAATTACATATTATTTATAATTATCATTCACTTTTTTGATCTCATGCAGGGCCATTCTTTTTTAGTGTGGATCTTCGAGAAAACACAAAAACAAATAATCATAGTGTGGATGATTTCATTGAAAGATATTGATCATATCAATATGCTCAATATCAATATGCCGACATGAAAAGAAGGACAAATACCTTTCAAGAGAAATTAGGTAAAGGAGGATTTAGTTTTGTGTACAATATAAACTTACGTGATAATCGTCAAGTAGCAGTGAAAATAATAAATGATTCAAAGGGAGATGAAAAATATTTCATAAATCAAGTTGATAGAATTAGTATAACCTCACATGTGAACATCGTTTCACTTTTGGGTTTTTGTTATGAGAAAAAAATTAAAGAGAACTAATATATGACTTCATTTCCAAAGGATCATTGGTTAAGTTCACCTGCGCTAATAGATTTCCTAAGGGTTTTTGTGTCAATACCTCGTTTTTTTATGTAAATCTATGGTTGACTCATAATTTGTCATACAAATGGTTGTTCAATTAATACAACTCTTTTTTTTTTTTTTTTTTTTTTTTATTGCTAGTTATTTGTAGTCTTATTTAGTTTATGTTTTATAAGTTAGGACTTGTTCATCTATTTGTCAGTCTTGTAGTTAGATGGTTATTTAATATTTGACAATTTAAATTAATTATTGATAGTTATTTCTAATCTTTTTTAGTTTCATGCAGGGGGCATCATTGCTTAGTGTTGGATTTGTGATTATTTGTATGCGTAAGAGGTATCATATTTTATTACAAAGGTGGTCTTAAAAAAAAAAAACATGTGCGTGTGCGAGGGCTCGCGCGCGGACGTGCATGTGTGATATAAGAATGACAAACTTCTTTCGAGATAAATTAGGTGAAGGAGGATTTTGGGCATGCTGATTTTGTGTCAAATGGTAAAGAAAACGATGCTTGTACCGACAAGGGAGTGATTATGTGTCAAGGGGGAAAATTGTGATGGTTGATTTGGCAATTCCGCATTTTTCAATTTGTCTAATTTAGTGAACTTCACTCTTGCTGACAATAGATTGATTAGTTCAATACAACATATTCTTACAACTCTGCCTCAAATTCAACTTCTTGACGTTTATAATAACAATCTATCGAGACCAATTCTCAAATTTCCATCAAAGACAAGGTTAATTACAAGAGGCAATGCTTTAGTTGGCCAAAATATTTATGAACAATAAGGTGGAGGAGGACAAATGCAACTTCTCCAACGGTGGTAGATCTAAAACAACAACACTTAGACAATTATAAAGTGTACGTATGTTTTATACTCTTTATATGTGTGTGAGTGCCAATCTTGTATTGTATTGTTTTAATGTAGTTCATTATTACGATCAATTCTACTTGATAGTATTATGTTATATTATACATATTAATAACCAAATAATTTAGTTCAAATATTTTTTGAACTATCGCTTTTAACTCAAACATTTTAGTGGGTGATTTCTAGACATACACTAAATCAGTGTTCACAAAAATTATTAGTTTTCAACACTTATCTTTCAGGGTTAATAATGCTTTACCCCTGTAATATAGGCAATTTCCAAGTTTGCCCCCTGTAATTTTTTTTTTATTTGGTCCCTGTATTTTTTTGTTTCAAATACCCCCTCAGACCATCTGATTGTGTATATTCGCTGATGTGGCACGCTGGGTCACATTTTTCTGATGACGTGGCGTGCTTACTCTATCATTAATTTTGTTTTTCATTTTTTTTATGGATACACGTGGCATTTGTGCCTTTTTTTAAAAAAATAATCGAAAAAATTCGTTTTTGTTTTTCAAAATTAAGAAGATTATTTTTTAAAAAAAAATCTCAACCTTTATATATTTCGAAATTGTATAAACAAAATCTAAATTAAATTAAAATTATTAAAAAATCGAAAATATAAAATTATCTAATTTTTTATTTTGAAAATTAATTTCTAGAATTTTATTTTATTTTAACAAATCTTCATAATTTCGTTAAAAAAAAGGATTTTTTTTCTAAATTTTTAATTTCAAAAAAGATTTTATAAAAATTCTGGAATAAAAGTTTAGAAAAAAAATCTGAATTTTTTCTATTAAAATTCTGAAAAAAAAATTATGGGAAAAGGTTATCTTTTTTTTTTTTAAGTTTTAATTTTTTTTTTTTTTAAATT
>Ga0228711_1001878_pt1 | contig 31634 bp, 10 predicted proteins | sample MedpolnodulmetaG_2_FD_177996 | JGI IMG/M metagenome (GOLD analysis project Ga0228711, IMG submission 177996) | Root nodule microbial communities from Medicago polymorpha collected in Santa Monica, California, United States - brown nodules | ecosystem: Host-associated > Plants > Roots > Nodule... | reverse complement strand
CTTGTGGTAGTGAGATATGGAAGAAGTTTGGTTCTATTTTCAAGGTATACTAACATACATTTTCTTATACTTGATTTGCTTTGTGATATCTTCACAAGTCAGAACCTTGCTCAAGATTATCTTTTGATTCAGGGGATCTTAGCCGGTGAATATAACTTGGGAAAGCTGGCAATTACTACAGAGTCACAGCAGCTATCTTATCATGTCAAACTTCAGCTGCTGCTTATTTTGATAGAAACCCTAAACTTGGAGAACCTTCTTCAAATGGTTCATGACGAAACACCTTACCGGTTAGACCAGTCTTTCTTTATATCATATATACATTACTTATGAGGAATACACATTGTGTAACTGACAGATAGTTATACCAATGAAATTCTGCGAGTGGCAATGCCGTAAACTTAAGCCTCGTTCTGATAGACTGGCTAAGTGCTGAACTGAATGCAGTGTTGAATATTAATTCCACATTGTCTGTTAGAGTATATTCTAGTTGAGAAGGCAATCACGAGACAAAAGTTCCATCCTTTGAGTCTTGCCTTAATTATTTGATTTCATTCATTTTCCACTTAAGAATTTTCAATTGGGAATTTGGGAAGAACTGCATACTTTCTCCTGCATAGTTTTCAAATGTCTTTGCTGCAATATGTCAAACCTTCTCCTTGATGGCTTATACTTTGTATTTGTTTGTGATGTAAATTATATGTCCTAACTCCTACTCTACTGGAAACTCTCAATTTTCCTGCGGATTTTCATACGGAATCGGGTGATAAATCCGCAGGAAACAGGTTTCCTGCCGATTTTGCCAAGGATTTGCACTCCCAGGTAATACCTTCGTGGGTAATTGTTCCTGAGGATTTTAGAAACCGCAGGAAATGTTCCTGCGGAAATTTCCTCAGGAAAAGTGAAATTTATCCGCAGGAAATATTTGGGCAGAATTGGATGAGTTTCCCTGCCCGTGTATGTGCTTCCTGTGTACATACCGCAGGTAATTCCGCAGTAAAAGCCGCAGGTAATTCCGCAGCAATAAAATATCAGCAGCAAAATCCGGAGCAAAATCACTTGAAAATTTGGTTTATAGTTGTTCTCTCCTAATGAATGCCAAATGGCATATTAAAAGTCCTTTTGAATTATTTGTTTGAAAAAGAATTTATTAAAAACTATCTGGAAAGTCAAATTTGGGACAGAGCAATAGCTATAAGCTTTTTTTCTTATAAGCTACAACTTTTAATGAAAGAGAACACCAATCAATAATACAAATCTTCCAAACTAGACACAATACAATGTCTCAAATTGATAACCATTATCATAGAAAAATAGTTATAAACCATTTCATAAACATTTTAGAAGATCTTATTACAACTTCAATATATTTGAATACAAGTATGCCCCCACCCGTTATAGAAAACCTTCAACCGTACAAAAAATTCTTCCATCCTTCCAGTCTGCAAAATTTGCTTGGAGCTGCAATGTAAAATAAGAAATAGGTCATGTAACTATTGATGGAGAGGATGGATATGATCAAGTGTTTTTTAATCTTACTTCCTTAAATTCAAAATATTCTCTGTCTAAACTATTGTTGAGTTGCATAATTACACACTACATACGCCTGAGCAACCCCTGATTGAATTATGAGTAGCACCTGCAGAAAAAGAGAAATCATAAACATCATTATAAAATGTTACTTTCCTTCCCGGAAAAGCAATAATCTAAAAAATGAAACACAATAATTCAGATCTAGCTGCATCCATTGCATTGCCTAAAGTAAAGTAATAGTTATTTGTAATTCATCTTGAATATGATAATACAAAAATGAACGGTGAGTGGTAAGATGCTGAAGTCACTAATTCTATCCATTGAGTTTCTAGATCAGCAATTGGAAGACTTTAACACTAGCAAAATCTGATTTGAAACATGTCCAAGTGCAGTAGTTGCAAAAACAAATACATCCGTAAAAGATCTTTTCAGCTGCAAAATGATCCTCCTAAGTAAAAGATCACCAACTTCAGGAAACTTCGTGTTAACAGCAACCATCGCAACAAATACATCCGTAAACCCGGGTGACGCCATCTGTGAGTTCATACACGATCTACAAAACAATCCTCTTCCACGAATCAAATTCTCCGCAAACAACTCCAGAATTAAATTTGTAATATTAGTCGCATTCACCTTATTCACCAAACCATTAATACTTTTCCTTAAAGCATCCCAATTCAACCTCTGATATTCACAGTAGCAACATACACACAATAATGCTCCAATAAACACAAACTCGATAGCTGCAAACACAAAGCAGGCATGTCGTTCCACAACAATGAATCCAATGATGCAGCACCATCACATGAAACAGTCCCAAGAATGAGAAATCCATAATGAAATCACAGTGGCACTATACACACATAATGGTTGTGACACATGAAATCAATAGTCAAACATGAGATTCATGACAACCATACCAACCTCTAAAGTCCAAACAGTGTACCATAGTGATAACCAGAAATCCTAAAAACATAATAGAGTGGCACTACACAATGATGTTCCAATAAACACAAACTCAGGAGCTGCAAACACCAAAAACACCTTTGAAGCACCGTCATTTCTGATCTAAGGCTGACGGTGTCCAGGTCCGACATTGACACAATACTGACATGTGATTACATTCAATTATGTCATTTTGTCAAATCACTACCGATGCAACGTGTCGGTGTCGTGATCGGTGTTTGTGCCTATGCCAGTGCTACATAGAAAAACAGAGTTGTTCCATGACAATGAATGCAAGACCACATCACATAAAATAATCACAAGATTGAGAAATGCATAATCGGTATCAGTGTCTGTGTTGCTGCATAGAAAAACACAGTTGTTTTCCACATAAAATTGTCACGAGATTGAGAAATGATAAATTTACAATGAAACATCAATCAACTCATACATTCTCTTTTAAATAACACAATAACAACCAACCAAAATACAGAAAATCGTTCCACAACATTCAAATTCAAATTCACCACAATATAACTAACTTGCTGAGATTTATCATCAATCTGCTATATAATTGATTTTCTACTCAATTCTCACCGTAAAAACTTCAGCCACTGTTAGTGTATGTGTCGTGTCTAGTGTACATGCATGTACCTGTGTTTCATAGTCAACAACAAATTCAGCCCTCACGATCAACAATATACCACTTTTGGCACACAGACGTGTGTCGGATACCGGACACGCCGAATCTGAGAAGTGTGTGCTTCATAGGTTGTTGAATCCAAATATAGTAAACTATAAATCAATGTGAAACAGATATTAGGCTTCAGATTTTCATATTTCAATGTGCGAGAAACAACCAAAGCAAAAACAATATCTAAAATCTAATATCTGAAAATTCATATCCACAAAGAAATTGGAAAGTTCCAGAAAATTCACACATACAAAATCAAAGCAAAAAGAGAGATTAAAAGCACAGAGATTGAGTGAATAATTAGAGAACCTGAGTATAGAGAAATCAGATACACAAGATTACTCATTTCTATTCCTGCTAACAACACATTCATCGATGCAATTAATCACATAAATTTTCAGAGGATTAGGATTTTTCAAAGGATAAGGGTTTTGAAGAAATGCTCTGAAGCTGCATCGATGAGGTGAATCTGAAAATTGAAAATTCAGAAAACATACGCACAAAATCAATTCAAATCGGAAATTGGAAAAGGGAAAACGAAGAGTCTGAAGGAAGATCGCGAGTGAACGAGAATCAAATCGGGACAAATCGTGAAGAATCTGAAGGTCACGATAATGGAGATTGAAGGAAGATCGCGAGTGAACGAGTGAACGAAGCTGAATTTCTCATTTATCTTTCTTTTTTGGTTTTAGAATGTTTTTTCTTTGTTTATTATAACTTTTATTAATTAATAAAAATAAAAAGGGTAAATTTTGTAAAAAATAAAAATAAAAGCTAAATATTCATTTTGTGATAAAAAAAATTATTCATTTTGTGTAATGAGTAGCCAAAACAAACTTTTAAAATAACACGAACTTTGCACTAAAAATATTTAGCTTTTATTCTTATTGTGTGAATAGGAAAAAGGTACTAAAAATCTTTTTTAGTACTAAAAATCTTTCAATTATTAAAATTTCATACAGACACTAAAAAAATAAGTACCTTTTTCATACAGACACTAAAAATCTCATACAGACACTAAAAAAATAAAAATTAAGCAAATCCTAAGGAAAATCCGCAGGAAAAGGTACTAAAAATAGGAAAAAGGTACTAAAAATCTTTCAATTATTAAAATTTCATACAGACACTAAAAAAATAAAAATTAAGCAAATCCTAAGGAAAATCCGCGGAAAAGTGATCAAATACAATTCAAAATCTTTCGCAGGAAAATCCTCAGCAAAAGTCACAGTTACCTCCGGATTTTCTTGCGGTGGAGTTAGCCGCAGGAAATGACCACAGTATAACGATATCCGCATGAAAATCCTCAGATGTTCCTGCGGATAAATTTCAGCCGGAAATTCCACAGGTATATCGATAGTTTCTAGTAGTGCTAAGTCATTGCTAGATTTCTTTGATTTTACCTATAATTTAGTGCCATCTTGTTCGATTGTTTTCATTTGCCAGTCTTTGATATTCGTTGGCTGGAACTGTGGGTTTTAAGCCTAGTTCTTCATTCAGAGTGATGCTTCTGTGATCTTCTTACTGTAGTTCTATAGGTTGACATTATTTTGTCTGTTTGTATTTTATGGTTGTTTTTCTAACTGATATTGTTTTATTGTTTAAAAATTTGTTTGGATTTCCAAGAGAGGTGCATTTGGATGGATGCACTAGTTTCTACTTTCAGTACTTTTGAAATGAATGAAGCTGGTCCTTTAATTCTAGCATGGGCAGTATTTCTTTATTTACTCTCTACACTTCCAGGAAAAGATGGGAACAACGAGCTCATTGCATGTGGTTAAGTTATATTTGAAATTTTTTATTTACTACAGCTTATGCGCTTATTACAAATTTTACCCTTTTTTATTTTCTCTGCCTCCAGGATATTGATCACATTGGTTATGTTCGTCAAGCCTTTGAGGCTAGATCATTACATTACTGTCTCGAAATTCTCCAGTGTGACATTTTGAAGGATTATGATGTGAGTTATTCTTTCCTGGGTTGTTAAAAGTATGTCTCTTGTTCCTCGCAAAGAAAAGTATGTATGTTATTGTTATAAATTGATCTTTTGATGCTGGAATCTATGGTTTGTTAGAACTAGGAAGAATCAACTTGGATGTGATGCTTTAATATTCAGAATATATTTATTTATCAATACATGTCATGGCTGAACAGGATTGCAATGTTGCATAGACGATCAGTAGGATTGAAAGAGTAAAGTGCATAAAGCTACACTGAATGATTCAACTGTCATGGTATTCTCAATGTGGACGAAAGTGGAGGATGTGAAGGTTGTGGACTGCAAGAAGAGGATCCGAAGAGAAGACCTGGGTTTCAATGGTAAAATAATAATCAATAAAGTCATGCATTTTATGCTCTCTTTGTTGCTCGCTGATTGGCTCGCTAGGACTACACAGTGTCTAGTAATTAGTTGGTTATAGGTGATAATAATATAGAACAAGATTCTTGAGATGTATTTTCTTTGTTTATGCAAGGATTCATTGAAATACATGTGATAAATGTTTGCTTCATTCTTCAATTGGTATTGCCAATTCATATTAGAGATTTCATGTGTAAATTGCGTGGAAATAGTGTGTAATTGGTATACGTTGATCGGGAAATAACGCCTAAGTAACCTGTTGAATTGCCCATTTTTTTGATTAATTTCACAGATTAAATTTTTTTAGAATTGCTTTAGCTCGATTTTTTTATTAATATAGTTAGGAACTTTAGCTAGAGATTTACTATGAATTGTTTGCGACTATAGCCTAGCCTGGTTACGAAACATAAACTTTTGATCATGATTTGGCTACATATTAGTTGGGAATTAGTTAGGAGTTTAGAAATATTAGTTGCAAATTAGCTAGGAAATATTTCGCTAAATAATTTGCCGCCCAATCCATGCTACGGCCAGTATGACAGCTAAATCACAACAAAATAGTAGCTAATTGAGTTTTGCTAGAAATTATCTGCGCGTTAGCTACAATTGTCTTCGTAGCAAATCAGTGATTTTCTTGTAGTGTCCGTGTAGGCCCAGACCGATCGACTTTGTAGCTGACCATCCTTTCTTATTTTTGATAAGGGAAGATTTTAGTGGAACGATACTCTTTAGCGGACAGGTTCTCAATCCTCTTGATAAGTGATTGTAAGCAACCCATATTGGATTCCTAGTCAATAGATAAAGAAAAAAACTGTTATTTTTAAATTAAATTTTATGTTTTTTATTTTATAAATGGAGTAAATTGCGTTCTTTTTATTATACTATCTCAAATATATTATGTTTGACAATTTTTATATAAGTTCATTCGATTAGATATAAATGTTAACTGATTCTTGATACTTACTTTAATAATGAAAAAAGTTAATTATATCATGGTGGTGGAATGAGATGTCTGGGTTATGTTGGATTCATGTATATGTGCTAGAAGACTTAAAGGCATTGGTGAATTGTATAATGATAGTTGTTATGTCTTTATAAATAAGTTCTCCTCTAAGCCTTCATGTTGCTACAAATTTGGAGAGTGATCATAATATTTACAACATATTTTATATGATCATTTACTCAGAGATGTTCTGATGTGAAACGTTTTAAACCTTGCACTCTGGATCTGCAATTAAGTTTTTGCATCAAATTATCATTGAACTTCTAATGTGAATTATATTTGCTCTTCTGGGTAACGTTTTTGACTTTACTTAGCTTAAATGCATTTTTTATCCAATAATTTTCTTTTTTGAATATTTTACCGTTATCTAATTTTTGAGCAATTTTTGTTCGTGTGGTCTATTCATTAATAATATGGTAGATCTTATATGGATCCATATTAGCAAAATAAAATAATAATAAGTGGTGTCGCGTCATTAATGAATAGGCTACATCAACAAAAGGATCTATAAATGAAATAAGGGATGGAAATTCAGAAACAATGCAATTTGAGAACAAAAAATAAGTTGTTTTTTTTTTAAAAAAAATGAAGGCGTTGGTATGAGACCTGTGTCAGCTGTAGCCTTCATCTATCGTGATATGATCCATATAACGATAGCACGTGGCACCTCACTTAAGAGATGTGGGTGCCACGTCAGCGAAGACTAAGTCAAAAGTGGTCTTGGAGGCCAAAACTGCCAAAGATCCAATACATAGGGGGCTGTTTTGTATTTTAATTAGTTAGGGGGCCAAAATCGCAACTTTTGAAAAGATAGGGGGCCAAAAGTGAAATTAAGCCCCTAAAAGCCGACATTCCTAACCTGTTTTGATTATATAAAACTAAACCAAAATTAAGGATTGCATTGAACCATACAAATCTAGAAGAGGATAGCCCTATGGCTACTAGCCTATCAACCACGCCATTACTATCTCTATAGATACGGGAAATAACAAAATTCATGTCTCTGAGGAGAACGATGCAATCGTTCCATCTGTTCCTAAATCTCCAAGGCACTATGGCAGATGACTTGTAAGCTAAGGTAACCAACATAGAGTCAGTCTCCACCCATAAGTTTAATCAGCCTTTGATGTGCGCAATTTCAATAGGATTCATGACTCTAGTTAATTCATCCTAGAAGGCATAAGTGACTCCGAAATTTTCAATGAAGCAGCCTATGCAAAGAGCCTGAAAATACAAACACAAGATGCCTGACCAGAATTGCATGAAGCTGCTCCATCGGTATTGCATTTCGTCCAAGAGAAAAATAGAGGCATCCAGATAACTTCAATGATGGAAGGAGAATTGGGACGATGATTCAAAACAGTAAAGGATGTTTTAATAGTGAACTCGGACATAGAGGAAGTAGTTGTCAGAGAGGTTTGCATTTCCAGAAATTAAAGTGTTTGCTATAATTGAGGAAATTGTAGATATGAAGTTAGGCTAATTTGTTTTTACTGAGTCATGTTGCCCTAAAATCAAACCATCTACTAATTTCAATATTAAAAAATTTCAACTAATTTACCAACAATAGATCGGTGTAAGTGACAAGAGAATTGGAATCATTAAGCAACTTTTTTCTCTTCTTTGCTTTTTAGTAGATAATTAAAATATATTTTTTAAAAAAGAATTATTGAAATTGTATGATTTTCAACTTTTAGTCTTTCATATTTGTGAGTTAAAATTCAGGCTGCCAAAGTTTTTCACTTTGATAAAATCATTTCATTTAATTTAATTTTTTTATTTCTAATTTCTTTTACTTGACACTCACATCAGTAATGAAATACAATACATTGTTGTCATGTAACATTAACTCAATACACTCAAATCTAAAACCTAATAAAACAACTTAATAAATAAAAAGTTGACGTAATGAAACAACATAGTAAAAAATGTGTTGGCCTTTTTTTTTCTTACAATTTGTTTTCTTATTCTACTATTAAAAATTATATATATATATATATATATATATATATATAATTGATATTTGAATACCCCACAATTATCTAGAAGAAAATATTAGATTATAATCTATAATTCCAATGGTTAAGGTACACGTCACCCTTATTCATGAAAACTATTATAAATACACTATCATGAGTAATGGTGATGTGTATCTTACTCATTGAAATTATAAGTTATAATCTAATTTTTCTTTTAGATGATTGTCAGGTATCCAAATATCAATTTTTATTATTTATATCTAAGAGTAGAATAAGAAAACAAATTGGATCACATGAATAAATTTTATGGTTATATTAAGGAGTATTTGTATATTGTTCTAAAATACAGGCTAGAGCACTCACATGAATAAATTTTATGGGTTTTTTAAGGAGTATTTATCTATTGTTAATTTGTCAAAAAAAAAAATCTATTGTTAAAATTTTGTTAAATTTCCTTGTTTGTTGACCTTCTCCGACACAAAATTAAAATTAGATTCAATATGTTAATATTTTTGTCCTGAAATTTTCATGGTGCTTTTTTATATATAGTGGCTAGCTCTAAAGTAGATCTATGTTTGATATATTTTCTTCAATTCTCTTGTTTTTGTTTAATTTCTTGAACTATGTTCATTCTTCAATATTTGCATGAAATCACATGCTCTTTGTTATCAAAACGAGAAATCTTTTCATTTAATTATACTTTTGTGCAAGAGTTTAAGATCAAAGAGGTACGTTTGTATGCCTACACATTGAATATTGTAACTATAATTTTTTTTATCTTTTACACGTACCTTTTTGTCGTTGTTGATTTAAAATCAATTGAGAACTTTAATTAAAGAGAGTTCGATTGATATTTGAAATTTATTGATGTATCATTTTTTGTTTTAATTAATTATTATTTTGTACATTTTTATTCATATACATTTTTATTTATATTTCTCATATATCAATTTTAAATTGATATATGATAAATAAATAAAAGTGATTAAAATAATAATTATCTAAAACAAAAATTTATACATGGATCTTTTCAAATATCAATGGATCTCTTTTAAACAAAGCTCTTAATTAGTTTTAAATCAACTCACAATCAACTCACAAAAAGGTGCAGGTGTAACATAAAAAAAATTAGAGTCACAGCATTAATGTGCAAATATGTATACATCCCATTTTTATTTTAAACTCTTGAATAAAAGTATAATTGATGAAAATATACTTCTTTGTCTATAACAAAGAGTTTGATATTGCATGTAAAGGATATGATTGAAGAATAATCATAGTTCAAAAAATTAAACAAAAATAAGGGAATCGAAGAGAATAGACAAGACACGTATATAATTTAGAGTTGAACACTATATATAAAAATCCAAAGACATCGATAATTTTGGAATAAAAAAATTACAACATTTAGAATCTATTTTTTTTATATTTTTTGGAGAAAAAAAACAAGAAAACAAAAAAAATGACAAAATTATAACAATTAATAATTACTCCTTAAAAAACACATCAAAAATTATTAATGCTACTGGAAATAAAGCGAACCAATATTTTGAGTAGGAATTGACTTGATTTGGAGTTATCTGCATAATGCCAACTCAACCTTAATTTAATTTTAACCAATAACAACACATTTTCTTGAAATCTTGTATAAAAGTTTGCCCAACACTGCAGAATTTAAAATGTTTCCAAAGCTTTTCTCAAAATATTTAAGACTTCTAAAAATTCATTTTCCTCAAAATTACTAGCTCAAAACATAATGAAATTCATGCATACAGACACATTTTCCAAAAACAACTTTTGTCTGTAACTATGCTCAAAATATTTTGAAAAAGTCTAAGTATATTTTTTTGATGAAACTTGACAGAATCCTCTCTATGTTTATGTCATTTACCGTAACTTTATGTTCAAACATTAATCACAATCTCACCAAAAAAAAATTCAATGTTTTAAATTTAGTGACTCCGATACTCATTCATTTTCAAGTATGAAATAATAGCTCAAATACACATAAAAATACTAACATTTTCAAAATAAAGATTCAACTCAAACTTTTTAAATAACCGATAGATAATCACAAACCATATGACTATTTTCATCGTTTCAAATACTTGGATCCATTGGACTACAATTTATGACAAAATTTCAAACTTTTGAGTCCAAAACACAACATATGTTTCATGCTCTATCGAAAAACAACCAAAATATTTATTTATTTATTTTAAATAATTTCAATGCATTGATAGATCAACTAAATATAAAAAATACTTTCGCAAAGAAAATAATTTTCCAAAAACACAAATTTTTCAAAATGCTCAAAAATGAAATTTTCTTTTAGATCTATAAATATATCAACATGATCTATCACATTCATAAACAAATGCGCAAGAAAAATCGTAAATCAAACCTCCCCACCCTCACGTAATTCATTTTCGTCCCATAGAAAAAAGAAGAAAAAAGAGAGAAATATTTTTACCTCAGTAATCTTCTACCGCTAGATGACGATGACGATTGTGATCTACTTACGGAACCAAGATCAAGCTCCAAAATAAAAGAGAGAAATTTATTTTGTGACGGCGATGAATAAAAGAGAGGATGCATAGAGTGTGAAGAGAGAGAGAGAGAATTGTGAAAAAATGAGCAATGGTAAGGTAATGTATATATAGTATTTAAATAATATTAAAATAATAAAATTTAGGCTTAATTGGTCTTTTGGTCTTCTAAATAATTCAAGTTTTCATTTTGGTCTCATAACTCGTAATATTCGCAATTTGATCCCTTATGTTTTTCTCCGTTAGCCAAATTGATCCCCTCCATTTGTTTTTTAATGTCTAAATTTTTTGATATGATTTTAACCATTTGATTGCATGTCCATTCTATTTAATAGTGAACTGTCAACACCTAATTTTCTTCACTTTTCATCATCTTCTCTCTTCTTCGTCAAATTTCATCAACCTTTTCCATAATTTTTTTCTTCCAAAAACCTAAATCCCTCTTCACCAACCTTTCCATTTTGCAATCTTTAATCCACTCCATCGAAGTCTCACTCAACTTCCTTCATTACAGTATCCCACCATCGTTTTTTGGAGTAAAAAAGCGGGCATTCAATTTCCCTTCACCGCTCTTATTCTTTGAAATTTCCTTTCACCTCTCTTATTCTTCGAAATTTTTCTCTTGTTCTTTTCAACATATCGCAAGATCAAGGGTTTCGTGATTCAAATCGTTTTCCCCAATTTTAGATTAATTCATCGTTTTTGAATGAAAGAAAGCTGGTTTAATGCTCAATTTTAGTTTAATTCATCGTTTTCCCCAATTTTCATATACATATCGTAAGATCTGGTGTTATGCCCAATATTCACAACATGTTTATGCCAAAGAAAGTTGGTGGTTCTTACAAGGGTGCCGCTAATGATGAATAAATGAATCTTAGATGAAAAACTTTATTTTGCAGATGCAGTTATTGAATTTAGTTTCATATTTTTTGTTATCTGGTCTTAGTTTTAGACAGAGTTTATGATTGGGATTATTTGGGGTTGCTAGTGGTTTTGTTAGTGATGTGAGTACAATGAATTTCATATTGTTCCTTTTGGATGAGATTGGTGGAAGTTTATAAAATTGATCCCTTTAGGTTTTGATTCAATTTCCCTGTTTCTAGTTAATGATTTTAATGCTATGATCTTCTCCAGTGTTGATTGTGTGGCTGAATTTGTTTTCGATAGATTGATATGGAAATCACAACATTAAACATATCTATTTTGAATAGTGTTTCTAGGTAGATGATTATGGTGTTCATGAATGTGATGTTGAAGATGATGAACAAGAGTGAGGAAGAAGATGAAGAAAAAGAAAATTAATTAGTTGTTGTTGACTCACCGTAAGATAAAATAGACCTGCGTAATCCAATGGTCCTCCTTTAAAAAGAAGATCAAACGGTTAAATTAAAATAAATAATAGGATCTATGGTGGACCACTCTTAAGGTTGCTCCACCATAGACATTTGGGGTTAAAGTTAACAGTCAAGGATTTATTTCAATAACAGAGATAAACATAAGGGACCAAATTGTGGATTTTACGAGGTATGAGACCAAAATAAAAACTTGAAATTAGTTAGGGGACCAAAAGACCAATTAAGCCTAAAATTTAACAAACTAACCCTAAAAACTTCAGCAAAGGGGCGTCCGCAACAACTTATAGGCAAAATTTGAAACAAATACGAGGCCTTACAATTCGAGGGACTACAGTTGAACCTACAGAAACATCAAATAGATCCGCAAGGGGAAAACACCATAAAAGCTCCTAGCACGTTCGACAGAAAATGAAAAGCGCAAAGAACAATCAATTAAACGAACTACATATGCTCTGAACAGCCCAGAACCAACTAATTATAAGTTGGAATCATAACATTTTCAGTCCACCAAACTGTCCAAACATCGTTTACAAAATCAATAACTCAAAAGACAAAATATGTGTCCCAACATTATTCAAAATATAAACAATGGGACAAAAATCTCATTCCTAAAGCCCATATCCACGACATCTCCTTTATAGCTTCTACAACATCCAAGTGATTACACCCTCTTTTACCAAACACCCTCTCATTCTAGATTTTCCACAACTCCCAAATTGTCGTATATATACCAAATCAACAAAAGGCCGTTTCTAATTTTCTTAGTAGGTGAAGGCCCAATGAAACACTCAAATAGGATGAACATATTCAAAGGAATTACAATGATAAAGTCGAGCCAACATAAAATAGTATACCAAACTTTCACGACAAAACCACAATACAAAAATGAATGGTTTGGAGTTTCGAGCAATCCATGACAAATGACGTAATCCTTCACACCCGTTGAAATAATAATTCCACAAAACGCAAGGTTATTTCTAGTTGAAATCTTCTACTGAAGTAGTCTCCAACGAAAATCAATTACCTTTGCTAGCGTCGGGCTCTTCCAAATCCTTTTGACACTTTTCATCAAATCTGTCTAGCACAACCCCACCAACATACTGATCTAACCAAAAAATCATCACCCCGCCAACACCAGCTTTATTCCTCTAAGGGTCTCAAACTAGTTGTAAGATTGTCCATTAACTGCAGTTGGAACGCTTCCTCCCATTTGAGGAGCCTTCTTCTCCATTAGAATTGCCACCTCCACACACCCCCTTACAAACTCCTATCATTCTCATAAAACACTCTTTTTGGGTTAAGAATGTAAACAGGCGGCCAAACCTTTCGTTCGAATGAACCTCCCATACCCCTCTATCTAGCCAAAAACGATTATTCTTCCTGTTACCTAATTTTCTGACCACCAATTTTGGAAACCAATCATATCTCCCCTACTATCTAAAAATCAAATGTCTTTCTACCACCTCAAAGAAACATACAAAAAGTCCTTGTCGCACCACATGACCTATGGGAAAATCCACTATTCATATTTGACACCCAACACCTCATTCTATAAATGAAGAGCCAGGTTGCCAAAATCTCAATCTCCATTTAGCTACAAAGTTAAATTAACCACACTAACATTTTTTACCCCTCAAACCTTTGATCTATTTCGATTGACACACCTTATCCAACTTAATCTAGCTCAATTTCTTATCCCCCCCACGGGCGCGCGCGCACACACACAAATTGTATCTTTATACGAACTACCATCTTCCACACTCAGATCGATAACTTCTGGAAGTAAATATGAAAAATAGGGATAACATTCAAAACCGAGTTGATTAACACAATTCTTCCTTGAAAACTGATATGAAGATTGCCACAAGTCCAAGTTTCTTCTTTTTTTCTTTAAGGATGGTGATCAAAAGGTTGAATAACCAACTCTCCCAATTTTTTTATCCCCTATCTCTATTTTCTGGAGGAAGAATTGTCTCAATCATTAAGGTCATATTGCTTTGGAGGAAGAATAATCATCACTTTCTCTCTGATGAGGAAATAAGAGATTGATTTTTTTCACCATTGCAAGTATGAAAATGCATCATGAAAAATTTTCACGTCCTTATTCTTTTATTGTTCAAGAAAGTCTATGATACTTAAATATTGGAAAATCCATATTTAAGTTCTTTTTGGGGACCTTTTTAAATAGTAAAGAGCTCAAGATATATATTGATGAAAGTCATTCTATCACAGGCCATGGGACGAAATCCCTTTTCCATTTCATTGACCTCCTCTTAATTATGAGTTCCTCTCCACAAAATGTATCATGTTGGCCGCAACATCCAAAGGCATCGAGTTCAGGTTCCTTGAAAAGGAAGTTATTTATAAGAAATGTCTCATGTTTGGTATGAAATTGGGGTTCCTTAAATGTAAATTTATGAACATAATTATTAAGGAATATGAAGGTTAAGAAATAGACGAGAGTTATGTTTATGATTTATCTTAAAGGCCGGCAATTGAAAAGGCTTGAAAGAGACGAGCGAATTGTTTCTATAAAAAAGTATCACAAGTGTACGGGTATTTTGTTTCTATAAAAAAGTATGAATCCTCAGGGACTTGTGATTATCAAGATACATTTTTCTCCTAGGTAGATTTTGTTTTGATTTTTTAGATTTGATGTTTGATTTTTGTTTTCAACATATGCCATTAATAAAAATATTTTGGAATCATTGGAGTTCATCATTATAATAATGAACAATTTCAAATCGTAATATTTTTCAACGCCATGAGAAATCATTGCCTAATGATGTTGTAACTCTTTGAAATATTATTTGTCCCCTTGCAAGGAACAATGGTTGTGACTTACCAACATAGCTCTGTATTTTCATGGTTTCTATGTTGGTAAGACTCATTAAGTCATATTACACATTTCATCCCAAAAATCTTTAGGCTATTCTCATTCTTCAAGACCTTTTCCTAGCATTATATTTCCAAAAACCTTTTTGTCTTTCAACAAAAATGTTGCCTTGATTTTGCTTAAAATCAATGAGGCTAGATCACAGTTTCAAATTCTCACAATAAAATAAAAGGATTAGGAAAAATTCATCATCAAACTACTTTCCAAGATCCTAATACAAGGGAGAGACTACCCGCTCATCATAGTGGTGAGTTTCATAATAAAATAAAGAACAAGAAATAAAATAAAGAAGCTTTTATTAATGCTAGGCCTATTCATTGCCTGGGCATTACAAATTCATGCACTACTCATACATTAGAATTTTTAGGAATGACATTTACACATGATCTTCCAAGTGCCTCACAAGAAAAACAACAAAATTAAACTCTTAAGGTTGTTACGATCATAACCCCTAATTATGGGTGGTTGTGGCAACCACTATTTTATAAAGGCTTTGATCATTTGTCTTTCTTGGTTGATTGATGACGGTTTTAAAACTTATGACCACAAATTTGAAGTGTTAGCAACTTGATTTTCCACTAACTTTGTGTTGAATAAAGTCTTCATTCCCATGAGAATTTACTTGCACAATTTCTTCATGTTACTTTTAAATCATCCTAATTATTCAAAAGATCTAAGTGACTATTGGGTCATACATGTGAGGCCTTACATTTTCAAACAACGAGGTATGACATTTTAAATCACAAATTTGACTTGTGAGGTTCAATATGCTGATCCAAAGGTAGGGTATTTAATAAAAAAATTATTTTAGGTTAGTTCAATTTTATATTATTTATGGTGTTATTAAATATCGAGTCTAAGGGTGTGTATCTAGAAAAGTAGGGAGTGTAACTAGAAAAATAAAAACTTCCCATGTTCTAGGGTGCATTGAAAAAAAGAAAAAAAGGTGGGATAAATTGTTGCATTTATGATTTAATATTGTATGTGGGATTCAAGGGTGTTACAGAAGGAAGAGACTACTCACTATAGTGATGAGTTTCATGATAAAATAAATAACAAGAAATAAAAATAAAGAAGCTTTTATTAAAACTAAGAACAAAATGCAAGAGTATATGGATACTATGGTGAGGAATAGTCTGAAACCAAGGCAATGCTAAGCCTATTTTTAGCCTAGGCATGATGAATTTGTGCACTACTCATACATTACAAATTTTACGAATGACATTACACATGATCATCCAAGTGCCTCAAGAAAAACCACAAAATTAAACTCTTAAGGTTGTTACGATCGTAACCCCTAATTACGGGTGGTTGTGGCAACCACTATTTTAAAGGCTTTGATAATTTGTTTTCGTTGGTTGATTGATGACGGTTTTAAAACTTATGACCACAAATTTGAAGTGTTGGCAACTTGATTTCCCACTAACTTCGTGTTGAATAAAGTCTTCATTGCCATGAGAATTTACTTGGTCAACAAGACTTCAACATTTGTAGTAATTCCACCATATTTGCACAATTTCTTCATATTCCTCTTAAACTATCCTAATGATTTAAGAGATCTACCTGAATGTTGGGTCATACATGTGAGACCTCTCATTTCCAAACATTGAGGTATGACATTTTAAATTAAATAACAGTTGAATCAATTTAAAAAAGGAAAAAGGAAAAAAGAAATGGTCAAATTCACAAGTTTGACTTGCCAGGTCCAATATGCTGACCCAAACATAGGGTATTTAATAAAATTTTCATTTTGGGTTAGTTCAATTTTTATTTATTTATGTGTAAATTACATTCCTCTTCCTTGAAAGATGCTTGAATTACACTCCCCTTCCCTCTTATATTAAAATATGCACTCCCCTCCCCTCTTATGCAAAACATATTAGAAAATGTTTCATTCCTCACCCCTGAAAGAGCTAGAATTACATTCAACACCACTCGTATGTTAAAATCTACAATTTTCTCCCTTAATAATCTTTTTTTTTATTTCTAGTAATTTATAATTAAAAAAAAACGAACACACTCCGAAGAAAAATAGTTTAAACCCTATTTTTCTCTATGTTTTATTCAAATTCATATTTTTCTTTATTTTATATTCACAATTTCATTAATATCTAGTTTGAAACCCTATTATAAATTATATAATATAAAACAACACAAAATAAAATTAAAATGAGTGAAAATTACTAAAGTCGATAAAATATGATTATTTAAAAATGAATTTTATATTCTAAGTTATAAAATTAATTAGAAAGTATTTAAATTTAATCATCATTGACATTTAAATTATAAATAAATGATTTTTTTTTAAATGGTGTTTTAAAATTAGCAGATATCGTAAAAATATTTATTTATGTTAAAATAGATTAAATTATAACGCATATTTAATTACTAAGGGAGGAGTTGTAATTCAAGCATCTCATGAGAGATGGGAATATAAGTTTTACTTTTTAATGGAGGAGTGTATATTTTAACTTAAAGTTGGAGAGTGTAGTTCAAACTTCTTAAATATGCAGCATAACTGGTGTAAATATGGAGTTTGAGGGTGTGTATCTAGAAAAGTAGGGAGCGTAACTAGAAAAATTAAAACTTCCAATGCTCTAGGGTGCAGTGAAAAAGAAAAAGAAAAAGAAAAAGAAGGTGACAGTACTCCAGAGTTTCAATTTCCAGAATCAAATTGGTTATTTGATTCATTCATGTCTTTCTCTCACTCCCAAATTGGGTATTTGATTCCACTGAATCACAATTCCGAAGAACAAGAAAAAGCTTCAACTCCAAAATTAGCTATAACAGATGGCACAAATATCATTGGACGGAACAACCTTACCGTCAATGACAAGAGGCTTAGCCGCAAACATCTCACCATAACTGCTTCAATCGATGGCACTGCAAATTTGCTTGTGGTATTATTTTAGTTCTACATTTTTTTAACAAAATATGTTAGTGTAATTTGTATTATAATGCTACCGCCATTTCTGATCGAAAGCGTATCTGGTGTCTAACACATGTTAATGTCGGGCATCACACTAACACATTTGATTATATTCAATTAACTTTTTTTCTTCATATTTTTGGCATTGTCCGTGTCAATGTCAGAGCTGGTGTTCCTATCTGTGTTTGTGTCAGTGTCTCATGCTGTGACTTTACATTTTCAAAGTGTGGGACCCACATGGATTTCATCCAATAAGATAGTGGATTTTAGAGTGTTAAAAAGGGAGTGTTGGGACTATAATGATATTAAATTAGTAATGGTTATAATGCATTTGAATTGAAAATAAGTCAATAATAATGTTAGTGATATATTTGATAATGGGTAAACAACCATTTGGATCCTTGGATGTGTGAAGTGTTGTTACTATAGTCTCTTCTCTTATTTGAATGAAAAATGTTAGTATGGTAATTGTTATGTTAGTATTTTTCTCCCTTGCCAGAATTCGAACCCTGGACCTTTAAGTTCGTAACTCCTTTAATCCCTTAGCTCAACCAAGTGAGCTACACATCCCCCTGTTGTTACTATAGTCTCTGAATGTATTGAAATTGCAAACACATTCATAAGTGTCTGTTTTATTAGTTATTTTGGTCATCAAATTCGTTTTTAAATAGTCAATTTTGTCCTCAATGTGTTTTTTGTTTGTCAATTAAGTCCATAATATTATTAACAAAAGAGGCACTAACGTTGTGTTTGCAATTTCGATACATTTAAGGATTATAGTGGCAGTGTCTCACGCATTCAGAGACTAAAATGATTGTTTGCTCATTTGATAATAGATCCAAATAGAAGGATGGGTGTGATTACCGTTTTGCAATTTTAGGGATTATATTGAAATATTAATAATGTGATGGACTAAGTTGATACAAGTCTACAATTTTGGTGAACAGATTGGGTATTTAGTCAACATTTGGATAAATAGCTTAGTTATGCGCTTCAACATGTATCATATAACTCTTAATTATGTTTTGGATAGAACACTATGGTGCCGTTTGATTCATGTAGCCGACCACACTTAGTGGGATAAGGCTTCGTTGTTATTGGTGTTAAGTTATAAGCCAAAAGCTGCTTTCATAAGATATCCTGGAAAACTCATGAAAATAAGCTGTAAACAGCTTATGGGCATATCATAAGCTGTTTCGATAAGCTTTTCCAACCACTTTCATAAGTGTTTATACCAGCAGATAAACTCAAATTAATCAATTCAAACAGACTCTTGCTCAGTTTTCAACTCCCGTAACTCAACCACCAAGTTAACATTATGTCACCTGATGTTTTCCTTTTAATTAGTGATTTTTGCTTTGTGAATGTTAGGAAGGGACGAATCCAGTCGTTGTTAATTCGGGGAATAAGAGAAGGAAGCTTAACTCCAAAGAAACAGCTACCATTTCTGATGGAGATGTTATTGAGCTCATTCCTGGTCACCATCTTTTTAAATATCAAGTGTCGCAAAGATCTCCCCAGGTTGCAGACAATAAACATCATGTATGTGTATTTTGTTGTGTTGAATTTGTGTTATAACCGCTATTATTTGTAGACTTCAATTAATGATTTCATTGTTTTGTGTGAAATGTGCAGGAACGTGGAAAAAATGCAGCGACACAAAGGAATGATAAAATTGCTGTGACACAAAAGCATGGATCTTCTCGGTCATGTGAAGAGCCTATTCGTGATTTCCGTGTTGCTGATGATCAAATACCTTGCACCTTCCGACTTTTACGTGTGCAAGGGTTACCACCTTGGGCAAATACTTCATGTGTTTCAATTAGTGATGTTATACAGGTAGTAAATGATTAGTTATATTAATTATATGAGAAATGCTCTTTCAAGTTTCAATTTATAAATGTAACACAATTTTCAGCACTTTCTCCACAATTGAGAGAAATTCATGTGGGTTCTGCCACTTTAGAATGAGTGTCTCTAAATATGAGATTATGAGACTCGCATAATTTAATGTGATCCACACGAATTTATCTCAATCATGGAGAGTGTTGGAAAGAGAGTCTGAAAGATGTGTTACTACTAGTATTCTTTGTAGTTATATTTGATATTATTGTACACTTTTTGCTGCGCTGTCTTGAATTGAATGTTTTAACTTTCAACCATCTGCTAAGAATAATCACACAGTGCTTCAATGGAAAGCTTGCATTGTTTCATGATTGGCTTGATAATTATTTTTCATAAAATACACAAGTTGAATTTCATGTTGGAAAACTTTGGAACTATGTGTTGACTTATTTCAATGGTTATTGTTGGTAGGGGGATATTCTAGTTGCTGTCCTTTCAAACTACATGGTAGACGTTGACTGGTTGATTCCTGGTGAGTCTTTGGTCGTTGTTCTAGTTTTTCGAAATTGACTCCTCTTCGCTTGTTCTGTTTTCTTCATTCCTGATTTTCCCTGCTTGCATTTTCACTTCAATTGTATTCTTGAACCTGCTCTGAGATGTTGCACTGTTTTATTTAAACTGTTTAGAAGTTTGTTGTTCTTCATTGTATTTTGAAATTGCTGGCTGCAGTTGAGTTGTTTGTTAATACTTCTCTCTGCCCTTCCTTCCCACACTCCTTACTAGTATATGATAAAATATAATCAAAAGCCCCAACTCTACTCCACATAGTTTGTATGGCAACAAGGATGTAACATTCCTCCTTAATTGCGGCCCGCCCCTAGTTGCCTAAATTGCAGCCTCCAACACCTTCATTGTGTTGGCTTTGAGGGGGTGGATTTAGTCCCACATCAGATAGATAGGACTCTTGAGAAGAGTTTATAAAGAGGAGGCACTCCTCACCTTACAAGCCGGTTTTGTAAGGATGAGTTAGGCCCCAAATTCCAACATGGTATCAGAGTCTATCCTAGATCTATCGTTGGGCTTCCCGCATCGTCCACGCTTCAGGCCCATTGGGCCGGGCTGAAGCGTGAGGGGGTGTGTTGGAAATTCCGCCTTAATTGCGGTCCGCCCTTAGTCGCCTAAATTGCGACCTTTGGTTAGCCTTCATTGCAGCCTCCAACACCTTTATTGTGTTGGCTTTGAGGGGGTGGATTTAGTTCCTCAAGCTGGTTTTGTAAGGATGAGTTAGGCCCCAAATTCCAACATGGTATCAGAGCCTATCCTAGATCTATCGTTGGGCTTCCTGCATCGTCCACGCTTCAGGCGCATTGGGCCGGGCTGAAGCATGATGGGGTGTGTTGGAAATTCTGCCTTAATTGTGGTCCGCTCCTAGTCGCCTAAATTGTGACCTTTGGTTAGCCTTTATTGCAGCCTCCATCACCTTCATTGTGTCGGCTTTGAGGGGGTGGATTTAGTCCCACATCGGATAGATAGGACTCTTGAGAAGAGTTTGTAAAGAGGAGGCACTCCTCACCTTACAAGCCGGTTTTGTAAGGATGAGTTAGGCCCCAAATTCCAACATAACACATGCCCTGTCTAATGATTTTTATTAAGAAATTATATTAGTGTACTTTGCATATTTACATAGACGAAAGGTCTAATAATCAATCTCTTCATGTGGTAGTGTTGTTGGCAGGTCTAGAATTGTAAATTTTTGGCGTATTTTGTGTACATTTTGATTGAAGTCCTTTTGTTTTTTCTTATCTCATTTTAGTGAATTTCTGTCTTCCATTATTTTCTTGGTGTAGCATGCCCAGCTCTTTCAAAAGTTCCCCATGTGCTTGTTCTTCACGGAGAGAGTGATGAGAGGGTGGCTTGCATTAAGGTTTGTCTCAGATCTGCTTTATTTGGCAACCTGCTTTGGCAGATTAAATATGTAAGGTTTGTTAAACAAATGTTAACTTCCTAATACTATGGTTGTTAGAGAAGCAAACCTAAAAATTGGATTCTGCACAAACCGCCACTGCCAATTTCATTCGGGACACACCACTCAAAGGCCATGTTTCTTGTATATCCTCGAGGAGTAAGAGTCATTATACATACAGCAAACTTAATTTATGTAGATTGGAACAATAAAAGCCAAGGTCTATGGATGCAAGATTTTCCATGGAAAGATCAAAATAGTCCGAGCAAGGGATCCAGATTTGAAAATGATTTGGTTGAATATCTCAGTGCATTGAAGGTATATATGTTGTTCTTTTATACTTCAAAAACTGAGTATATCATCTTAAGAAAAAAATGCTGCTACAACTGCATTGATGGGACAAAATTAATAAAAAATACAACAAACAAAAGCCTTTTCAAACATAGTGTGGTAAACTACTTGAACTAAGGATGTCATTATGTCCCATATTGCTAAAAAACTGGATCAATTTTTTTTTGAGCCTACACTGTTCAGAAAGTATCTGCCATATCATTTTTACTTTCTCTTCTGAAAAAGCTTTTCCTTTGATTAAATGAATTTATAGCATTTCTAATTATCAACAGAAGTTGACCTAAATCTTGTTGATGTCGGGTTTGTTAGTATGGTTTGTATTATGGCTTTCCATATCATTTTTATCGTGACTTATTTGGTGGTTCAGTGGCCAGAGTTCTCTGTTAATCTTCCATCCCTTGGAAACTTCAGTATATGTCCATCATTTTTCAAGAAGTTCGATTATAGTGATGCAATGGTATTGTTTCCATTCACCGTTTTTAAATTCATACTCTTGTTAGTCATAGCCATAGGTTATTATTTATTAGTTATCATTTCTTTAGTATGATTTCTTACATTGTTGGAACATTGTACATCAGGATATATGATGCTTTTTGCATTATGTTCAGGTTAGATTAATTGCATCTGTACCTGGATATCATTCTGGTAATGGTTTGAAAAAGTGGGGACATATGAAGCTTCGTTCTGTGCTCCAAGAGTGTACATTTGATAAGGAGTTTAAGAAATCCCCCCTTGTTTATCAGGTACTGTCAGGCTGTAGGCTAAGTTATGTTTTTTTACAGTTCCAGTTAGTTCGCGATTAATCTTATTTCCTTACTTTTTTTTTTTTGAGAGAAATCTTAATTCCTTACCTTATTCCTATGTTTGATGAAGAAATCAATGTCAAAGTATCATACTTTGCTTGCATTTTCTTCATTTTCATTGTCTTTTATGGTATTGCTTTCTGATCAAAATGCATCTTTTTGTGATAGATTTTAGATAACTGCGGTATTAATGTTTAGTTTTGATGACATCACTTAGCCCATATCTATTGCAGTTCTCCTCCCTTGGCTCTTTAGATGAAAAATGGATGGTTGAACTGGCATCATCTATGTCAGCAGGTCTCTCTGAAGATAAAGTACCCCTTGGTATGGGGGAGCCTCAAATAATATGGCCTACTGTAGAAGATGTTAGATGCTCTATTGAGGTAAGTATATTGGTCTTGATGATGCTTTTTTATATTCTGAAAGAAGAAAACTACTTCTGGTTTGCATTTCATGGTCATTTTAAAGGTTATGTTTCCCACTTTACGGCTTGTGTATAGTGTTCGGTGAGCAAGAGCGGCTGTATTAGCAAAAATAAGAAAGAGTCCCCACGTCATTGTGAACAAGTATTGGTAAAAGAAATTAGTTCTTGAGTGTCATTTATTTTGAAACATTATATTTAGGAACTCACACAAAATCAATGGAAATTCAGGACACCTTAATTAGAAGGAGGATAGATTTTATGTTCCTACAGAAAACTAATTGGTTAGGAGAACAGAATCAAACGTGTCAGGATTTATGCTATGGTATACAGTAAAAAACCATTTATAAATAGAGTAGACACTATTGCAGGTAAGCATTGTAAAAAAAAAAGTGGGTGTCAAAAGTTTAGGTGATAGGGTCATAGATCTAAAGTTTGAAGCTGGGCATAAAACCATGAACATGATTAGTGCATATGTGCTAAGCAGAAGTTTTAGGAGGATTTTAAAGCTTTTAGTTCATTAAACGAAATACTTTGTAAAAAAATATTTTTCTGGGAGATTTTTTAGGTAGGACATCTAAAAGGAATTGGGTTGTCCGTATTGGGATGTTAAGACAAAGGTTAAAATTGTCTTGGATTTTTGCTGCAACTTTTGATTTTACTATAACTGATAAGTACTTGGGTATTATAGGGTGCCCAAGTATCACTTCGAGTAGTATGGGATGTTCGATGGAGTATTTAAGTGGCTTGATTCTTCCCTCTTGATAGCTAGCTTGCAGGGAGGGTTTCCCAAGTGCTAGGATACTTATCAATTGGTCTCAGAGCTTGGTTGGTGGTTTTTCAGAGAGGGATACCTATGAAGGGGTTGACCGGAAAGGCCGAGTTAATTGCTGTCGAGTGCAGCCGCTTGGATGTTGACTCTCAGGGGTAGTGTTATGATAGAGACTTGAGTATTACGATTTACAAGGTGGTGTGGTGGGATAACAACATGTAACCAAAGATTAAGCTTAAAAGAGTGTGATATGAAATTTTATCTTTGTATAAAAAATGAAAAATTGGGATAAATATAAAGTGGCACACACTATGAAGGTGCCGTGCGAAGCTAAGTAAGAACACTAACACTACAAAAGTTGAATGAGGCATCTATAAACTTTATAAAAACAGGTAAAGAAAAAGAGGCTTGAACACTAGGTGAGAATATGCATAAAGAATGATGAGGGAAAATATTGATCACCAAACAATATCAAGGAAAGACGGAAGTGTTATTTCGTAAACTCTTTAGAGAGGAGGACCAGACCTAGTCCTACTTGGGTGTTTGTGTTGTTACCCATCTCTTGTTTTGTCCTCTTGTACTGTCCAGTACCTTACATTTTTGCAAATTAAACAGGCCTTGCATCATATTCAATTGACACTTATGCTGCACACCACTTTTAAAGTGGACCACTGATGCATCCATAATTTGAATCATTGGATTCATTGTACGTCATAGATAATTTCCCATGCAAGTCAAAATTAAGGCTGTAACAGTTGATCATTTTAAAAGTGCTGTACTACTGTGCATAAGTGTGCGGATCAAGGCTGCACTGGTAATATATTGAAGTTCTAGGTCTTACCTGCTTATTTTTCAAATAGCTAGACCTGGACCAATTTATCAGTCTGTATGTAGGTAGATCAAAATGTTGGAACTTGTAATAATAAGTTTGGTGTTCTAAACGAAGAAATATAGAATAAACAACTCAATATATTATTATTAGAAGTTATGTTACAGTATAGGAAATTGGCAACTTTATTTTAATGATTATAATATGAAAAAAAATATGTATGTATGTATGTGTGTGTAGGGTGGATAGAGTAATACCCACACTCTTTGCTATCCTCGCGGAAAATACCCAGAGCCACTTGACTATGCCCGTATTAGATCATATTAGGTAATATTCTTATGGTACCCGTTGCATTTAGGTCCAATGTTCATTCCTTTTCTACCTTTAGCTGTGGTTTTTGGTGATAACTTGATAGATAATAGAAATGCTTAATGGCTTGTACAATTATCTCAAATTTATTTTTATTTCCCCATCTTTTATTTCATAGTTTTATTTTTAAGCGCAACTTTCCAGACGTCTTTGTCATTATTCTGTAGGGCTATGCTGCTGGAAGTGCAATCCCAAGTCCCATGAAGAATGTAGAGAAAGCATTTTTGAAAAAGTATTGGGCAAAATGGAAAGCAAACCATACTGGTCGCACGTAAGTATATTTTATCATTCAGTTGAAGTTATAATAGCACATGTCGAAGGAGGATTTACAGGCAAGACTAGTGGTTCCCTACTTCACTTGAGATAAACCTGCGCTGTCAAGTAGAGATTATAGCACTACAACATAGCTGGTTTTGATGAATCGCTATGAAAACCACAACACTATCCTAGTTTCACTATTAGGGCAATAACAACCGCTATTCCAGTTTCTGCTACCTAATGTAGCAGCAAGCCAGTAATAGCTGTAAAAAGAGAATTTTAGGGTGGTATAAAATAATAAAACTTAAGAATCTGATTTATGCCAAATGGGACCTATTTTTCAAATGGAAAAACAGAAGAGTTGTTGAGTATTACTTCTATGTTCACCGTAATACGGAAACCTTTCAATATGTAAGCTATGCTCTGCTTCCATTCCCTTTTTTATTTGTATTCAACTGATATGCGGCTTCCGCTATTTGCCCACAATGGTATCTGCTATTTCACATAGCAGATTTTTGGCATTCTGGTTTTTTCCGCGATCCGCTATTGCTAACAGAGATAAACCTACATGGTGGACTTACAGGGCTAAGTTTCAACTACTTTCCAGTTCCCACCCATTGATTATGGTGTATATTAATTACATCTCTCTCTCACACAGTCCTCACACCTATACTTCATTCCCCACCATTACTGTGGTGAAGCAGCTAGTTAGGATACACTCTCTCTCTCTTAGTCACTATCAGATGCATCACAGCTTCGGTATCCATTTGATTATGAATTGGAGGAGAGTTTTCTGAAATGAAGATTGAGTTTTCTAGACCTACTTGGAAACTGAATATATCTTTGATTTCTTGGAAGTTTTCTCACCAACTACACCTATTTCTTTTTTGCTATTTCAGCCGTGCAATGCCACATATAAAGACTTTTGCTCGTTACAATAATCAGAATCTCGCGTAAGAGCTTTATCAGACTTATTCTCTACTATTCGAATATTTTTTGTCATTTAGTGCACTGCTAAGCTATGCTATATATAGTTAACTATGAAACACCATGTTCCAAATAGTTGGTTCTGTTTAACTTCTTCAAATCTGAGCAAAGCTGCCTGGGGAGCTCTTCAGAAGAATAATAGTCAGTTGATGATTCGTTCATACGAGGTATGTTGTTTTTTTGTCAGACTGTTGCTGTTACTTATTGGCAATTCAGATCCAAGAAAATTCGGCTGCATTGTTTTAAAAGCTTGCATAATGCCACTGACACATACAAGATTCTGAAACTGTATAGAAGAGTGATTTCTCTAATTATTGTTTCTTATGCTTGGAGGATTAGTCAAATACATTTTACCCAGTTTTCTAGAGGATGCACTAAAATTTTTTATGCATATTTCCTTACAGCTGGGAGTTCTCTTTCTACCGTCATTATTGAAACCCGGATGTGGATTTTCTTGTACCAGTAATGTTAAACAATCGAAGGTAGCATACACCTATCACTCTTTCATGATTTTGATGCGATTAATCATCAACTGGTTAGAGAAAAAAGATCTTCTGATCATGGAAATGGGAAAGGAAAAACTGACAACTGTGCTAACAAACAAATAATTACAGGATAATTCCCCAGCACAGGAAACATCTAAAGTGAAGAAAACAAAACTAGTGACCCTGACTGCGCCGGCAAGGGATACTACACATTCATCATCTGAAGTTATCATCCAGTTGCCCGTGCCTTATGAGCTCCCTCCATTGCCATACTCTTCCGAAGGTTGTGCCCTGTTACTCTACTGTTCTAAATGGGCTGACCCATGTTGTGTTTTCTAATTATAATTTCCCTCTGCAGATGTGCCCTGGTCTTGGGACCGGCGATATTTTAAGAAAGATGATTATGGTCAAGTTTGGCCTCGGATGTAAACATTTCAAGATTGACGGCATTGTTAGTGTACATATGAGTTGGTCCCTTCTCCCCTATCTAATTCAAATGTGGAAAACTTGAAGAACATGACACAATTGGTTATGCAACCTATAGATCCCTTATGCAATTATGCGTCTTACATTGGACTGAGGTATTTCATTCTTCATTTCACTTCTTTTTTTGTCAAAAATCAAGTTGAACTATTTTTGAAATAAGATGTACCAAAAGTAAAATGTTGGTGAGGACGCGGAGAATTATGGTGACTTGCGTGCTATCTGAATTAATGTCACTTTTCAGGGTACCGAGTCTCTACGGAAGCAATGCTCCTTTGTTTCTCTTTGCTTTAGAGATCCATTCCTTTTACCGGATGTGTATGTTTAAAGTGAGTGATCACTCTGTCAATGCTTTCGCACTGTGTATTAGTCTCACTGCATATTTGGAATCATTGTGAGTTTGATGAAATCAGTGATACCGTGATTTTGTTGGAGAATGGATATGGTATTAGTAGTCTTGTGCTTCCTAACTTTGGAATTTGTCTGTGTTGAAGCTACTAAGAACACTTTTTCCCTTTGCTAAACGCTTCAAACTGGTCACAAAACCCGATTTTCACAAATGTATGATTCAATTTGAAACTCTCCAATATGAAAATGACAATAGCATTGCCTTTTTTTTTATACTACAATGATTTAAGACGTTCAGTGGCTTTCACAATCGAGCATTGATGAATCTTGGAAAAAGATATGGTTGTGATATTTTATTAATAAAATATTGATAAAAGTATCCTTTAATTAAAATTAGTTTAAACAAGTGACAAATATGTTTTTCCCCTTAGAGAATAAGGTGTAAGGTCCTAACTTGCACCTTCATGATTTTAGATGGATGTAAATTTTCTGCCCATATGTATATTATTTATTTTAATAAGCTATGATATTGTTTATGTCATTTAATGTATATGTTATTTAAATTATTTATTGTTTTAAAATTTCTGAATATCTATCTTTTATTTTGATTTACAATGATGGTTAATATCGTTTTGTCTATCCGTTTTTCTGTTGTATTTATTTGTATATAGAAAGAAAATAACATATTTGATACATAAGATTAAAATGATGTTTTTTAGGGTCAAATTTTGTTTCTATTGTTAGACTGTTCTTCCTATTGTTGTGGATTGTTTATATTTTAATGTGATTTAACTAATTTTTTAATTGATAATTTAAACAATGTTATAAAAATGATAAAATAAATATAAGAGGGTAAAAGTGGAATGAAAAATCCAATCCAAAATGATGTACTCTATATATTGTTGTTATAGATGTTGGCGTTCAGAAAGACACTCTGAATATGTTTGTTCGCTTTTCTTACTACGATAACACCTGCAAATTATGAGCAAATTTTTTTGTTTTTTTATGAAATTTTGATTTAGATTAGTAATAAACTATGTTTATCTTTTACCAATAATATAACAAATATAATCAAAATTCTTCTATTTTTTTTAATAACAACAAATATATCATTCAAAAGCAAATTTGTTTAAAGGTATAATTAAAATAATGTAAAATTAAATATATTTTTTGTCCTTATATATATGTCAACTTTTCGTTTTAGTCCCTCTAAAAAATTTCATCAACTTTTAGTCCCTAAAATTTTTTCCATCTTCACTTTTGATCCCTCTTTTAAAGTAAACTCATATGTAGACTTCATATTTTTGAATAAAATTTTGCAGAAAAATTCATAACATTATAAGAATCTCTCCAAAAAAAATTAGAATTTTTTAACAAAACTTGAATTTAATATGAATATTTATATGTTTGACGGTTGAAAATTCATATTTAATTTATGTTTTGTTAAAAAATTCTAATTTTTTTTGAGAATTTTTACAATATTCTATACATTTCTGCACAATGTCATTAAAAAAATACAAAAATTAACTTAAAAATACGGACAAAAAATAGTGATTGAAAATTTTATAGGGACTAAAAGTTGAAGGAAAATTTTAGAGGGACTAAACGAAAAGTTTGTATATTTATAGGGACCGAAAACATATTTAACCCTTTCTTTTATAACTTGTTATAGATTTTTTTTTTTGAACATCAAATTTTATTTAAAACTTAGATCCCTACTCAAGACGAATAGAGATCGATCATTCAGAGAATACAAGCTAAAGACGCCGTATATAGGCGGAACACCCGAAAATAAACACCATAAAAGGCACCCCAACACACAATACCTAGCCAAACCCTACATGACAACACTCACCAAAATAAACATCACCACCTAAAAAAAGACTCCTTCGCGAAGCGACCACTGAAAAACAATATCCATAACCACTCTTCGCCACTACTCATCCCTAAATAACACCCCTCTAAATGAAACAGTCCCTCCTCATCACCTAAGTTGAGCCACTATTATAAAGATCAATCAACTTCCACCACCACACAACATTCGGTCCACCGAATGAACACCAAAAAAGCCAAAAATCAAACTTGAACAAAAGAACTGACTCTCAATCTCGAATCAAAAGCGATCGGCCCACCAAAGAATCACCGTAGCTAGCCAAACAACAATGCAGCTAGTTGCCAACTTTTGATCTCGAAGCAAAAGCAACCAGGCCGCCAGAATCCAACACACAATATGAAAGACAAATGACAAGATTTGCAGTGGTGCTAGAATCAAAGGGAAAAAAAGCTCAGCTTGAAGGACGCGCACCCTCAAAACACCCTAAGCAACTTAGTACCCCAAAACTCAAACAAGAGGTAGCGACAACAAATATGGACCTGAATAACAGAGGCGGCTCCAAAAGGAATCACCCACAACAAGCACCACAAAAAACACCCACCTCTTCACCTAATCAACATCAACCACCCCTAAAATCGAATCACCACCACCACAAAACACCACCACCATATGCTACAAACAACATAAGTTATTTTTCTTAAAACTAAGTCAACATATGTTGACTTATTAAATTTTTCATTAATAAAATAATTAAATTTTCTATACATAGATAAATGGGATACTAACTTTCGATATAACAATTTTTCATTCAATTTTTCTATTAATTTAACTATTTTTATTAAATAATTCTTTTATTATTTAACTAATTAAAAATAAAACAAAAGATAAATGAAGGTTGACTCTAGCCAAATGGATTTTGACTTTTGCAATATGACAAGTTAAAATTTGAATCTCAACATATGACTGACTACTCATTGTAGAAATAGAACCTATAAAAAAGAAGAAAAAAATAGAGTAAATTACACTCCCCTCCCCTTAAAGATGCTTGAATTACAAGCTCTCCTTTAATAATTAAATATATATGCACTACACTTTAATCTATTTTAACATAATAATTTTTTTAATGATATATACTAATTTTGAACCACCGTTTAAGAAAAATAATTTCATTTCTTTATAGTTTAAATGCCAATGATAATTAAAGTTAAATATTTTGCTATTAATTTTATAATTTAGAGTATAAAATTAACTTTTAAATAACCATATTTTATTGTCTTTAGTAATTTTTCACATATTTAAATTTTATTTTGAGTTGTTTCATATTTTATAATAGGGTTTAAAATTATATGTTAATCAAATTGTGAAAAAAATAACCAAAAAATATGTATTCAAATTTTGGTTATATTAAAATAGATCCGCAATACTATTTATTTTCGAAGTGTGTTACATTATTATTTTTTTGCTAGATTATTAGAAATAAAAAAAAATCATTGAGGGAGTAAAGTGTAGATTTTAACATAAGAGGGGAGGGAAATGTAATTCATGCTTCTCTTAAGGGAGGGGATTGAAATATTTTCTAATATGTTTTGAATAAGAGGGGAGGGGAGTGTATATTTTAACATAAGAGGGGAGGGGAGTGTAATTTAA
>Ga0228711_1001876_pt1 | contig 31663 bp, 18 predicted proteins | sample MedpolnodulmetaG_2_FD_177996 | JGI IMG/M metagenome (GOLD analysis project Ga0228711, IMG submission 177996) | Root nodule microbial communities from Medicago polymorpha collected in Santa Monica, California, United States - brown nodules | ecosystem: Host-associated > Plants > Roots > Nodule... | reverse complement strand
AGAGTCTCTAAATCTTCTACTGAATCTGAGTATCGTGCCATGTCTGCCGCTTGTTCAGAAATAATTTGGCTTCGTGGTCTTTTGGCTGAACTTGGATTTCCTCAAACAGAGCCAACCTCACTTTATGCTGACAATACAAGTGTCATCCAAATTGTTGCAAATCCTGTTTTCCATGAGCGCACCAAGCATATCGAAGTTGATTGTCATTCAATCCGTGACGCCTATGATGAACGACTAATATCTCTTCCTCATGTCATTACTCAGTTGCAAATTGCAGATATTCTTACCAAAGCTGTTCCGCGCCCACGTCATCAGTTTCTTGTTGGCAAATTGATGCTCATCGACCAACCACATCAATTTGAGGGGGGATGTGAATAAGGAGTTGATTTATTCTCCTTATTATATTTATTAATTTGTTCCTAGATATAAGGACATAAATCAGAAATTGATTTGTTTCCATTATATGTAATTATTTAGTGTAATTATATGTATAGCCTTGTAACCTCTATATATACAAAAAATAATAATGAGAAAGGCATCAAGCCATTATTTGTGACAGATGTGTCCCTTAATTTACCACATCAGATGCATGTGACCTGACCACGTTGGCAAGGGACAAAAATGAACATAAGTTATTTCCCTTTCCTTGTGTTTTTATGGATGATCTTCTTCATCTTTAATAATAGAAAGATAATTTTCGGAAGAGAATGTATGTTGTTGGCAAACTTAATGTACAAATACTTTTATTGTGCATTGGTCAAGAAGGTCTTACATATATGGACGAAAATAGTATTATTTTATGCAAATAATGGTGCATGAGATCAAACAAGGTTCTTACCTCTCCTTCCACAATCTCATTCCTTGTTGCGCTGCAAAATTCCACCTTCAAAATTGTAAATTCATAACTGTTCATAGTCTTAATATAGCGTAGCCAGCGAAATGGTGTGTGAAATTTGATCCAATATCTATATGACAATATGTATGTCTCTGGTGATTGGAACAGTTTCTGATGGGTGAAAGCGCCGCCTAAGGCGTGCCGTCTGTTATGGCATATTTGTCGGGGTTGCTTACCGACGCGCACGAGGCTCAAGGAGTGTCCTTCAGATTTCACTCAATCAAAGATTGTTGGAATGTTGCAGGTCTGGCTGGTATGCTTCAGCAGCGACTGAATTGGTGCAGTCATGCAAAGGAGCTTCTGATGGATATTGCAAGAAGTGAGGATCGTTGTACTGCAGGCCGTGTAGCAATGCTAGTGTGGACAATTTGGAAGAACCAAAATAATTTGGTATGGAATAATTGCAAACTGCCTACTCGTCAAATTGGTATCAATTCATACAGTATGTAGCAGGATGGAGTAGTAGGCTGTAAATCTAATGCAAAACAGTTGCAGCCACATTACCAGACCTGGCCATATTTTGATCAAATATCCGGCTTTCACATGATGGAAGGAGCTATGAGTATGAGCATCTGTGTAAGGGATAATAATGGCAATTTCAAGCTTGCTCAAACAAGCTGGAAGTGCGTTAGGATTACAACTGACGAGGGAGAGGCTGCAGCTCTTCGGGAAGCCATCAACATTGCGAGAAATAAAGGTTATGAGCGATCCATTCCCATATTGTTGGTGTCCCAACTGATAAAGGCTGCAGTTTAGTAGTTTAATTTCAAATAATGTTAGTGGTTTGCTCACAACTTTGAGGTCAAATTTGTTAGGCGGCATGAGAATTTTTGCTCACACCCTTGTGAGGACGGCCATTTCTTGTGCTAGTCACCGTATCTTTGATATTGTTCCTCCTTGTATTGAACACTTATTGATTAATGATGAGTTAAATTTTGTTTATTAAAAAATAAAGGATCAACAAAATATACATACAATTACATGTTACATTAGTTATAACCACGTTTTTCAATCTCAGTTGTAGTAACAGTCGTGTCAATTTTTAATATTGCAAAGAATAATGTTACCGTTCAAATTGCGATCCGAAATCATTATATTTTTTAACTCTCAATTTAACTATTAACCTTCATCCACTTGTATGGATTGAGTACCATAGTTTAAGAATCTGCCACTATTCTGTCATCCCTTTTCAGATTCTTAATAAACCAAAACCTTTAGCTTTAGGATATGCTGGCTCCTATAAATCATAGCTTTCAAGCTAAAAAATCAAGAAGCAGTATGTGATTTATCTTTTCAAATCTACAGTTAAAATAGATGAGACAAGCATATATGCCATGTGTAGATCATAACTGTTATCAGTAAACATACATATAAAAGAATTTCATAGAATTATGTATCATTATTTATATTGAACTAAAATGACATAATAAGTTACACTTATATGGTTTAAATTTTAAATATAAATAGCAACTAACACATTATGCATCATTATTTTTGACAACGAAATAAATTCAAGAGAAGATGACACAACCACATTTCTTGGGATAATCACTTTAATCTAGTATTGTTTAAGCATGACCTCATTAATAACTTTTTCCAAGTTCATCAAAGAACAACCACCAGGACTGGTCGTCTCCTCTGCCTTCTTTTTCAACTCCATGACCTTTTGTCTCATCTTCTTTCCTTTATCTCCCGATATCAATTCGTTGATCAGATTCGACACCTCCTCTTGTTTCACATTAGTATCGATTTCGATTCCAATCTCCCATGAATTGCAGATATATCTACAGTTTGTTGGCTGATCAGCGAAAAATGGCCGACACAACATTGGAACTCCGGCACATATGCTTTCAGTGGTTGAATTCCATCCACAATGAGTCAAGAATCCACCAATTGAAGGGTGGTTAAGTACTTCCTCTTGCGGACACCAACTCGCGATTAGGCCTCTATCTGAAATTTCATTCTCAAACTCAGATGACAAAATAAACGAGCCGCCAATGACAAGGTCAGGCCTAATGATCCACAAAAAGGGTTTCTTGCTATCGGCTAAACCCCAAGCAAACTCTAACAGTTGATCTGGAGTCATAACGGTAATGCTGCCAAAATTCACATAAACAACAGACTCAGGCTCCTTGGATTCAAGCCATTCAAGGCACTTGATATCTTCTTTCCATAGATTGGAACCTAAAGATTCCAAGTGATTATGTGGAGTTTGACTTAATAATGAAGGTAACAGTCCAATGGCATACAAAGAAGGGAACATAGAATAGAGCTCATTCGGTACATCACTCTCAAGTTCATTATAAGTGTTAAAAATAATAGCAGAGGCTCTGTGAAATCGTTCTGCCGCTTCAATGAGAAATTCTACCATGACATCATTTGGCTTTGTAATCCTTATAAAGTCAGGAAAATCCTTTAACCGAAAGTTCTTCAATCCAGGAACACAGTCTACTTTGGTATCCAGATATCCATTTGTTAGATAGCTCTTATCTGCTTATCATAATTGCAAAAGTCAATAGATGATTGCTTCATATAGAAATATATTTTTACTATTCCGCTTAATAACAAGTTAATTCAAGAGTAATTCTGAGTAGAGTTATTCCGCTTAATACCTCATTGTAAACATTAGATTTTATCAATCCAACCGTCAAATTAAAATTTCTTATTGAGTATATCAACTGATCAACTTATTTTAAACAATTTGGTAATTGATTAGATAACTTCAAATGAACGTATAATTAGCTCTTTTAGAATATAAATAAATATTTATTATCATATTATATAACCAAAATTCAAGGTTTATAATGAGTTATTTAGTAGAATAACTCTAATCAAAATTACTCCAGGAGTAACTTTTTGTCTCCACATAAAAATGATCACAAATTGTTACCTTTGAGTGGTATTAGACCTTTATCAAACAGTGTATGAATGTGTAAAACAGACAAGAAGGTACTTGCACTAGCTGGGGAAAAGAAAACAATTGGGAGTGCATGCTCTTCAGAAGCTTGTATAGTAAAGGACATGTAACAGTCAGCTACTAAGCAAGTAACTGGTGGAACAATACCAGAAGTGGCAGAGTCATGAAGTTTAGCGAGAAGTTCAGAAAAGGGTTGATAGAAATTCTTCCTTATTGAATCTGAAAGAGAGGGTATGTCTTGACTAACATCACCACCATCACCTTCCATTGGTGTTAAACCATCTGGAATAGTCTCGAAGCAAAAATCTGTGAAACCATCAAGAGCATTAGGACCTCTTGATTTGAGCAAGCGTTTGTGATTGTATTCAGTGTTGACAAAGGTTATGTGAAAGCCTTTAAGGCAAAGAAGCTTTGCTAGTTTGAACAATGGATTGATATGGCCTTGAACTGGATATGGAATCAACACAGCATGTGGCTTTTTATTATCAGCAAAATAACTCATCTTTGTAATGTGTATAATAATAAATATTTTTTAAAATGTGTTTGAAAAAAAAAGGGAAAGAAGTATGTGCTTTTATAGAGAGAATTGGTTGAAGAAAAAATACAAACATACAAACACATAAAACATGGTAACTCAACTAATAATTTTGGCCTCATAATAATATGATGACATTGATATTGCTTTACACCATAAAATTTTCTAGTAATGTCAATGCTATCCAAGAAAAAGATATGAAACAAAATGTACAATTATGTTTTGTGAAGGAAAATTAATAAGGCATGATATTAGGGTACAATATCACAAAGACACAACTAAACCGGCCACTAGTAGATGTGTCAGTATTAGTTTCTGTCCTTATCCATACCAGAACTAAGTTGTGAAATAATTTTGGTAAACCAAACATATTTTTGGTAAATCAAGTTATCCTTGCGCGCAATTTCACAGACTAATCGCTCGAGGTAACTGATATACATTTAAGTGAACTCTGGACCAACATAGATCGAACTAAGATGCCAACATGTTCCTGTCCCTCAAATTCGGCAACATTTTACTTTTAGTTGAATACTTGAAAATTGTTAATGTTTTGGCCACACCTCAGATCATTTGTTGCTATGACACCACAAGATATCCCTTTCAAAGAAATAAAAAAACTGAACCAGAATTGATTCTCACAGTAACCAAACACCAGAAAATCTGGTCAAATCAAATTTGGTACATGATACCAAAGAAACTTACAAGATTGGTAATATTAACTCTCTATCCCCAACCTATCAAGGGATGGTAGTGACCAACTTCTAAAAGGTGAGAGTGACATTTTCAAGATTTAGAAATCTATGTTCTACAATATACCTGCATTATGCAAACGTCCTTTGTTAATTATCAATTTTTTAGATAAAATTTATTTCTATCTATATGTAGTTCATAAATTTCAAGGTTATATTAACTATTTTTTGTGTTCAGGTGTTAGATTTTTTTTTTCTTTGAGAGGTTCATTAGGTGTTATAAATTTTAATGGACAAAAGTTAAATCTCATATATTCAAATAGTTATAAAATGGTAAATACTCAATAGTATCACAATGGTTAATAATAAATTTTAGGCTTAATTGCAGTTTTAACCCCCTAACTTTCTCAAAGTTGCGATTTTGGCCCTCTAAGAAAAAAAACTATAAAACCGCCCCCTAAGTTTTGCACCTAGCAGTTTTGGCCCCCAAGGCTGATATTGACTCGGTCTACGCTGACGTGGCACCCTAAGTGAGGTGCCACGTGTTATTTTTATTTTTTTTGGCCTTGGGGGGCCAAAATTGCTACAGTTGCAAAACTTAGGGGGCTGTTTTGTAGTTTTTTTTCTTAGGGGGCCAAAATTGCAACTTTGGGAAAGTTAGGGGGCTAAAACTGCAATTAAGCCTAAACTGTAATTTTCCCAATTTTAAACATAGTTTTACTGTTACTCAAATTTCTGCTAAATTTTACTTTGAATCCTCATAATTACTATTCTAACTCTGGAATTGTTAATGTTTCGACCACACCTCAGTTTCAATGTTGCGATGAGCCTAGCTCATAAATTTCAATGCTTTTTCACAATAGCCCTTTCAAAGAAATACAAAAACTGAAAGAGACTTTTTTGTAGATTAGAAGAATGAAGATAAAGTTTATTCTGTCTAGTCACAGTCTAGGTAAAGTATTCAAATTTGGTAAAGCACCTATTTATTGGAGCAGCAAGACCAAGTCGTAGTAGCTTTATTCTCGTGTGAAGCTACGTTACCCTGCTGCAGAAACTGAAGAATAAGAGTTGGAGATTAAATATATTTCCTAAGTTCATAGAGAAGATTTTGAAGATGTTCCTAGGTTTCCCAATGATCTCAAGAACATCTTTTAAAGCTCTTTAGGACATGTATTTATTTTTACAAAAGCTATAATTGCAAGAGATTTCAAGAGTTTTGTTAGCTATTGGAATGCAGTCGATTCGAGGGCCGTTGGAATCGTATTTGGGCTGAAACACATTATAAATCATGGTCTCTTGGAAGATTATAAATCTTTGGCTAAACAGTTTGGATCAGTTTAAAAACATGAGTTTTACTATTTTATAAATATTCAGAGAAGGGAATGCTCGTGCTGACAGAATCACAAATCATGGTCTTTTATCTCGAATTTCATTCGGTGGAACGAGCTCCCTGCCATTTGTTGTTTTCAGATTTAAATCATTGAATCCATGATTTTAAATATACTCGTTCCTTGTAGGAATAATAATCATTTGCTGACACTAGTTATTGACATGGAAAGCACTTTAACTGCTTGAAATTTTGGACCTTCAGGAGGTGTCAATTTATTTATAAATAGTATTGAACTGGTACATAATTTAAATTACAATGCAATATATTGCTTACAATTTGAACATTAGTAACACCTCTCACTAAATTCATCATTCTGCACAACAATAAATCCTAATCAAGAGGGAATTTGTTAATACACGACCACATTTTAATCCAATACTTGTTTAACTAAGACCTCGTTAATCAGTTTATCCAAATTCATGTATGAACAACCACCAGGACTGATGTTCTCCTCTGCCTTCTTCTTCAACTCCACGGCCTTTTGCCTCATCTTCTTTCCGTTATCTCCCACCATCAATACATTGATCAGTTTCTCTACCTCCTTTCTCTTCACATTAGTATCGATTTCCATTCCAATCTCCCATTCATTGCAAATGTATCTACAATTTGTTGGCTGATCAGCAAAATTTGGCCAACACAGCATTGGAATTCCGGCACATATGCTTTCAATGGTTGAGTTCCATCCACAATGAGTCAAGAATCCACCAATTGAAGGGTGGTTCAATACTTGCTCTTGCGGACACCAGCTTGCAATAAGGCCTCTATCTGAAATTTCATTCTCAAACTCGGATGACGAAATAAATGAGCCACCAATGACAAGGTCAGGCCTAATGATCCACAAAAAGGGTTTCTTGCTATCGGCCAAACCCCAAGCAAACTCTAACAGTTGTTGTGGGGTCATAACTGTAACACTGCCAAAATTCACATAAACAACAGACTTTGGTTCCTTGAATTCAAGCCATTCAAGACAATTGGTATCTTCTTTCCAAAGATTGGAACCTAAAGATACCAACAGGTTTTGTGGACTTCGATTCAAAAGAGAATGCAAAGGTCCAATGGTATATACAGAAGGGAACGTAGAATAGAGCGCATTCATTACATCACCCTCAAGTTCATCGTAAGTGTTGAAAACAATAGCCGATGCTCTGCGAAATCTATCTGCTGCTTCAATGAGAAATTCTACCATGACATCATTAGGACTTGTTGTCCTTATAAAGTTGAGAAGGTCCTTCAGCCGAAAGTTCTGCAATCCTGGAATACAATCTACTTTCGTGTCTAAATATCCATTTGTCAAATAACTCTCATCTGCTTTTCATAATTACACAAGTCAATATCTTGAAACTTCATACATGTATAAGATCTTATTGTGTTTATGAACTGAACAAATTTTCATAAAATTTTAAAATTATTTGAAACTTTATCAAAATAATTCAAATGAACATAAAATAAGTTTTTAAGGTGATTAACTCTATTCAGAATTACTCCTAGAGTGTGTATAAATAATATGAGAAATAATGATCATAAATTGTTACCTTTGAGTGGTATTAGACCTTTTTCAAACAGTGTACGAAAGTGCAAAATAGACAAGAAAGAACATGCACTTGAAGTCGAAAAGAGAGCAATTGGAAGTGCATGTTCTTCAGCAGCTTGTATGGTAAATGACATTAAACAATCAGAAACTAAGCAAGTGACTGGTGGAACAAGACCAGCAGTGGCTGAGTCATGCAGTTTAGCAAGAAGTTCACCAAAGGGATGAAGGATGTTCTTTCTTATTGATTGAGAAAGAGAGGGTATGTCTTGAGTAACATCACCATCACCTTCCATTGGTGTTAAACCATCTGGTATAGTCTCGAAGGTAAAGTCAGTGAAACCATCAAAGGCATTTTCACCTCTCGATTTGAGCAAACGCTTGTGATTGTATTCAGTGTTGACAAAGGTTATGTGAAAACCTCTAAGGTGAAGAAGTTTTGCTAGTATCAACAATGGATTGATATGGCCTTGAAGTGGATATGGAATTAACATAGCATGTGGCTTAATTCTCTCTGCTAAGTTGCTCATCCTTGGTTTTTTTGTTTTGTTATGCAATGTTAGAATGAAGGGATATGTATTTGCTTAAATAGAGGGAGAAGGAAAATTTCAACCTATGACATGTGAGTAAACTCCTAAGGAAAAAGAACAATACTTCTAAATCTAATAACTTTTTTAATAATTTGTTTAAAACAGACATGCAAAACCATACTCCGACACATCATCCGCCATACGCTATCTCATTCAATTTCCACCACGTTACTAAATATCTGATGTGGCAGATTATAACTCGCTTGCATTCCTTCGAAACACTCACTCATCAATCTTCTCTTAACCTATAAACTTAATCATAAACACGCCACCTAACTTTCCGGTTCCTCTTTCAATACATATTTGTTGCCTACCAATTTTCATACACTTCATTTTTAATTTATTAAAACAGACCCTTAAAACCATACTCCGACACGTCATCCGCCAGACGCCATCTCGTTCAAATTTCACCACATCACTAAACATCTGATCTGGCACGTTATAACTCACTTACATTCATTCGAAACACTCACTTATCAATCTTCTCTTAACCTATAAACTTAATCATAAACACGCCACCTAACTTTCCGGTTCATATTTGGATACATTATTGATTAATGAATATATTACTATATATGTTATTGTACTTTACCTAAGATTAATGCAGTAAACGCAAAGAAACACAAATAGATAAAAATGGCAACTCATGCTATTAATTTTATGCTTCATTATAATGACATATTCAGTATTGCGTGTTCTATCTTGACCAATTAATATAGAATTAAATTTGGCAGTTGTGTATTATCCCATAAGAATATATCAAACAAAATGTACAGTGTCACATGGACCACTAAACTGACCACCAGCAATACTATCAGTTTTTTAACTAGAATATAAATTGAAAGAAAATAATTTTTTTTGGACTAGAAAATAAATTGGTAGGAAAAATCAAAAAAGTAATGTGTAAAGAAAGAAGTGTGAGAGAAGAGAAAGTGCAAATTTGGTGAATTTTTAAGTTTTTTGTATGGATGGAACAAATTGAAATTAATTTTTTTTTTAACCCTCTCGTTTTTAGGGAGAGGATCTCTCTGGGGATTTGTTAGGGAGGCAAATAAAGTTTGACCAAAGATCGTTCCAACTATGATTGATTTGAAGAAGGATTTAAATTTCTCTTGACTATTTAGTTCGATAAAAAATATGAAAAAAAGTTGTATAATGTTCTTTTTATTTTTAAGAAAAATGAGAAGAGACTATATTTGCAGTAAAATGCGGTCTCAATTTGCGTCTCATGTTGCAGTCAATGACCTTTTTTAAAACCTCAATTTCGCATAACCTCTTGAACCTGTTTCATAAATGTTGCTATAAACCTTATAATCTTACTAAAACTAACCCAATGAAACAAATTAAAGAGGAGAAAGATTAGTGCAAGTAGCACGGTACAAAATAGCATAAAATTGTTTTTTTTTTTTAATGTAAACTCTGTTTCATGTCTAATGTCTAAGGGCCGATTAATTCGGGGACCAATCTCATTGTCCACTAGTAGGAGTCCAATTGAAGACAAAGCAAAGCTTTGGATGGACTGGTCCAACAAAGGAACATTGACCTCGAAGAAGAGAAACACACTTCAAGGTAAGTTTTTACCACCCGATCAACCTCCAAGGGTTAAAATTCACCTCTTAATGTCGGTGAGTTAGTACAGTACTTCATTATAAAAAAACAAACACAATTCGATCTAATGTTGGTTAAGCAACACCTCTTTAATCACATTGTCTAAATTCATGTATGCAAGTAAACTCTCATTTTGCATTAATTATAATTAATAAAAACTCCCATTCTCTCAAAAATAATAAATAATAATAATAAAAACTCCCTAGATGTTAATTTCATTAGTCAGCTATATAAAGGAACAAGTGAGTAATGTTATTGGTAACATGACTTCAAAAACTCTAGGATTTTGATAATGAAACTTTTTTGAGACATGGTTCTATCTAATATATGATCCAACAAAATATATATACAATTTCACATTACATTAGTTATAACCATAGTTTTCAATCGCACCACCAACAAATGACACAACCACATTTCATAGAATAAATCACTTCAATCTAGTATTTTTTAAGCATGACCTCCTTAATAACTTTGTCCAAGTTCATCAATGAACAACCACCTGGACTGGTCGTCTCCTCGGCTTTCTTCTTCAAATCCATGGCCGTTTGCCTCATCTTCTTTCCAAGTTCTCCCGAAATCAATTCATTGATTAGCTTCGCCACCTCCTCTCTCTTCACATTAGTATCAATTTCCATTCCAATCCCCCATATATTGGAGATATACCGACAGTTTGTTGGCTGATCGGCAAAAAATGGCCAACACAACATTGGAACTCCAGCACATATACTTTCAATGGTTGAGTTCCATCCACAATGAGTTAAGAATCCACCAATTGAAGGGTGGTTCAGTACTTGCTCTTGTGGACACCAGCTCGCGATTAGGCCTCTATCTGAAATTTCATTCTCAAACTCAGATGACAAAATAAACGAGCCGCCAATGACAAGGTCAGGCCTAATGATCCACAAAAAGGATTTCTTACAATTGGCCAAACCCCAAGCAAACTCTAACAGTTGATCTGGAGTCATAACTGTAATGCTTCCAAAATTCACATAAACAACCGACTCAGGTTCCTTGGATGCAAGCCACTCAAGAGACTTGGTATCTTCTTTCCAAAGATTGGAACCTAAAGATTCCAAGTGATTATGTGGAGTTTGATTTAATAATGAAGGTAAAGGTCCAATGGTATATAAAGAAGGGAACATAGAATAGAGAGCATTCAATACATCGCTCTCAAGTTCATCGTAAGTGTTGAAAACAATAGCCGAGGCTTTGTGGAATCTATCTGCCGTTTCAATGATAAATTTTACCATGAAATCATTTGGATCTGTTGTCCTTAATATGTCGAGAAGGTCCTTCAGCCGAAAGTTCTGCAATCCTGGAATACCGTCTACTCTCTTGTCTAAATATCCGTTTGTCAAATAACTCTCATCTGCTTTTCATAATTATAGAAGTCAATAGCTTGAAGCTTCACATATGTATAAAGAGATAGATAGGAAAGATCAAGTTATTTCAAGCTAAGTAGAGTTACTCCTCTTAATACCTTATTATAAACCCTAAATTTTATCAATTCAACTGTCAAATTAAAAATTCTTATTGAAAAAATCAACTCATCAATTTTCATTAAACTTAAAAATTATTTGACACTTCTTAAGAAAACTTAAAATGAACATATATATAATAAGCTTTTTAAATATATTTAGTTTCAGATTACATATCTACAAATGATCATAAATTTTTACCTTTGAGTGGTATTAGTCCTTTTTGAAACAGTGTACGAAAGTGTAAAGAAGACAAGAAAGAGCATGCACTGCCGGTGGAAAAGAGAACAATTGGGAATGCATGTTCTTCAGCAGCTTGTATGGTAAATGGCATGTAACAATCAGCAACTATGCAAGTAACTTGTGGAACAAGACCAGCAGTGGCAGAGTCATGAAGTTTAACAAGAAGTTCATTGAAGGGCTGAAAGAAATTCGTTCTTATAGATTGAACAAGAGAGGGTATGTCTTGAGTAACATCACCATCACCTTCCATCGGAGTTAAACCATCTTTAATGGTCTCAAAGTTAAAGTCAGTGAGACCAGCAAAGGCATTTTCACCTCTTGATTTGAGCAAGCGTTTGTGATTGTATTCGGTGTTGATAAAGGTTATGTGAAATCCTCTAAGGTGAAGTAGTTTTGCTAGTTTGAACAATGGATTGATATGGCCTTGAGCTGGATATGGAATCAACACAGCATGTGGCTTTTTATCAGCAAAATAACTCATCTTTGATGAAACTTCAAGTGTGTATGATAATTAAGGTGCTTGAAAAATAAGAGTGTAATATAAGCCTGCGTTTTTATAGAGTCTAGCGTGTATAAATCAGTACTAACGTGCTCGTTTGTCTCGTTTTTACGATAAATACAGAAGATACAATGTTTTACTTTTAAAAAAAAAATCAGTTAGTTGATTGGATAGATAAGGATAAAATTGAAAATAGGTGAGGAGTGTGGGGATTTATAAACTATTATTACCCTCTATTCCCAAATGATATGGGACTTTTGGTGGGCCTATATAAATGGTAAAATTTGAATAAAAAAACTACGTCAGAACTTAGTTTTCACATTATATATAGGTAGAGATAATTGATTAAGAAGAAATAAAATTTTAAAACGCAAAGAAACACAAACAGATAAAATATTATAATGTTATACTTTAACCAACTAATATAGAATTAAATTTTTCTAGTGTCCATGCTATCTAAGAAAAATGTATGAAACAGAATGTACAGTATCACATGGACCACTAAACCACCAACATTAGTATCAGTTTCAGTTCTTAATTCCTTATCCAACCCAAAACTGAAAGTGAGGTTAAAGTACTATTTGGACTATAAAGAAATTGGTAGGAAAAAACAAAAAGTAAGGTGTAAAGAAGTGTGAGAAGAGAAATTGCAAATTAGGTGAATTGGTAAGCTGTTTTTATGAATGAAATTGAACAAATTGGAAGGAATATATATTTTTTCTATAACTCTCTGGTCTTCAAGAGCTTAGTAATATGGTGTTTGGTTGAGAGGTAAATAATGTTTGACCAAAGATTGTTACTGCTATAACCGATTTGAATAAGGTTTTTAATTCTCTCTTCACTATTTAGTTCGATAAAAAATGAGAAAGAAAAATTGTATAATGTTCTTTTTATCTTTGAGGCTATATTAGCGGTGAAATGCGGTCTCAACTGTGGTTGCATACTAAATACTTGCCCTGAGGTCGCAAATATACCAAGGAATATGATGCCCTGGCTTATATTGCTGTCGCGGACCTTTATTTAAAACGTAATTTTCACATAACGTCTTGAACCTGATTCATAAGTATTGCTAAAAATCTTATAACCATCTCCATAATCTACTTATACTTTCAGTCATGTACCTCAAATTCTGCAACATTTTATTTGAATCTTCATACCTATAGTTCTATATCTGAACTTGTTAATTATGTTTAAGCAAGATGTCCTTAATAACTTTGTCCAAGTTAATGTATGAACAACCACCAGGTCATGTGTCCTCCTCTGCCTTCTTCTTCAACTCCATGGCCTTTTTCCTCATTTTCTTTCCTTTATCTCCCGCCATAAAGTCATTGACAGTTTAAGAATCCACGAATTGAAGGGTGGTTCAACACTTGCGCCTTCGGACACCATCTTGCGACTAGATAGACCTCTATCTGAAATTTCATTCTCATACTCATATAACAAAACACATGAGCTGCCAATGACAAGGTCAGGCCTAATGATCCAAGTATCCAACAGTTTTTTTGGATTCATTACTCAGGTACTGTTAGATCAGGTGTATAGGTGGAGTAAAGTTGATGAGTCACAGGGGGATCACTACCCAGGCAGTAACTAACTAACTAAAAGACGATCCATGTTAGAAGGACGGGGGATTGCACTTGTATAACATAATGTCACTTGACATTGACCAATTCAAGTGTGACATGTGACAATACTATTATTTTAAACATAAAAATATGTGTGAGAGAGAGAGAATAGTTCAATTGTTTTATGTGTCACAATTGGATTGCTCAGTGTTAGTGACATTCCTAGTACACAAGTGAAGTCCAAAGGACAAGTGGCAGGAAAGAGAAAATAGATCTGACACTACATGAATAAGGAAATGATTGGGCCAATGGTATATAAATAAGGAAATATATAAGAGAGAGTGAGGTAGTGCTCTTATATTAATGTTATCAAAACTGAAACTGAGAATATCGTTGGTGGTCAAATTAGTGGTCCATGTGATATTGAACCCACTTGCCATATTATATCATAACTATGTTTATGATATTTATAGGTACATGACTTTTTCTTGGATTGCTCAATAAAAAAATCTTTTTCTTTGACTGAAATTTTAATGCTATATTAAATGATCAAACCAAATAGGATATACATAAGCAATAGTCAATGTCTTTGTATTGAGAGCATTCACACACACACACTTGAAGTTTCAGAGATGAGTAATTTTGCAAACAAAAAACCACATGCTGTGTTGATTCCATATCCAGTTCAAGGGCATATCAATCCATTATTCAAACTAGCAAAGCTTCTTCACCTTAGAGGCTTTCACATAACCTTTGTTAATACCGAATACAATCATAAACGCTTGCTCAAATCAAGAGGTCCTAACTCTCTTGATGGTTTCACTGATTTTTGCTTCGAGACTATTCCAGATGGTTTAACTCCGATGGAAGGTCATGATGGTGATGTTAGTCAAGATATACTCTCTCTTTGTAAATCAATCAGAAAGAACTTCCTTCACTTCTTTCGCGAACTTCTTGGTAGACTTGATGAGTCTGCCAAATCTGGTCTTGTGCCTCCTGTTACTTGCTTAGTTTCTGATTGTTACATGTCATTTACTATACAAGCTGCTGAAGAACATGCACTCCCAATCCTTCTTTATTCACCAGGTAGTGCATGCTCCTTCTTGTCTGTTTCACACTTTCGCACACTGATTGACAAAGGTCTAATACCACTCAAAGGTAACAATTTCTTATCATTCTTTCTCCAATTTAAGCATAACATGTTTTTACTGATATACACATATGTCTAACACTAAGATACTTCAAGAGTAACTATCAACAAGGTTGCTTTGTTTAATAACTCGTTCGTACAAATCTGAAATCTGTAGCTATTAAATCTGATAGTAAACATTTATTTATATTTTTTATAAGTTTATTATGTGTAAATTTGAAATTTTTTGAAAAAGTATGTAATGGTTTAAACAAAATATGAAAATTTGTTTGGATTATAAGCTTGTTATACGTTGAGCTATTAAGCAGAGAAACTCTTGTCATAGTTACTCGTGAAGTAACTTTACTTACGGCTACTAACTTGATCAATCCGATATATGTACATGAAGCTTCAAATTATTAACTTACTGTAACTATGACAAGCAGATGATAGTTATTTGACAAGTGGATATTTGGACAACAAAGTAGATTGTATTCCGGGTATGAAAAACTTTCGTCTGAAGGACCTTCCTGACTTTATAAGAACAAAAGATCTGAATGATTTTATGGTAGAATTTTTCATTGAAGCGGCAGATCAATTTCACAGAGCTTCTGCTATTGTTTTTAACACTTGTAATGAACTTGAGAGTGACGTATTGAATGCTCTCTATTCTATGTTCTCTTCTTTGTATGCCATTGGACCATTACCTTCATTATTAAGTCAAACTCCACATAATCACTTGGAATCTTTAGGTTCCAATCTTTGGAAAGAAGATATCAAGTGTCTTGAATGGCTCGAGTCCAAGGGACCTGAGTCTGTTGTTTATGTGAATTTTGGCAGCATTACAGTTATGACTCCAGATCAACTGTTAGAGTTTGCTTGGGGATTGGCCAATAGCAAGAAACCCATTTTGTGGATCATTAGACCTGACCTCGTCATTGGTGGCTCCTTTATTTTGTCATCTGAGTTTGAGAATGAAATTTCAGATAGAGGCCTAATAGCGAGTTGGTGTCCGCAAGAGCAAGTACTGAACCACCCTTCAATCGGAGGATTCTTGACTCATTGTGGATGGAACTCAACCACTGAAAGCATCTGTGCTGGAGTGCCAATGTTGTGTTGGCCATTCTTTGGTGATCAGCCAACAAACTGTAGATTTATTTGCAACGAATGGGAGATTGGACTTGAAATCAATACAGATGTGAAGAGAGCTGAGGTGGAGAAGTTAGTCAATGAATTGATGGTTGGGGAGAAAGGAAAGAAGATGAGGCAAAAGGCCGTGGAGTTGAATAAGAAGGCAGAGGAGAACACTAGTCCAGGTGGTTGTTCATACATGAACTTGGACAAAGTTATTAAGGAGGTTTTGCTTAAACAATGTTAACTTAAAATATGGTACTGTATTCATCGATATCCTCTTGAATTTGTTTGAGAGTCAAGCAAAAATGATACATTTAGTCGGAGCAATATAAATATGATTTAATGTGTTATTTGAGTTGATCAATATGAACAATATGATACATAATAATTGTATGAATAATGTTATTTGTTGCATTGCATATTTACTAAAATTTCATACATCTTTGTTGCTCCAACATGTATAGTAAAGTTGATAATAGTCTGATCATATGAGGGTCTCAGAAGACAGTGAGTAACACAAGGACTAATATTGGTTCATAAGTATCTTACATTACAGGCAAAAGTTGATCATTTTCACAAGCTACTATACACACTCAACAGAAGTGCAGAAACATACACTATATTTATTATGGTACTCAATCACAGTTTCAAATAAAAGTGTTTGGGAACGCAATTTGGACTGCGACATTAAAACACTTTTCATGTCTTTGTGACCTGCAGAGCTTGGCATCATTTTGTGAGGGGCAAAAGTATGGATATACTAAAAATATCTATAGCCATTAAATTAAACTTTTGGTATTGGCACGATGGTTGCGACTATTGACCATTTACTTTCACCTGAAGTAAGCAAGTCTCTGGTTTTGCATTTTGATGTCTTGGTTGTATTTTTGTACAAGAAAAAAAAAGAGAGAGACACAAAATATAGCAAACGAAGGACCAAACATGCATCATTTCGTATAAGTAAATAATATTGGTGGTCTTACAAATAACAATGATTAAGATAACTTAATACTCAGTAAAACATTAATCACTAATCCAAAATCTCTCAAAAGCAATCCTACACACTCAAGGAGCTAAAAAACCTTCACTAAATTTTATGAATTTCGGGGGTGTTACATACATCATCGTCAATCATGATCTTTTCATGCTCTTTAGATGAATTATTAATGAGTTTTAATAAATATAATATATGCAATAGCTTCAGCTCTGCTATAGCCTAAGGTTCACATGAAATCCAAAATATTACTCCTCTTTTGTGATTATTCTTTTCTCTCATGAAAGGTTGTAAAATTGGTAAAAGAAGATTGGATTCTTATAATTGATAAGTTTTTTATATGACCACATTACTAAATGGGTTGAAGGAACAAATGCAACATTTATATGTATTTAAGAGACATTTAATAATTGTTTTACTAATAGGAATGTTTTTTTCCGACTCCATAAGCGCAAAACTCTAAAATGTATGTACGAAGAGGGTTCGTATTATAAATTATAAGGTAATATGAACATATAATAATTTTTACATGCAAAAGGGAGAAAACATGGCTAAAATTATCAAGTTCGTTGATGTTATGACTTTCTTTCTTTCCCTATTTCATATTGAAATGAGTGGTAAAGGCAAGCCATTTTTATCCTTTTCAAATGTCCTTAGTTACTTGCAACTTAAATTTTTATCTCATTTTATTTACATCTTTTTATTCTCTTTATTTTATTACCTATTTGAATGATGCAATGTACCTCAATAAAGTTCCCTAAAGTAGTTTCAGGTACATTACATTAGTAGTAACAGGCACGATGTGTAATTGTGTGTATATTTTGTTGGATCATATATTAGATAATAGAGACTGCTAATAGTCTCAAAAGAATTTTATTATCAAATTTCCTAAAGATTCTAAAGTTATGTAAGGTCTTTGTTTGGATAAATAACTTAATTTACAACTTATAACATAAGTGTTTATCATGATAAGCGCTTATCTATAAGTCAGTTATACGTCAAAAGATAAAATAAGTTAATTTGTTTTCGTATAAACTATAAACTGTTTTCATAAGCTATCTTAGACAATGTATTAAAATAAGTTCAAAACAACATATATGTGGCACCATTTGTATCTTATTTCGTCCATACCTTACGTCTTGCGGGGATGGCGTTTAATAATATTTGTCGATTAAAAAAAAACATATAAACATATCATAAGATGTTTTCTTATGCTCTCCCCAACAATACATTACTCCCTCCGTTTTTCAGACATGTTTTAAGATTTATATGTTCAAGCTAAGAAATAACTTTAATTTGTAAACAAATTTCGAAAATACTTTGTTTGTAAGACCTAGGTCAATTGACAATGTCAATATTGATGGATTTGACACATTCACTCGGGCTCAAACACAGAACCTTCAATTGTGTGTATAAGCTTAAGGTGGTTCTTTCTTTTGAAAAGACAATGTCAATATTGATATAGGTTGGACATCTTCACTCGAGTTCAAACCTGAAACCTCCAGTTATATGTAGGAGTTTAAGATGACGTTTCTCACTTTCATTCATCTATGATTAAAAAAAGAAAAGAAAAAAAATCATGTGTACTCTCACCTATCCTTGATACATTCACCTATTTACTCTATCTTGGTTAATAAAAGTGTAATCATACATAAGTAAAGGGTATATATATTTGACAAAGAAAGTAAGAAATTTAAATTGAATGATTGGAAATTATTGAGACTCTGAACATGTTACAAACGTGAAATTTCGAAGGTGTCTTTGCGTTATGCAGCACATGCATTTCTCAAACGTTCAGGGAATGGGGAAGAGGTATGGGTATGGGCAGCAGAACTAACAGGTATGAAATAAAACAAGGAATTATTCGGTTTCATATAGTTTTTTTTTCTTCTTTTTGACAATTTTTCACACGGTTAAGGTAAGGGTTCAATTAAGCCTCATCGATAGACACTAAAAAAAATATCATCTATACATTAAAAACAGACAATAATAGAGACAATATATTGTAATGTATAAGGTACTATACATTAAAAAGAATTACTTTGATTTTATTTCTAAACACCGATATTGAACATTTTCAGCTATTTATGGGAAGAAAAAAAACATTGTAAAATGATTAAATAACATGATATTAAAATATTAGAAAATAACATAATATTAAATAATTGGATGTTGAATATTAATAATAACTTTGTTTAGCTTAATGCATTTAATTTGTAAATCAATAGTGTAAAATTATTTTATATATGTAATCAATAAAATTACATAAATATTTATGGAAGTATTTTAAATATTAATCTAACAAAGTGACATTATAATTTGATCTGATGCATGTCAAAAAAAGTTTAGACTATTAGTATATAAAAATTAATCTACCAATAATATATTTGGTCTAAGTGATAAGCGATTTTGATCTCTTATATCAATGATCATTTATAAATTCGATATTTGACTCATACGTATAAACATAATTTGGTTCGAAGTGGAGAACCCTCCTTATATGTCTAACATGTTCATCACTTAATTTTTTTTACAAAGGTTCATCACTTACTTATTTTTCAGTTAACTCTAATAATATATAAGTTTTTCCATCATGTACGGTTACTAGTATTTATCAAACCCATAATAGAAAACTACAAGTATTTATTTTTCATGCATAGATCCAAGAAAGTAATGATGTGTACATCCCAAGTCTATGATCATGACTTTCCTACGAAAAAATATTTCTACGATCATGACTGCTTACAAATTGACGATCCATATTTAGATGGGGACTAATGACTCCAACAGATATTTTAGAATATTGATGTATAATAACAACAAGAATGTCCACGCTACTTGATATGTTATAACATGTCAGCAATTACTGATAGCTTTAGAAAGGGGTAGCATTGAAATGACCTCAACGGTCTAACCGAATCTATAGATGAGAAGAAAAAAAATAATTAATAACCCATGGTAGTTTGCTTTAAAAAAAATCATTTCCTTAATTATATCCATTATAGTCTCGTAGCTTACTCGAAACTATAAGACTCTGTTTGATAAAAAAGAAACTAATAGTGGATAAATTTTATTATTATCATTAACTAATATTGTTTTTATAAGGACAACTGATAGGTTATAATGCTAAAATATAGTGAAATATGTTACACAATTTTTTTAAGAAAATAAAAAATTGAGTAATTTTTATAAGAAAAAATACGAGGACGTCGTTTAGTCATTTAATATTTAACAAAAAACAGAAAAATAATTTAGCTAACCTACTACTCTATCTAAACCAATCCAGAAATTAGTAGGTTCGTCCAAACCCATCCATTAATATAACGGGTGGACATTATACCTGTAAACAACGCTCCGAGCGATTTGTCAAGAAGTCAATATCCTTCTCCAAAAGTAAAAAACTCATCAACAGAGCTTTTTTTTTTTAACTCAAAAGGACTTTTTTAAGACCCGCATTTGGAGGTGGTATAACGTGGCAATAAAAAACGATAAAAATCTAAGAAAATCTAAAAGCTCGTGATTCGATAACACTTTTCAACACTTCTTTCTTCTAGTTCTAGTAACTAGCAAGAAGAGTACACTCTACAACAATACAAACACCACCACCTCCATCATTCACACAAAAGCCACACTCTCGTGAAGAATATAACAAACTTTCTCTCTCATTGATCGATCTCAATTCTCAATTATGGCTTCCACGACAATGCGGTTACCGACGAATACCGCCGCCGTAACTGAATCATCATTTCCTCGCCGGAACTCCATTTCCGGATTCATCACTACTAGATCCTCTTCTTCCCTCCGCTTGAAGTATCGTTCTCTCAATCACAATCTCAACCTCAGGAGAAGAACTTCTTTCCAGGTCAAGTGTTTGTTTGGTAGTAGTGAAGCTAAACAAAAACTCAAGGATCGCGAAATTCAAGAACAACAAGGTCTTCATTCCTCATAATCTATTGTTGTCAATTTTTTTATGATATAAGTTAACTTAGATTTTGAATTTGTGATCTGAATTTGCAGCATTGAAATCATGTTCAAAAGCTTTGCTCTATGATTTTTGTTCACTTTCATTATTTTATTTTTTTTTTAATTTGTGATATGTTATAAGGTAGGTTAGGTTTTGAATTTGTGATCTGAATTTGCGGCATTGAAATTAAGTTCAAATTTAGTAACATTTTAATAAGCGTTGTTTGGATAATCAGCTTAATTTTCAGCTTATAGCATAAGCACTTATCATTTATGAAGCACTAACACGGACACGTTTGCACCTGTAGTAATTTGAAAAAAATGAATCAATTGAACGTGATCACATGTGTCAGTGTCGATGTTGGACACCTTCCATCAGAAGTGTCGGTATTACAGAGCTTATCATGATAAGTGTTTAAGTATAAGTTATTTTTATGACTAAAGATAAAATTAAGTTAAAATTGTTTTTGTATAAGCTATAAGTTGTTTCATTTATTTGTGATCTGGTTTTGCTAACTTCAGTCGTGGCATTGAAATTAAGTTCAAATTTAGAAACATTTTAATAGGCATTGTTTGGATAATCAGCTTAATTTTCAGCTTATGATCATAAGCACTTATTTGTATGCTATTTCTATGATAAAAGATAAAATGAAATTGTTTTCGTATAGTCTATAAGGTGTTTTCGTAAACTATCTCCGAGAGCTTATGAAAATAAGCTCACAATTGCTTCCGAGCATGCCATAAGTTGTTTTCATGAGTTCTCTCAAAGAGTCTCATAAGTTCTTTTGTCAAAAGATAAACCTAAATAAGTCAATCCAAACAGGTCCTAAAAGTAGAAAATCTTTGCTCGATGACTGTGTGGGTACTGTTTTGGCTCTCTTTCTTTCTTTGTTTTTTTTCCCTTTCAGCATCATGCTTTATTGTAATGCTACCAGTTAGCTATTTTGTTTTTGCTTAGTTGTGTTATTTGCAGCATTGAGTCAAGTTGGTTTTTTAAAAAAATCATTTTACAATTGTCCCATGAACTCCATCTCTTAAAGTTACAAGATCAAACTTTTACCATTAAGACACCTCATGAATCAAGTTCAAATTTAGATTAACTCCTCAATAGCAAAATATAAGCAAGAATAATAAAACAAAGTCAAATGTATTTGCTCACAAAATTTGACCAAATACATTGACTTTTTGGACTCCTTTTTGCTTATATTTTGTTATGGAGTACCTTTATAGAGGAAGAATCCTTTGGTCTATTACCTAGTTGATCATGAGTTTATGCCATGTTACTACTAGTTATCTCGCGTCCAGCGCCATTGCAATCTGATTAATTGTTTAAGTGTCCCACATCGGATAAGAGTTGCACATACAATGTGTTTATAAGTGGGGGCAATCCTCACCTCACAAGCCGGTTTTGTGGGGTTGTGTTAGTTAGGCCCAACCACGATTTCTAAGATTAATCATTTCTGTTTATTGTTTGTTTCAGAAGCTACAACCTCTCTGAGCACATTTGCACCAGATGCTTCTTCCATTGTATCAAGTATTAAGTACCATGCAGAGTTCACTCCTCTGTTTTCTCCAGAGAAATTTGAGCTCCCACAGGCTTTTATTGCAACGGCCCAGACTGTTCGTGATGCTCTCATAATAAACTGGAATGCTACATATGATTACTATGAGAAGCTGAATGCTAAGCAGGCATATTACCTTTCAATGGAATTTTTGCAGGTTGGGTGCTACCTTAATGATTTTAACAGCTTAGAACATTACTGGCTTCTAATACTTATTTCCATTTATCATTCTATCTTGCAGGGTAGAGCATTATTGAATGCAATTGGCAATTTAGAGTTAACTGGCCCCTATGCAGAGGCTTTGAGCCAGCTTGGTTATAAATTAGAAAATGTGGCACACCAGGTGCGATATCTCCAACTGTATATCTTTTTTCATATTTTAATTCTAGAATGGGGTGTTCTATACTGTTCATTAGTAAAGAACACCAGAAGCAGAAGCCCATAATTCATTGTTTCAATTCGTGACCTCTTCGAATAAACAAACTGATGTGGTTTTTTGACATGAATATTATAATTGAAAAAAGACTCAATTTGTTTCAATAGCATATTTACTACAAGTTCAACAATCGAGAGTCAACTGATGTACTTGGGATTTTTATCGATTTGCATTTCTAAATTTATTTGTTCAAAATATTGCTAGTTTACAAACCAATATGTTTCTCTGAGTTGTGGTAATTCATTTTGGCCCTGCAATAATAGGAGCCAGATGCTGCACTTGGAAATGGGGGTCTTGGACGCCTTGCTTCATGTTTCTTGGACTCTTTGGCAACCTTGAATTACCCAGCATGGGGTTATGGACTGAGATACAAGTATGGCTTGTTTAAACAACAAATAACCAAAGATGGGCAGGAGGAAGTTGCTGAAGATTGGCTTGAGGTATGTTTCATTATTTAGTGATGACTAGTGTTCATGCCATGTACTTGCTAATTTTTGGATTTGATATACTGGTTCTATTAGTATTTTCCTTCTTACTTGTGATCTATTCCAACAGATGGGCAACCCCTGGGAGATTGTTAGAAACGACGTCTCATATCCTGTAAGGTTCTATGGCAAAGTTGTTTCAGGCTCAGATGGTAAAAAACATTGGGTCGGAGGAGAAGATATCAAAGCTGTTGCACACGATGTCCCCATACCCGGATATAAGACAAAAACCACAATTAACCTGAGACTCTGGTCTACAAAAGCTGCATCTGAAGAATTTGATTTAAATGCTTTTAATTCTGGAAGGCACACTGAAGCGTCCGAGGCTCTAGCAAATGCCGAAAAGGTTTGGATGATAATGCTAGTATAAACTCTTTGAGAAAATTGTAGAAGATTTTGAGTTTTATAGAAGTAACCAATTGGATATGATTGATGGATGATGTTAGAGTAAGTTTTAAAGAATCAAGCTTCACTAGACTTTTGACTGTAATGTGTATCTTTTCATAGCTTTGTTTAGCAATGGCTGTGGAAAATATCTAAGTGACACCTGATGATATGGAGGTTTTCTAGATAATTTTACTTTTGCAACAATGTGAATACAACTTGATAAAACTTAAAAGGACATTTTATATTGTGTTTTCCCCCTCAAATGCAGATTTGCTATGTACTCTACCCTGGTGATGACTCAATAGAGGGAAAAACCCTTCGCCTCAAGCAACAATATACTTTATGTTCTGCTTCTCTTCAAGATATCATTGCTCGTTTTGAGAGAAGATCAGGAGCAAGTGTGAATTGGGAAGAGTTTCCTCAAAAGGTTGCAGTTCAGATGAATGATACTCACCCAACCTTGTGCATCCCAGAGCTGATGAGAATACTGATAGATATAAAGGGTTTAAGCTGGAAGGATGCTTGGAATATCACCCAGCGGTACCTAGAATTTATTTGTTTTTGTTTATATTTTATTTTATTGCTTTTTGGGGTAGTTCAGTCATCTCATGTTTATGCATGATCCGAGTTTGTTGATGGAATATGAACTATCTGCCACTGTGATCTAGGACTGTAGCATACACAAACCATACTGTTCTTCCTGAGGCATTAGAGAAATGGAGCATGGACCTGATGGAGAAACTTCTTCCACGCCATGTTGAGATTATAGAAATGATTGATGAGGAGGTAATACCAAAAATATTTGCATAAACTCTTCTTTTTCAGGTAAAGGAATCGAGTTATTGATGATATTCATGTTTGACAGCTGGTCCGGACCATAATCACAGAATATGGAACAGCAGATTCAGACTTACTGGAAAAGAAATTGAAGGAAATGAGAATACTAGAAAATGTTGAATTGCCTGCAGAATTTGCTGATGTACTGGTTAAATCCAAGGAGGCCGATGATATTTCTAGTGAGGAGGAGAAAATTTCAGGAGAAGAGGAAGAAGACGGCGATGGTAATGATGATGAAGTGGTAGTCGCAATTGTTGAAAAGGATGGGACAGATAAAAGTTCCATTGAGAAAAAGAAAGAGGAGTTGCCCGAGCCAGTAGTAGAACCACCAAAATTGGTTCGTATGGCCAATCTCTGTGTTGTGGGTGGTCATGCAGTGAATGGAGTTGCAGAGATACATAGTGAAATTGTCAAGGATGATGTGTTCAATGCATTTTATAAGGTAAATATTTCGTTGGACAATGTGAATTGAGTGATGTTTCGAGATTCATATCAGTCAACTCTTGTTTTTGACAAAAGGGAAAATAATTTTAAGCATGCCGTAAGGACATAATATTTTTTTTTCATTTCCACCATTTTTATGTGATTACAGTACACATGCAACATTTTTTTTAAAATTAAATTAAACTTACCAAATATTTGTGGTATATTCGTAGTGATGTAGTGTATGAACCTTAAAAATTTAAAAGTATTTCCTCCTTTTCTTTATATCTATGCCATACTTCATGCAGTTGTGGCCTGAGAAATTCCAAAACAAAACAAATGGTGTGACACCAAGGAGATGGATCAGGTTCTGTAATCCAGATTTGAGTAAAATTATAACTCAGTGGATAGGCACAGAAGATTGGGTCCTAAATACCGAGAAACTGGCTGAGTTGAGGAAGGTAATTACATTATTTAATTTGTTGATCTTAATAGAATTGAAGAGGAATTCGCATTTTCCTTTTCTTCATGTTGTTCAATCTTTATTTGCTTTTTTAAGAATGTCAAGTTTTGCTTCATCAATTATACTACTCCCTCTGTCCCATTATAAGTGAGTCTTTTGTTCATTTCACACATATTAAGAAAAAATGTATAAGTGAAAGAGAGAGAGAGAGAGAGAGAGAGAGAGAGAGAGAGAGAGAGAGAAATTGTTTTGAGTGTCATAAATGTAAAGAAAAATATATAGAATTGGGAGTGATGAAAGTAGTATTAATTAGAGTTATAATTGGAAAAAAGTAATTCATATTGTATTGAAAGTGAAATGGCTCATTTATTATGGGAAGGAGGGAGTGCTATATATTATAATGGGTCTAGACTGTAGACACTTCTGAACAAATGATCTCTAATTTTATGATGCCCACTACAAGTTTTCCCAAAGTAACCATTTAACATATAACAACATAATTGCTTCTCGCTAATCTAGAAAAGATAATCATCTTGCACTTACCAGCTTGTAAGGCAAGTGGTGTCTTCCATTTGTAAACACTTTTTCAAGGCCATATCTCATCCAATGTGGGACTATCACTAATAGTTTCCACCGTGAAACCAAACACACACTAACCCTTAAAATATATCACCATCAACAACAAAAGCCTTTTCCATTTGGTGGGCCTTTTTTTAATACATTCTTGATATTGAAGGTATCAATGTTGTGTGTTCACTATAATTTATTTGAATATTCTGAAATTAATAAATGAAATTGAAAAGATCTAGCCCAAGTTGTATTTCCATGGTTTTCCAATTCAGTTACTGTTTCTATATATTAGTCTCAGGCTCAGCCTGATTGTCAAGTCTCTAAAACCAAGCTGACCGTACTAGTGTCATTCATTAATAGTTTGCAGATAATGAGGATCTACAAAAGCAATGGAGGGAAGCAAAAAGGAATAACAAGGTGAAAGTTGCAGCATTGATCAAAGAAAGAACAGGATATTCTGTCAGTCCTGATGCAATGTTTGACATCCAGGTATGGTATTTTTTTTTTTTTTAATATTCTTTTATATGAAAATGTTAGTTGTTAGTAAATTGTTAGAGAGGAGGGGGAAATGTTGTTTCCGGGAGTTAGGGCTGGAAATGAGTCGAGCCGAGTCGAACCCAGATTCAGCTCGACTAGATAAAAATTAGATCGGCTCGAAACTCGACTCGAGTTCGTCACGATCTTTTTTTTTCAACTCAAACTCGACTCGATTCAAGCTCACAAACAACTCGGTTCGGCTCGATAGCTCAAATCAAAAAAAAAAAAGTTTTTTTAAAATGAAAATGTATGCCAAAAAAAGCCAAACACTATAACAATAAAACCTTGCGATTGGCTGAGAACAAATTTGTTCTTAAAACCAGGTATTAGGCGATGCATCGGCGAGTATTTTAGCTTTTCTTTTATAGCCAATCTAGCTCTCAATTGTTTGAAAACTTACCGATGTGGGACTATTCTCATATAATGGTTTATGGTTTGAACTTTGAAGCATTTTTGTACATCGCTATGTTATAGTTCTAAACATTCATTTGTCACATTTTTATTTTGAAGGCCATATCTTTTTTTACAGCACAATTTTATGGCTCTTAATTTTTATTTTATAATAATAATATACATGTAAAACTGTTAATATATTGGTAATTATTTTAACAACAGGGTAATGATGTAACAATGCCTAACAAACTTGAAATTTAGTTAATTTTTTTCAGAATATCTTCATGTTTTGGAACCTATATTTTTAATTTAGTGGGCTAATTTAAGTAGGAACTTATATTTTTCATAATCGATTGGCTCATGAACCAAACGAACCGGACTATATATAGCTCAAGTCCAACTCATTTACTTAACGAGCTTAATTTTTAACTCAAGTTCGACTCATTTGGTTCATGAACCGAGTTCAACGAACTAATTACCGAATCGAATCTCGAACTATTTTCGAGTTGGTTCGGTTCATTGCCAGCCCTACCGGGAGTCAAACCCAGGACCTCCTTCTTAAATCTCCTTCAACATCCCTGAGCTCACCAACTGTACGCGGGACATCCAAGTATGGTGACGAGTTTAATTTTTCCCCACCATTACTAGGTGGGGAATAATTTGGTACAAGGATGCCTTGTATTTTTTGTATGTAAGAACAGAATCAAAGGTACACCATAAATGTTATCTTTAGTATTATAGCTTAATTTTTTAGAGTGTGTCTTCGTAGACTAAGGTTGGTTACTTTGTGAGTATGATGGAATTAAGCTAGGATATGCTTTACCTTAAGTTGGATAGCCTTATTCTTCTACATATCTCTTCCACCTATTAGTAGCTGATGTTTCAGGTCTCTCTTCCCCATCACGCTTTTATTCCTGCCTAGTTTTCTTTTCTTTTGGCTCCTTTCAGTTGTAAGTAAAAGGGCCTACATTGCATGAAGGCCTTTGAACCAGACAACATGTTTATGTTTTCTAAGAGCCTAATATTTAACAATTTATTATTTTATGTATAAAGTAAATAAGTTACATTTATTGTAGTTTAATAAATTATTTATTGAAAACATGCATAGTAAATATATAGTACTAGCCAGTTTACCGATTAAATAATTTATTAAAGTAGGCTAGCCAGTTTTCACTAGTACTCCGAGTTACCACCTTTGAATTTTTTACTTTGAAGCTACTACTTTCTCTACTCCTAATAATATTGTCGATAATGAATTCAGTTTCTCCAACCCATTATTTAAAATATATAGTATTGATAAAGTGTTGGCTTAATTGATTTTGTTTAGGTGAAGAGAATTCATGAATATAAACGACAACTATTAAATATTTTTGGAATTGTTTACCGCTACAAGAAGATGAAAGAAATGAATGCTGCAGAAAGGAAAAAAACTTTTGTTCCAAGAGTTTGTATATTTGGGGGAAAAGCATTTGCTACTTATGTGCAGGCTAAGAGAATTGTGAAATTTATCACAGATGTTGGGGCCACTGTAAATCATGATCCTGAAATAGGAGATCTTCTTAAGGTACTTATGACTGTTATTTAAGAGTTGGTTTTTGTTTTGTCCCGAAGTTCTTGGCCACCCATGTCATTGTTGAAGTTACGTAAAATATTATTCCTATTCTAGTACAAACTTTGAGCAAGTTGCTTTTATGTGGTCACTCTAAAATCAATGCTCAATTTTATATAGAAATATTTTGAAGTACTTTAATACTATTCAGAGGGGAGAAGTTTAAAGACATTGTTTGACAAATTTGTTAATGATTTGTTCTTTATTATTCTGCTCCTACCAGACGATGCTTGTTGTTCAAAATTTTGCTTATGAATGATGTAAAACTGTTACTTATTTATTTGTTCATATTTAATCAGGTTATTTTTGTCCCTGACTACAATGTTAGTGTTGCGGAGATGCTTATTCCAGCTAGTGAATTGTCACAACATATCAGGTAACCTTTAGTTGGTTTGCATTACTCTTTGGATTGGATGTTTTCTTGTGCTGACATAAACGATAAAAATACATTTACTATTAGCGACCCAGGCCCCGTTTTGACAATGTGAATTATATTACTACTTTTATTTAAAGAATACTGTGAAACTTTGGATTATGCTGCATTGCCAAATAATTTGAGTTTCCTGTTTATCAACTGTAGTACTGCTGGAATGGAGGCAAGTGGAACTAGCAACATGAAATTTGCAATGAATGGGTGCTTACAGATTGGAACTTTAGATGGAGCCAATGTTGAAATAAGGGAAGAGGTTGGTGAAGACAACTTCTTCCTTTTTGGTGCTAAGGCTCATGAAATTACTGGGCTGAGGAAAGAAAGAGCGGAGGGAAAGGTATATCTTTATATCCATGTTGTGCATACCGTGTAGTGTAGCTAATAACATCCTTGTGTTAGCACACCAGAATAGTATAAATATTTACCCTTGCAGTTTCAAATATTGATAATTTATTGGAAGAAATTGAAGAAAATATTTCTGATAAGAGTACTGAACAGTCTTCCTTGTTTGAGGGAATCTGGATATTTTTCCCATAGAAACCTAGATGATAATGCAGTTTATCTTTTAATTCAGTTTGTCCCTGATCCACGATTTGAAGAAGTTAAAGAATATGTCAGAAGTGGTGTTTTTGGGTCTTACAACTATGATGACCTGATTGGATCCTTGGAAGGAAATGAAGGTTTTGGTCGAGCAGATTATTTTCTTGTGGGCAAGGACTTCCCTAGCTACTTAGAATGCCAGGAGGAGGTTGACGAAGCTTATCGCGACCAAAAAGTGAGTTTATGTACTTTTTCCTATTATGAACTAGTTTTGATTTTCTTACCCAATTTTTTGTTTTTTTGTACTGCACCTTCACCTCACCTTTTTACAACAACTAAGCTTTTTTCCACTATGTGCTCCACCTTACCTTTTATGGTACAAAATCCATTTGTACCATTAAAGGTAAGGGTGTTGGGGCAAGTTGAAAAAACTTTGCCATGAACTAAACATTTTCCTTTGTCAGGGAATATTTGTTTCACATGCTAGCCATAGGTTATTCAAGGAAGCATTCACCAATTCCATGTTAATATAAGCATGTATCGTCTGCATGTCTCTCATTTGCGTGTTCTATTATGTCATACAACTGATTTGTAAAATGTTTTAACTTAACAACACATATCAGTCTGGTGTTGTTCCTCATGCAGAGATATGCCTTGGTAATTTGCAGTATTAGCAACATAAGACTCACATTATTTCTCGCATTTTTAGTCCTTTGTGCATCAACTTTCATAACTGTTATTAGGCGCATTTGTACAATAGGCCATTTTCTTTCATGTTACCACTGTCATTAACATTTGAAAATCGCATGTGGGTGCAGAAATGGACGAGAATGTCAATATTGAACACAGCAGGCTCATCCAAGTTCAGCAGTGACCGTACCATTCATGAATATGCACGTGATATTTGGAGCATTGAGCCAGTCAAATTGCCGTAGATGAGGGGATATCTATACTATACCCTTTTTAATATTTAATAGCAGATCACTGGTCCCACGTCGTATGATGATCAATGCTTTACCAATTACCTGTACTGAAAAATAAACAGAAATTTTGTAAAATAAATAATTAAGGGTTTGGCTTTTGTCCGCCAAAATAAGCCTGCATACATGTAATATATGTATGTAATATATTATATTATGTTGATTACTCCAGTATTGCCCTGAAAACATGCTACCAAGTAAAGAGACCTTTGTTTACTACTGTATATCAGTTAATTAAGCCAAGCCTCACAGCTTCTATATTGTTGTTTCATGATTTAGTTCTCATGTTCTGCCTTGTGTTATTGCAACAGACCATGTGTATCTATGTATAGTGGGACATACTTATTATTAGGGATTTGAATCCCCTAAAGTGAGTAGTTAGTAAAGTAAAAAATAATGGTCGATATTCAACCATCCATGATTTATTATGCATGTACTTGTAATATCAACCATTTATCAACTTCTCCTTTCTTAGAGTAGTGACCTGGTCATAAAACTGTTGTCTATGTTTGGAAAAGAAAATTGTGGAGTCCCTGTATTCCATTTGATCACCACTATGTAGGTTGCAAGGGTATTCTACAGCCTTGAGGTACTTGGCTCGAGACCTAGGCACCGAGAGAAGAACAATGTGTAAAATTGTTTTATACTAAGGATAAAGGGAGCCCCTAATATGGACCCTAAAGAAAAGGGTCAACCGATGGACCTCTACAAGTGACCTGCAATATCCAGTCACCTTCAATTACTAATTTTTGAGGTTTATTCTGTAAATTAGAAATACCCATAATATCCCAATATGCTGGCAATAAAAAACAACAACCACTCTATCCTTCTAATCATCTCAACATGCTAGA
>Ga0228711_1001874_pt1 | contig 31669 bp, 22 predicted proteins | sample MedpolnodulmetaG_2_FD_177996 | JGI IMG/M metagenome (GOLD analysis project Ga0228711, IMG submission 177996) | Root nodule microbial communities from Medicago polymorpha collected in Santa Monica, California, United States - brown nodules | ecosystem: Host-associated > Plants > Roots > Nodule... | reverse complement strand
TAAATTTATACGATAATATTAAGATCTAATAGCGGGTTGTGAGTGTATATCTAGACTTATGTCTAGAAACTAGGATCCACAAATAAATTATTTCATATCATTTAGATAAAAAAAAAAAAAAAAAAGTCTTTGTCTAGCATTTTTAAATAAAAATGATCAGATTCAGAAGTGAGGGGTAACCTTGGCGCAACTGGTAAAGTTGTTGTCATGTGACTGGAAGCTCACGGTACAATACACCAAATGGTGAGACCCCTTCCCAGACCCTGCGTATGCAGGAGCTCTTGAGCTATCCCTTTGAGTTTTCTATCTTCCAAAATGTGTAGAATGTCCAAAAAGTAGAATGGCATGAAAGTGAAGATTCTCTAGACGAGTTTAAAATACAAATTTTATAGTATCCATGAATCAAAGCATGAATATGAAACAATTGCTAAATCAAATGGTGATTTCAAGAAGCAATTGAGGGTCATGGTAGTCGATAGAAACTTTGACTTGATCGTTCCTCTTTATCACATGTACTATGTTGGATAAACATTGGATACATTAGTCATTTGGATGAATTCTTCTTTGAGAAGCCTTTATACTTCAGCTTTGATATAAGGAATCAATTGAAGGTTGAATCTTTTTGGAGTTTTAAAGGTACACATTCACTAGTGTGAACCCAATTTCTGCCTGTGATGATTGATAAGTGACAAAATCATATTATTTTCATTAGCATTTATTAACTTGTATTGCAAGTGATCAATAAGAAAGCCCCAGTTTATTGTAAATATACAAATTATGATTGTTAAGTTCCAGAATGCTACTATTCTCTATTTTCCATTTCCTATTTTTAGGCTTAACAGTTGATTACAGTAGAACACAGAATCTGGACACAAGTACTTTCGTTAGTCAAAATCAAACGAGATGAACAATGAGCCAAGTTACAAAAGTTTTAAGGATTTTTGGGAAATGACCTTTTCTAGGCGTGCCAAGGCGCGATGAAGGTGAGCAATTCATGATATTTTGCGCGAGAAAAGCTAGACCAAACTTGCTAGGTGAGCAACACTTTGCCCAGCGAAATAAGGTCTTTAGAGACTTTTGAAGACCAGTTGGCTTTTCCATCCACTTGAAGAAACCTCAAGTCGTTTGGCGAGCCTGATTTCTTCCATCGAGCTTGCACTTTTCGTACTTGTATAAATAAGATTGCAATCAAATTTTTGAGATGCCTTCGATACATTAGTATCATTTTAGAGAGAGAAAGAGACTGAAAAGCTGAGTTTCACCATTGGAGGCCATTTGAGCTTGGATTCAAGCTTGTTGATATTCCTTCATCATCATTCTTCTTCTCTTTTCTAGTTAAGTCAACCATTGGTAAACAATATCTCTGTGTTTAGGATTAGATGTAGGAACATAGGATTTTAATGTATTACTATTTATATGGCTGGTTGTATACAATCTATTATTCAATATAAGCCTTGATTTAATTATATACGCAATGCTTTTTCTGAGGTGCAATCGGAAAATGATTATTTGATTCATAAAGTTTGAGACACGGTCTATTTATCTAAGGGGTTTGTTTTAAGCCATTTGCTAATGCTAATGTCTTTTTATCAAAGGGATCAGTTTTAATTCATTTCCATGTAATTGTTCATTTATGTAACTTTAAACTATTCTATGAATTTTAGTCGATCACTTTGCTATTTTATTTGGTTAATATTTTTCTTGATGCTTTTTATGTGTCTACATATGTCCATAATTTGATCCAGATCACAATGAGTACCAACCTTAACTTTGTTGGCTGGACTTATTTTTTTGTTCTACTATTGATTAGAATCAGACATAAACTAATGATAATTGTTACTTATTTTGGAATTTTTAAACCTTCAAGGGTTATGGGCTTCACCTAGACATAAATTAGCTATTTCATTCAAAAAATCAAGTTATAAATAGCATTATATTCATAGTTTGTAGTTACCAAACCATTGAGGGAAGGAAATCTGATATAACCTAGTTGCTTTCTCTCTCTTTCCCTTAAGGAATTAAAACTAGCCAATTTGCCATGTGCACCCCCCGCTACAAATATCCTAATCATAATCGCAATAGTCAAGTTGAAACTAGACAATCCTTGTGGAGACGAATCTTTATGAGTATTACTACTTGTTGACACATAATACACTTACTATTATTTTATCATCAAGCCTCAACAAAGATACTCTGATATATCTGACAAAGTTAAAGTTAAAGTTGCGACTTGGAAATGTGTTCTCCTTAAAGTCATGGGTTAGTCAAACTCGTTAAAGTTGTTGACACATAATATATTTTTGATATATCTGAAGCCAACATCACCGGACAAACCTAAGTTGATTAGCCTATGCACTTCCTAATGCTTTATAAAATGATTATTAAATTGTTTTCATCCATCAATTAAAATATAATATATATATATATATATATATATATATATATATATATATTCTATAGTGTTACATAAATTTTTCATCCCTAAATACTTAGCAAATTTTGTTTTTCATCCTCATATAAAAAAGTGACATGTTTACGTCCCTGTAAATTTTTTCAGCATGCAGTTTTAGTCCCTGCTAAATTTAAATTTGCTTAGTTATCCTTCAATTTATATTTTTGAATGATTTTTTTCAAGGAACATTATAAATATTTCTTTTACAAAAAATTAGAACTTGTTAACATTAAATGAAATAAATACGATTTTTTAAAACACAAAAAATTCATTATAAAAGCAATAAAAGTATGGATTTAGAAATCAATTTCGAGCTTATTTTTTGTGAGTAACTTTTTATGATATTCTAAACATGTTTGCAAATAAATATCATTCAAAAGTTTAAAAGATTAGGAATAAATCAAAAATTTAAATTTATCAGGAACTAAAATCGCATGTGGAAAACTTTATAGAGCCACAAAGATGAATTTTTTTTTCTGAATACTAAAATGGAATTTTGATCATTTTTTAAAAACAAAAAAAACTTATGTAACCCTTTTTTTTTTTTTGAGGGATTATGTAAACCTTTTTTATATACTATCCTATTTGTCACCCCTAATAATGACTATCACATTATCCAATAGCATTGAGATGAGATAGTGAAAGTCTCTTTCAACTTAACTAGGTGTCTTTAAAGCTAGAGATAGGTCGTCTATTGTGGTTCTAATCAATTTGAGGGATTAGTTTTTGCAGTTATGTGTAAAGGATACCCGATTCACACCAACAAAAAATAATAATTGACATATTTGTTTGTTTCACACAAATTATAAGAAAAAAACTATAGATAAACAAAAAATAATGCTAATTTTATCAAATTATCATTGTTAATTGTTGATGTACTTACCATTATATAAAATACACAGTGAATTGTCATTGTAAGCATAACTCAGCTGACAAGAATGTTACAATATGTAAGGGTTATAGTTCGAACCTTGGACTCAAACCTAACCTATTTATTACATAAAAGAATCATAGTAGATTATACTATTTTGTGAGTGATGCACATGTCATAATTGAAAAATGAATAAATTAATACTACAGTGAAATTTAAAAATGACATTCATTTTGCTGTGGTGTGTGTCTATATATAGAGAGGGATTGTCTCCAAACAAATTGATGGCAAAAATGTGTATTTGCCAAAATAAAATGAGATTGTTGCCAAAACATGAGACAAAGGTCAGTTGCAAGATCAGAGAAAATATTGGTGATACATGTGCTTGAACATGACCAAGATTTGGGTTTCAATTTGGTTGTGGGGACACCAAATCTTTGCCATCCTATCCACCCACCAAATTTACGAGGTTTAATGTCCTTTTTGCCTGCCACAATCAAAGGGCAACATGGAGTTACTTGTGCTACCTATAGTTCTAAGGGGACATGCCTTATTATACCATTACGAAGGTCACAAACATATGTCAGATTTTGGGAATCCTAGAAGAAAATGCAAAATAGGTACTAGATTGATTTTTTTTTTTGTAATGAGTACTATGTATGTACATCATGCATATGTATCACTAAGTATATACATGTTTGGTTTAAAACAATCATTTGACCATTTCTGCACCACTCATATCAAAGCTAAATGGACCATAAACTCCCAACTTATACATGAAAGTAATTTCTTATTATGTTATATAATGAACTTGTGTTTCTAAAAAAGTTGCAATAAATCTTGTTCACCAAGTATATAAGCAAATAATATAATCAAGAAAGAAAGAAGAGAAATTTGAAAAATTTCAATAATCATTTACAAAACTAGAGATAGATCTCATAGGAGTGCTTTTCCTTGGACGCTTTCTAAGATTCACCCTTTCAACAGATTCATTTGGTTCAACAGTAGAGATAGATGACTCAGCCTCTGAATTTTGGTGATCATTTTGGTTGACTCCATGCTCCTCAATTGAGATCTATCAATACATATGATTTAAATCACAAAATTTAGCAAACAATAAATTTCACATTAAATTAAAATATAGGTTTAAATGTGTTTTCATTTAATTTTTAGTCCCTACTAATTAACACTTTTTTGTTTTGGTCCTTATAGTTTTGTTGTAATCCTTACATTTTGAATCAGTTTAAATATAAATAAATTTTACAAGGACTAAAACAAAACAATATGGACTAAATAACGTAAAAGTTTTACATTTACAATGATAAAAAATAATTACAAGGATTAAAAGCAAAAGTATAATATTTATAAGTAATAAAAACATATTTAAACCTTTTATCTACTCAAAAGCATATTTAAATCTACTAAAAGTATATATGTTGTTGTTACCTTGCATTTGATGGAACAGAATCTGTTACGCTTATCTTGCAACTGTTTGCCGCATTCTTCACAAAATCCACCAGCTTGCTTTTGAGATGTTGATGTCTTTGCTAGTCGGGGTTTGATAAGCACAATCTTGTCATTGTTTGATATATAAGTCTGCAAAATCATGTCACGTTGTAAGTACAAAGTTAGGTTAAGCATTTAATCAGACAAATAAATCCATATGTTACTTTTAAGAGTTGATCTATGAAGCACAGATACTCATTGGATTAGACGTGTTCCGATATCGAACATGTGCTATGTTCGACACCAACACGACACCGATACATGTAATTATATTGAATTATGTGATTTTTTTTTCAAATTATTAGCAGGTGCCAACGTGTCAGTGTTTGTGTTGTGTCTATGTACTTACTTCATAAGGGTTGATATTAGGTTCGGTGAGTCACATATTATATACCAATTAAGTTGTGAAGTTCAAGTACACTATCCAACAATATGCTTAAAATACAATTAATAAAAAAAAGACAAATAATGATATTGATCTTTACATGTGTGAGAGGTTCCGTCAATAGTCATTGAATGAATCAAAATTATTAAGACATACCTACATCCGACTTGTTAGTCATTTTAGACCTAAAATGTGTCTTTAATCACTATAATTTACTTTTCGCTAATTAATTTAGTCCATAAATTATGAAGAAAAGAAACATTTATAATGTGTTTGTAATTGTAATAATTTTAATACATTCAAAGATTACTGATAATAACTTATATTTTGGGACCGAAATAACTGTTTATCAATAAAAGGCTTATTTCACATAGGATGATATTAAATAAATTAAGGTTTATAGGTTGGTCCCTCGAACATTATCAATCAATGATTTTGGTCTAAGCATTCTCATTTTACAACTTTGGTCCTACTTTTAAAATTACACAATTATGTCTTCCGATACCAAAATAGAGGGATACAAATTGCAAAATGAAAATAGAGGAACCAAAATTGTGAATTAGACAATAACAAAGACCAAAAATAACATTTAATTCAGTAAAAAAGCTAATTGAAATATACTTGACTCAATGGCTAAAATTTGTAAAAGATACTACATAATTTATGTAATCATTCTAGACCACATCTTTAATTTAAAACCATCAAGACTATGACTAATGAAGAATAGTTAATGGAACAGCACAATTCATTTCAACAATTTAAACCACTTAAAAAATCTATATATTCATCAATGGTTATCATTCATACAAGCAAAATAAATCAACCATAATGTAGCATAAACTATCCATCAGATTACAATTAAGAAACTGAATTGATTCACTCAATAAATGGCCATCAGAGCAAATTAGATCAATGTTGCAATTCAAGAAACATAATTGATTTCAAAAAATATTAATGAAATCAATTACAACGGTTCAAAAATTTAGCCCAATTACATAACTTTTGTTGACTTAATTTTCTCTTATAAATAAGACCGGAGAAATCAGTAAACAATAACGAAAAAGTAGAAAGAAAAGAACCTGAATATATGAGCAATCAAAATACTTGAGTAGGTCAGTATATTTTGCAACATCTACATAGCAATATCTGTATATCTGAACCCTTCGATGGAGAGAATGAGATTCCTTATCATACCTACAAAAACTGATTCCACAATCCAAACAAAACACATTCTTCTCATTAAACTTTTCTTTGTGGTTTTTGCAATTTCCAAACCTATCTATCAAAAGTGCATCAAGCCAATCTTCTTTCCACTCAGTTGGTAAACTACGCTTCACCATCTGCAAAATAATTCAATAAATAAACTTTGTATTAAAAAAATAAATAATAATAGAATATGAACACAAATTCAATGATCAAGGATCAATATTTCTTCACAATTATCAAATTACAAGAATATCAATCATTTGAATCAAAGAAAAGAATAACAATTATCAAGAAAGAGTGGCACATTTTTCAATCTCCAAGCTATAGAGTGAAAAACCAATCTTGCAACTAAAATAAACTTGAATGCTCCAAAATTTGTGAATGTGAAAAAGGGTATGAAATATTGAATCAACTATCATGAAATTGTGAAATTGCAGTCAATTATCAAAAAAATAATATCATAGAAAGGTAAAACAACTAAAAGAACACATGCAAAAAACTAGAAAATTGATAAACAAGAAGTTTATGAGGTAACAATGTTACCTTTGTTCTTTCTCTCTACCAAGACGATGAAAGGGAGAGAAGATGGTATTATAAAAAATATATAATGTATAACCAAAATATAATAATTTTATAAATCTCAGAAACTGAAAAGGAAAAAAGGTAAGTTTGGAAAGAAAATATATTTTAAAATTCAGAGGGTTATGACTGTGATTATGGGACGATTTTGTATTGTTTTTCAATTTCAAATTGGAATTGGAAAAGTTTATGTAAAAAGGGAAAAAAAATAGAATTGGAAAAGTCACGTGGGGCCAAAAAATGGACATCTACTGACACGTGCCTTTCTCATGCGCTCAACCTTGCATATTTCTTCTTTTAGTAAAATTGAAATAATAAAATTGTACAAAAAAAAATTGTACCAAAAAAATATAATAAAATATTAGTGATTGGTAATTTTAGTAAAATTGTACCAAATAAAATATTAGTAATTGGTAATTATTAAAAACATTTCCAATATTCAATATATATTGCAAAATAAACCATTGACTAATTACTATTGCACTCTTTGATTTTTTTTGAAGGAGCACTTTGTGAATTTTGTTGGTCAAACATTTTTTTTATTTTATTTTTGGTCGAGACGTGTTTATGTAGTATTGTAGAAGTAATTTTATAATTAAACCATTATTTACATTTGAATAGAAGGCAAGCGGACAACAAATGGTATCACTAGACGTGTTTTTTTTTTTATTTTTTATAATTGGTCAAACATTATTTGACAGATTGAATATGAGAGCACTAGGTTTGGCTTTAAAAAAACCACTAGTATCTCAAAGTTTTTTACAACCTTAGGGACCAATAAACTTTTTTTTTAGAAGAGGGACCAATAAACTTGAGAATTTTTCGGTTAATAAATTGAGCATGTTCAAAAAAAAAATTAGCATTTCCTTGACCAACAAAAAATAGCATTTCTTTTGGAGGAAGCAATGTTGTGAGAATTAATTAAAATGTCATGTTAATTTATGTCCTAAGAACACATGTTAACGAACCTAAAATGAGTAATTTTGCATTGAAAAACATGATAATTTAATTTTTATGAAGTTGACTACACAACTTTTGATATGTATGTTTCTATTATGAGTTCTTTAACATGTGCCTTTGAGGGCACAAGTTAACATTTGCCTTAATTAAATTAAGACAAGATTTTTTTTGTCAAGAAATTAACACAAGATTTATTCTGTAAAAAAAGTGACACAATTTATTAATTGATTTTGATTTGATTTATTTTTTTGACTCAATTGAATTTGATTTTATTAACATTTAAATTTAAGTATCAGGAAACTTAATTTTTAGTCATATATGTGGAAATTTACAAATTATAATTTGATTTAATTTTGTTTTTTCATCCTTTGTACTATTTGGCACCTTTTCTAATATATACATTTTTTTTCTTTTTGACAAATATACACTTTTCGTTGACAAATCCTAATACATGTTGTTTTTTTAACAAAATAAATATTTATTATTGATCTTGTTGGGCCTAAGTAGATGGTCAAAGGGTTGAGATCCATTGCTTGTAGGCATGGCAATGGGCGGGGTGGGGACGAGTTTTACATTTTCTGTTTCTATATATACCCGATTCTTATATACTTACCCGTTACCCTACTCATACTTAATGGGGATGAGAAATTCAACCCCGTCCCCGACGGATTCGGGTATCCGCGCCCCATCCACGTCCCCGCATTGAATAATTTTTTTAATAAAATATAGAAGTTTTTTTGCAACCCTTAAAGAAATGTTTTAATGCATAATCCAACAATATGCTCACTTTAACATTTGTTAGAACTATTTATTTAGTTGCTCCTTTAAATATCAATGGTAGTTTTTATAACACGACAATTAACAAACAAAATAACATGTCATATCAACGTAAAATAATTTTTTTGCATTCAGGACGAGTTTTGGTATGGTTCGGGGTAGGTACCTATATACTCGTTACCCGTCCCGTACCCGTGTTTTGAAATCGGGAAAACCCAAACTCATACTCAAACCCAGTCAAAACGAGGAAAACCCGTCAAATTGGGTTTGGTTTGGACGGATAACTACGGATATAGGTTTTGTTGCCGTGCATATTTGTTTGGGCAAAAGAGTTTCTTATTCGTCCACCGGATGTTTATAACATTCAAGTTAGTGAGGGTTTAAGGAGAGTGAAACAAATATTAAGGAAAATAGTGAGATACGTAGTCACTTTTTTTTATACACCAAAAATGTAATACCCAAATTCACCTTAAAAAAATCATAAAATGTTCTATTCAAGGAGGAGTGGAATTAATTTAAAATAAAATTTGGATTTCATTGAATAACTTTGACCGAAAATTGCAATTTTCAAACGAAGTAAAGAGGCTTTACACCCTTTCATTAAATAACTTTGACCAGAAATTGAAATTTTAAAAAAAAAAAATCGACATTCGACCTGATGGCCAACTAATTTGAGGATATCAATCTCACCATTCACTTGTGAAATGCTGGCGGGTTAGCTTCCAGATGTTTTATACGATGTTCCAACATCAGACACAAACAAAATGTTGAGTAAGATGTTTTAACATCGAGCTAGCAGAAAACATATACAACAAGAAAAATATAAAGGACAGAAAAGTAAAAGGCACAAAAGGTTTGTTAACCCAGTTCGGTGCAACATCACCTACATCTGGGGGGCTACCAAGTTAGGAAGGAAATCCACTAGTGTAATCCTTATTCTAAGTTCTCAGCAAACTCCCCGTTTACAACTCTAGACCTAGGACCTACCCGTCTAGACTTCGACCTAGGAACTCCTTGATCTGAGATCTCATCTCACTTCCCCCAATCAATCACAACCTTTGTGATTTAAACAAATACAATCAAAATGGAGACACACTCTGAGAAATAAAATCCACTCTTGCTTAAAAGCTTACGAGTGAAACACAAATAACAAGGACACAAAAACCCTAATAATGTCTCTTATATAAAACAATAGTTTTGATCCATTACAACTCAACTAAAGGTCCTGCTCAATGCATCAAGGTGATACAAAGAGAGATTCACAAATAAAGCACAATCGAAACCCTAAAAGACTCAATTCAATACTATTGAATTGGTAAACTAAGGTATGAGTCTTTCTTATATAGTCATTCAACATCATGAGCTTTTTCGTCATAGGCTAAACATATATTTGTATCAAATATTCTTTTCAGAAATATATTAAAACAAATATTCTTCAGAAATATATCTTCCAAAATCTCTTTTGAACATATATTTCACAAATAAAAATATTCATCTGAAAAATATCTTTCTTCTGGAAACACACGTCTCTTGGACCACAAGTCACGTGAATAAAATCTTCATTGAATCTTCGGTAATCTCACGTAACAAATAAGTAACAAATATAGCAACTCCTAAAAAGTAGGAACATCTTCAGGAACCGCCAAACAACTTCACCAAGGAATCCTAAAATATTGTCTATACTTTAGGAATAAATCATCCAGCTGATTCTGGACAAAAATACGATACTTGGTGAACAAGAAATAAGGCGAGGTTTCCTTAAAAAGATAAAGCGCGTGAAAACCAAGCCACAAAAACAGGACACACTGAACCGTGTCAGGATGTTGGAACATCATATCCAACATCGTATAAGAGTATTTGTTTTATCAACAATGAATCCAATACTCAAATACCCAACAACTTGTCAAAGGTGATCCATTTAAAGTCAGAGTTTAACAATAAAGTCATATCCCCAAAAGAACAATAAAGTCCTAAACTCTAGACTCCTAACATGGTCCAATCCTGACTTGAAACATTGAACGGATAATGAGTTGCTTACTCATGAGTTCCCTAATGTACATTGATTCCTAAAAAGAAATTAAACAACATGGGATGATATTACATCCCAATGCGTTCTCAAAGAGGGATAAAACATGAACCTTCCCTTGGAAAATAATTAGATAAAACTCATATTAGAGTAAAACTTCTATATATCAAATTCATACATTCATTCATAAATTAGTGTTAAGATTCATATTAACGGAACACCTAGAATTTTCCTTTTACTAAATGTCTAAGGTCATACATGAACTAATCTTATTCAATAATCATCTGTTTGTTTGTTTTGTGTATGCAACATCTCCTAAATGTGGGTATGCCCAAGAAGGAATTGTCTATCAATAGAGTTTATTAAAAAGTTTGTAAGTGGCGCCCCACTTACCTACCTCTATTCTAAATGTTACTTAGTAACTCATACTTTTATATATAAGTGATGACAGAGCATCACATGATATTTTTGTGTATCTTTTTAGTACTATTATTTTTATTTGAAGATAAATAAGATGAGAGTTAGAGGAGCTGTCAATGGTTTGAGGAATATCTTGTATTGTTTTCACTTGAGTCGTTGTAATTCACTTTTATCCTAAATCATGAACCTCCATAGGTGATATGAGTGTTTTGTAGTGAGAAATCATGTAAATCGACAAATCAAAACATCACCTGAATGATCAAAGATATGAAGATTGAAGACCAAGGGTTCTTAGAAGGTTTTTGAAGACAATACAAAGTGAAGAAAATTCATTTCAAATTCCTATGAATTTTCAGATGGAAGAACGATAAAAAAACGGGACGAAAAATGCAAGAATTTGCACACGACGGATGCTCTTATGCGTACTACTTTGTGGAAGATAGTCATGTTAAGGTGTTGGCGAATGAGGAATGTTTGCAAAGGAGGTTTATATATTGATAATCCATTATTTGTCCCTTTAGTGTTGGAAACTCATATGCATCCCCCCCCCCACCCCCCCAACTTTTCCAAAGTTGTGATTTTGACCCCATAAAAAAACTACAAAATCGCCCCCTAAGTTTTGCAACTGTAGCAGTTTTGGCCCCCGAAGGCTAATTTTTGGTTAAAAAAATAGACCTTGGGGGCCAAAACTACCACAGATGGAAAACTTAGTGGGCGGTTTTGTAGTTTTTTTTTCTTAAGGGACCAAAATCGCAACTTTGAAAAAGTTAGAGGGCTAAAACTGCTATTAAGCCTTTTATTTTTGTTGAAGCACTAGCCCTTCACAACGGTATTCATCTTGCTCGCAACCTAGTCATTAAAGACATAATTTGAGACAAACTCTATATCTTTTTTCATATGGTCGTGAAAGGCCATACCACTTATACTTCTTCGATCCTTCTTATTAATGAAATGCATACTTTACTCCATAGTAAAGACTGACGAGTTCAATTTGCTTTGCTTTAAGAGAGACTAACCGGTCTGCTCATATGCTTGACCAATGTGGACATTCATGGCTCCTTTTATATTATTGTTGTTGATTATGTTCCTGCGTATTTGCAACCTTTTGTAATACGTTATATGTGATGTTATTGGGGATTCTCCACAACACATGGTTTAATAAACTAGCCTATTATAATATATATAAAAATAGTGGCAACACCTCAATCTACATTTACATATTTATGATAGAGATAATACTCAAACATGTGAGGAAATAGATGATAGTCTAATATAAGTATGGGTAAACAATCATTTTGGTCTCTAATTTTGCAATTCGTTGTCATTGACTCATGATAAAATGCAAAATAATCATAGTATTTGTACCTTTGTTAGTAGTTTAATCCTTGATGTTAGAAATGACCATTAACAACTAAGGTAACAATTATTTTGGGTTGACAAGAATGAATGATGTGGCATAGAGACTAAAATGAAAATAACCAAAGAGTCATTTTATTAGTAACCAAAATAATCTCGCATTTTCCCTCCAAAGCAAAACCCATTCTCACCGTCACAAAACCCATTCACCTTCTTCAGGAAAACCCAAACAACCACTATGTACATCCCGAGTTAGAGAATATTGTGACAACAAAATGTAAAGTCAGAGATCAAAGTCACTATTTATTCATATAATTATTTCCCTCGATCAACTTTTACAAATAGAAGTATTAATTTTTAAATTAATTGAATAATTAATGTATATATTTTATAATATAATTTAAATACATCAATTATTTAATAAATTTTAAAACAAAATGTTTATAATAGTAACGAGATCGAATAAAATACACGGTTAATTTTTAGTTTTTCTTGTTTGTTAAGTCTTGGGTGGAAAAACTTACCACACCCGACCACAACTCACACACAACTCAGTAACATCACACCAAATAAAATTTAGAAAATGACAGACATATACAGTACAACACAACGCTGTTCTGTTCCCTAGAAAATTACTTATCCACCCCTATCAAATTCCAATTGTTCAAAAAACACACCTTTCGTTTCGTTGTGACAAAATTCATTGTATCGAATCGTATCATCGAAAATGTCGGTGAGTTTCATTTCCCTCTGCTCTTCTCATTTCCATCCACTTTCTTTCCGTTTCAGATCCTTAATGGGTTTCTTATTCTTCTCTTCTTTCTTGTTTAAGCTGCATTGTGTTGTAACGTGTTCTTGTTCTGCTCCCACTATGATGGAACAAGAATTGAGATTTTTGATTTTTTTTTTTTTTTTTTTTTTTTTTGTGTTGAATGGGAGATTCAGAACTGTGATGGAGCTATATCTTGATTGATTTTATTCATTATATGATACGATGTAGTTGTATATATTAATGCTTATCTTGTTGAACCAATTAAGTATTGCTTTTGAAATTTTTTGCTGATGAGTTTCTGGATCTAATGGAAATTGAAGTCTGATTTTGTAGTGTTGGTTCTGTACCTCAAGCTGTTATGTGATATGATTGAATCACTTATTGACAATACATGATTTGCATTTTTTTTTTCTAGTTGAATGAGTTTTTTCTAATGGATATTTTGTTATTTGGGTAATGTTAATGAATGGTTGTTAATGTTAAGTCATTAAGTTACATTAGCTTGAATAGGAATTAGCTCATCATGTGCATTTTATAGGGAAAAGGGCAAATTTTTAAATGTTTATTGCAGTTTTGTCAAATAGAGGCTATGTCATAGTAGAATTTGAACAAATAGCTATTGTTTTGTGATATACTATTTAGTTCAACGTGTTTTTGAATACCGGCTATTGTGGCACTAAAGCCCTTTAGCATAGCTGTTGGGTTTCAAGTGTGAGTGGTTAAGTCTCACATCACCTGTGAATGGATAAAATGTTGGATTTATAAGATAGCTGACCTATTAACCTAATGCCTTAAGGTTTTGGGTGGAGATGTGGCGTCTCCCTCTCCTGTAGTCCTAGAGCATTGGTCCCGTTGTTTCTCCCGTGACCTCTAGACTCCCCAACGGTAGCATAGTTTAAAAAAATCACTATTTTGACAACACTGATTGGAAAATTGAGGGTTGAGATTGTTAAAGCATTGAAAGTTTGATTTTTATTCAATAGGTTATAATTCTGCTCTTTACTTAAGTGCATCTCGTACTTCATATAGTAAAATCAAGTTGAGTTTATGATGAAAAATTGGCAAGCCATTTAAATTGGTTCTTTTCAACCGGAACTCTATCATATTAATAGTCTCTAACTCTCTTGGTATAACCTTTCCTCTTGGCCTATTGACTATTGGTTCCTTTGGTTTGTTTCCTGACATATTGATTCTGTGTTATGTGCTTTTATTTTTGATTGGATGTTAATAACATTTTGGTGGAAATTATGAAGTATATCTATTGCTTTCTGATGAACTAGTTCCTCTTGTCATTGCCATTGTTTGTTTGCCTATTTACTCACAAAATATCATCCAAGCAATACCTTAATTTAACATTGTGTGCAGGCATCAATGGACCATACTGGTCAAAGAGCTGAAGCCATTCCCTGCTCCACAGCTACACCAAATTGGACCGTTCATGTTTCAGATGTGAGTTTTTTTAGATAGTGGCATTGGTTTGCACTGTAATTGTAATATACCTGATCAGGAATCAATGTTAGGTTTTCAGTGGGACAGCGATAGATTTTTGCATGCCATAAACAGTAGCAGGTTAACAGCATTTGAATACTAGTGATAGATTACAATTAGTTAGGGAATTAAAATGGGAATTATGTAATGAAAGTAGAAGCAGTTAATGTACTGAAAATCCAAAATTATTTGATTTGGAAACGTGTTAATAAAACCCTCACAATTAATAAAGATTCTAATGTATAGATTCATATTATAAAGAAACCGAAGATGATCGGAAAAGACTATTTCAGATTTGTTTTGTCTGGAAGATAAGTTGGCTGATTTTGCTATAATCTTGGTTACTTTTTGTTAACTTTGTTAAACAATTCTTATCTGTGTCCTGTTTTGGTATTTTAGTTGTACAAATTGTTTTTAATAGTTTACCATATTTCAGATATTTCTGATGCATTTTTGAGTTAATTCCATTTTCATTTCATACAGATAAGAACAGTTAAAGTGAGCAACATATCACTGATTACTTCCAAGCAGGACATTGAAGAATTCTTTTCATTCTCTGGTGATATTCAATATATTGAGATGCAAAGGTCAGAGTACTTGCAATGTACTTATCTTTATAAATTTCTTTTGATTTTTATTGTGTTAACTTTATCCTAAATGTCACCCCTTTGGTTGTAATTCTGCAGGGAATCTGATCGCACTCAAGTTGCTTATGTTACCTTTAAGGATTCACAGGGAGCAGAGACAGCAGTTCTCTTGACGGTATGTACATATTCAAATAATTTCCGCATTTAAAATTTTACTGTACATTTCATAGTAATGGGATGTACCGCACCAATTTTAAAGTCATGTGCTTATTCTTCAATTTCTAATATAGGGTTCTAAGATAGGTGACCTATATGTCACCATCTCACCTGTGGAGCAGTACCAACTTCCCCCTGAAGCACTTCCCTCAAGTCCAGTAAGTACCAAATTGCTACTTTATCCTATGTTATTTAGTGTATGCAATTGAGGTCATCATGCACCATTTTCTTATGCTAGTCCATTTCTATGTCATTAAGTGAGTTAAAGAAGAACTCTTCTGCCGGACATGTTTGCGTTATTTGCCCAAAATATCAGTTTCGTTGTCACATAGAATGCTTTATATATCTGACTCGTTAAATTAATATTCTTGACTGACTCTTAGTTTCAGGTTTTGAACCATATGGCTAAACTATTGCAGTCAAATTTATAGTGTGGTTAATATCTTTGTCTGGGTATGATAACTAAAACTTTTAGATTTAGTTTGTGTTTGTGTTGATGCCAGCAACTTATATGCAGTACTGCAAACAACTCTAGCCTGAAGATAAGGTCACAAAATCTCATACAGACTAACCAAATTAACTTTAGTGTCCTAGGCTCCTAGCAGAATCAAATATTCCCATGTAGAACATTTTCGTGTGAAATTCAATTAATAACTAGATGGCTACACTGTGGGTGTTGTTTATGGTATTAAAGTAAAATATATTGTAAACTTTGATCGGATAGATCTGAAAGAGACTTTTAGATCTTTAGTTAGATTTAGATGCAAAATCTCTGCATGCTTGTATAAAATGTTCCCCTCACTTTGTTAGAAATCATAATTCTTTACTATCAATTTATAATTATATGTAGCGTTTCTAATGTACAATGCTCTTCTCGATAGACAAACCAAAGTGCTGATGCAGTTAAGAAGACTGAAGATGTAATAAGTACCATGCTTGCCAAGGGTTTCATTTTAGGAAAGGATGCAATCAACAAGACAAAATCCATTGATGAGCGTCTTCAATTGACCTCTAATGCTTCATCTGCAGTTGCTTCTATTGATCATAAAATTGGTTTAAGTGATAAACTAAGTATTGGAACAACCATTGTCAATGAAAAGGTGAAAGAGATGGATGAAAGGTATCAGCTTTCTGGAATGACAAAATCTGCTATTGCTGTTGCTGAGGAAAAGGCAAGTATTGCTGGATCTGCTATCATGAGCAATTCTTACGTCTTAACCGGTGCTTCATGGCTGTCGAATGCGTTTAGCGTTGTTGCAAAGGCAGCTGAGGATGTTAGCACGATGACCATGGAGAAGGTTGAACAAGCTGAGGTGGAAAAAAAGGAGATCATTTACAGTGAAAGAAAAGGGACGGTTGATGAATATGCTCAGATGAACTTTGAGGACTCTTTAAACGGTGGCCCTGCAGTAGTTCCTGTTAATTCTGAAAATGACAGTAAAGTTGGTAATTTTCTAACTTGAACTGACTCACAATTCCTTAACATCCTTAAAGCACAGCTGGATTGACCTTGTTGGAATAGTTATTTTCATTCTTCAGTTGCTGCAAATTTGTTGTACAATGAAAAGTTTGTTGATTGTTATAGCGATGTAAAGGTTTTTCCTACAGATATGATTCATAAACATGATCATCATTCATATATACTCATTCTTTGTTATTTTTTATCATCATATACTTTTTTAGTCTTTTCTTTACTCAGTTCTCCTCTTGTGTCATACCTTTGAAGGGGTTTTAATACAATATCGACAATAAAATTCAATTTTACAGAAAGTTGTATTATCAAGAGAGTGACATAAGTCTATTGTTTTCATTTTCTTGTGGTGAAAGAAAAATAGGTTGTATTTAGCTCTGCTCTTGGCATGTATATTTGAATTCCCATTAACACTTTAGGTTTTTCGATTGAGTTCTTAGCTACCTGCTCACATCTCTATCGAATGCGAGTTCTCTAGTTATCGGCTACCTTTGTGATAGTTTGAGACTATGCTATTGTTGCAGTATAAAAGTACTGATCATGTTTTAGATTAGTCATTATTTTTCATATATACATTGATTTCCTAATTGCAGATGTATAAGAATACAGTAAGATTGATAAAACATCTGTACATTTCGGAAAATCGTGTTTCGAAACAGTTAATTAAGTAGCTGAATATGTTGAAGGGTGGCTACACATCGTAAAATAATTCAAATTGTAAAAGAATGCTGTATAAGTAGTAAAATCGTGTAGGTGTTGTACAGAATTTCACTTAGAATCACCCCCATTGGGCTTGTAAATGTTCCCCATTGACGTTGATGTTGTACATAGGACAACTCTTATTTTCATTCTAAAATATTTAAACTATTCTGAATATAAAATAAAAAATAGAAATAGTTTGTCTTGTTAATTCATTTCTTAACTTTTGCACAAATCAAATGCTACGGAAAGATTGCAACTAGGTGACGAAATACAATGGCTCCATAAGATAAGAGGAATTATGTTATTATATATGAAATGTGAACTTTTATATAACCCTGTAATATCTTTGTAGGTCATTTACAATTAGCAGCAAGATGAACTTCTATATAACCCTGTAATATCTTTTGTATAACCCTGTGTGACCCTGTAATATCTATAATATGTGGATATTTTGCCTTCTATACTTAGAAGAATCATCAATATAGTTACATGGGATAAAGAATGGAATTTACTTCCCATGAGGCAGGTGAACAAATGAATGAAATTTATTCAGTATTAATGATACTTAATGAATCAACTTAAGATAACCATTTTTCTTCCAATGGGTAGGAAACTATCCTCACCAATCCATAACTGATGCACTTCTTCCAGCTAGTTTGTAATCATAGATAGCGTAACAACCACTCCATGCTCTGTTGAAGAGAAGATATTATAAATTTCATATTAAAAACATCAATACTACCAATAAAAAGAGAAATCAAATGATAATAAATAATTTATTTTACTCACATTATTGTGTTGGTCTTTTTACAGAATAACTAATGAAATTATATGATTAAAAGTATAACTGAGTTTCTTTTCTTTTCTGGTTGTACCTCAAAAGTACATTAACAGATTACAGTATCATACCTCCATGCATTCATGCAAATTCTCTTCCTTTGATCTAATGTGGATCTGCAAAATCACAAGATTAATTATGAACATTAAATTCTAATGGAATTACAAATTTGCTCATAATGAAAATCCTTACAGGATAGTTAAGTCAAGAGGAAAAGTGAAACATACAATATGCAAAGAAAGCACACACAACTGTACATATCATCAAGTGTTTAGCAAACTTTAGGACAAATCAAGACCATACAAACATGATCCTTTTACTTCATTTTGATTACTTAAACTACATTGGTGAATCAAAATATCAAAGGACCAATAAAACTTAAACCCCTGAAGCATATATGGCCTTGCCTAAAGAATTTATAACTAAACATACTGTGTCCTATAATGGTAACCAACATGATTTACTTGATTAATTTAAGATTCAAAGGCTTGGTTCTTGTACCAAAAAAAAAACGCTTAGTTCTGCATCGCAACAGTAATTACCCCTATGACTTTGTGGGATGCTTTCTGATTGAGCTCTAGACTAGCCAGGATTACAATGGCAGCAGCAATAGTTGAGGGCCAGTAACACAGCTGATCAGGACCTGACAGAGCCAGTAATGCAAGGCACGTAACCCTTTTCTCCACGGCAGCATCAGCATTAGCAGCTTTAAGGTAGAAACTGCAAAATTTTACAAGGGGTAAATGGGCAAGTAAAACTTTGTTTCATTCATGAAAGATCAAATTACACTTTGTTTAGGCGTTACAAGTTTTTCTTCATTGGTGCTATATATGTAAAATGCAATTATAATGATATGTTTACTGAAACTGCAAAATTTTAGATGCTATAAGAATGTACAGAAAAACTTATACCACAAGAAATTGTAGATGGTTGGATGAAAACACTCGAACTCTAGCACCTCCTGCACCATCCATTCCATAGCCACCACTTCGCATCTACTGTAAACACTTTTTTCTATGTAGAAATTTTTCTGGTTCACTCTATAGTGCCAACAAAAGACTCCGTTACTATTAACTTAAAAAGAAGATTTCAGTCATTCATTTGAGAAAAGAATTAACCAATAGATTAAGAAAGGTAGTACATATATTATTATTGAGATCATGAGAACCTTGATTATCCATCATTAATTGACTTTATTGTTTTTTTAACTCAAACTTCAACTGAGCTAGTTAATATATTGTAAAATAAATTTATATCTATAAAAAGAAATTGAAAATTTAAGAGCTCTTTAAATTACCCATATAGTTATCATATGATCTAAATTTTTTAGTTATGTGACAGTGCATAATTAATAAGTATAAAAATCTCAATTTGTAGTTTCACCAAAACAAAAATCTATATTTGTAAAATATTAACCTGTTATATTGCTGGTTTTCTTCGATTCTGGTTGCCAATGTAAGACACGCTATTCCAACAATATGAAGGTTTCTTTCTGCTTTGAAGTATCCCTTGCTCAGGAAACGGTCAAGTAGATTGATTGCAAGAAACATTGTCTCTGGTCGAAGCTGTTTTCGATAAGAGTGCTGCATGTTCAAAGCAAATTTCAAAACTAAGCAATTTTAAATAAGTAAACTAGAAATTGAAGCTCCAAAAATTCAGTGAGTTTGTGTAGCAACATAGATGAGAATTATAGATAGCATAAAATAAAAATTATTTCCTCATTCCTTTATGCCACTTTTTTTTTTTTTTGAAGGATCCTTTATGCCACTTTTGTCATTTAATTAAAATAAGGATGAGAAGAAGACAATCATGTAACAATAAAAAGTATAAAACAACCAAATTAAATTTCGATACGCGTGTAAAAAAGTTTTACAATATCACTATATACAAATTAAATTCTTAAATTTTTTAATCATTGCTGTATAAGTTGTTTTGCTAGCCTATGGCTACAAGCATGGCAAAATGTTGACACTATAATAATTTCTATAATCTTAATAGATTTTTTTTTTATGTAAAATTATAAATATTTTATTTACAGCTGGTACAATTTTTAAAAAGAAATTTACACTACATTTACAACTTGCATGTAAAAGGTAAAATTTCTCTTTGGACAACCTGAACTAACTAAGCACATGCACGAGTAAATAGAAAAGTGCACATATTCCATGTACTATAATGTGAATTTAGCCCCACACACTTCATTTTATTTCACATTTTATAAATATTTTATTGATCACATTTCTCACTCTCTCATGTTCTTATTTTCTAACCTTCAAAAGCGTGTCTCACAAGACAAGTGGAAGCTACTAACTGATTCTCCAACAATCTCATCACTCTTCAAGCGTGCTCTCTCACATGCAACACTACTTAATACTAACGAACTACTAGCTTTTAATTAAGTAATAACAAATAAATAAAAATAACAACTACATTCAAACGCAAAGCCTAAGTTCTAACTGTGTTTCAATTCTCCATTTCCAACCATGTCACTGTTTCAATTTCTTAATTAACAAAACCATATCAAAGCAATTAAACAATGATTAAGCATAATAATACATACTTTTATAACAATTAACTAATTAATTAATTAATCATAATAATAAATTATAGCCTGAATTGAATGTAGTTATAGAGTAAACTACCTCAACAATCCAATGAACCATTCGTGAACGTTGCTGAAACACTTCCGCAAAATTCGTTGCAGAGAAATATTTTTCACCATAATTCCACATGAAAACTTGCCTCCGTTCTCTCTTTCTCAGCATCTGGTAACTCTCTTCATCATCCATGTCTTCAAACCTCGAAAACTAAAACAAAAATAAAATAGAATAATTAGCATATTATTAACATTTTGAACTAAGCAATCGATGAAACTAAACGTACATTATTATGAAGAGAAAAATCTTCTTCAACAATTGAAGTAGCTTTAACCGGAGAACCTAGCTTCGCGAATTCGTCGCGGTATCGAAGAAGCAACGAATAAGTATGAGAAGGAGTTTCACCAACGGATCCTTGAGAAAACTCGCTACCTGAATCAATAAACTGCGACGGAGAATAATCTGAACCTTCACCGAAAATCTCCGAGTGAACATCGGAGAATGTAGTTCCCTGACTTGAACAATACTCCTCCGATTCATCATCGTCGTAGTAAGAGAATTGCAGTTTCTCAGAACAAGCTAGATCGGAATCATAACCTGAATTATCAGAATAATTCTTCATAATCGATTGCGCGATAACGCAATTCTCATCAGCATTACGATTTCTCGAAATTTGAGAAAATTCAGATTCCGATGCTCTGTTAACAGAAACGACATCGTTTCGTGTTATCTCCGACGAGATATTCAAATTCAAATTCGAATTTCCGTTACTCGATTTTGAAATCTCAGCAAAAGTAAGTTCCGATTTCGTACAAACTTCAGAAACTTCATCGTTCTCTTTTTCATTTTCGAACTTCAAAATCAAGTTTCTACGAACTCCAGAACTCGAATCCACACACGAAGTCTCCGAAACTTCAACTTCATTCTCATTCCTCTTCTCAAATCTACGAACACATTCAACACCACTCGAAATTTCACTTCTCGAGTTCGTTCTTCCTTTAACAGCAGAGATTCTACTCGAATCACACGAAACTTCACCTCCCGCGAAATCCGAACCAGAACTCGAACTAGAATCAACTGAAACAACAGAAAAACCGCAATTCTCACGAAAAGCTTTGAATCTCGGAGAAACAAGTAGCACCGGCGAGATCTGACGTCGTCTCCGGCGAGGAATCTTCGACCGGAGCTTCTTGCTGATGACGTGTAACGGTGAAGGATCGTGTTGAAGCTTGCGTTTGGAATTTCTAGGTTTGATTATTATCATTGTGAAGTGAGAAAATGCAGTGAAAATTGAATTTGGTTTATTGAAGTTAAGTTTAGTTGAGATGAGTGAAGGAAAGAGTGTTCGAACGAACGGTTATGAAATTGAAGGAAAAATGAGGGAGGAGGGTTTTTATATGGGTTGGACCCACGTAGTGCATTTTCCGTGCCCCACGTCCATCACACATTACATCATGACTATAGTTAACTGTAATAAAGTGTTTTGATACTTTTTAATTTTTTGACAGAAAAGTGCTTTTGATATATTATACAAATTATAAAATGCAGTAGTGGTAATAGTAATATTTATCAATTTTTTTTTAACATAATATCTTTTTTATAATTTTTTTTTATGTGAGTTGGACTCTAGACTCATCAGAGTTAGAATATATCTCGATGTTTAATAAAAGTTTATAAATGTATTTATAGATCAACTAATAAAGAAGTGTTTAGATTGACAACTGAAATTGAATCCACGATCTTACGCCTGAATCAACTCTAATACAAGTGTATTCTTTTTCCCAAGTGTTACGACTCTAACTAAAAACAAAATCAACAAAACAATGTTCGTGATTTATTTGTAAAATGTGAAGAAGAAATCTTCTTCTTAGCTTGTAAGTGTTAATTTTTAATTCAACTTAGTTGCAATAGTAAAAGTGGTTAAAACAATATGTTAGTCTGTTATCTATTTTGTTAGAAATTAGTTAGTTTTGGTCGATTACTTGTATAGCAAGTAATTCACAAATGATGTTGTACATACACTTATAACCTCGCAATTTTCATTGATAATGAGAATAAATAGTTACAATCACAAATAACTCTTTTTCTTCTTTCTCAATTCTTCTTTCTCAATTCTCCTTAATTCTCTCTCAAATCTGATTGCTTGCAAAGCAAACTCTCTCTACTACGCTAACACTGATTATATACCAATTCGACCCATTAGAGTTAGGGAAACGTTTAAAGTCTCAAAAAAAACGTTTATGGATGGAATTCTTGCATATTACTTAGCCACAAAATTTTCGTCAGGCAACAAGATTTAAAATATATGCACCTATGGCAAGACTTGAAACAATCAGATTGATAGTAGCAATAGCTTGTGGAAGAAAATAGCACATATACCATTTGGATGTAAAATTAGCATTCATGAATGGTCTACTTGATGAAGTGGTGTATGTCACACAACCTTTAGAATTCAAAGTTAAAGGAAAGGAAGATATGATATTCATAGTGCACAAAGCTTTGTGCGGATTGAGGAAAGCTCCAAGAGTCTGGAACAAAATGATCGACAATTTTCTAGTTGAACAAGAATTTGTCAAATGCAAAGCTGAATATGGTGTGTATGTGAAAAAAGCATATGTAATGATCTAGTGCTTATCAATCTATCTATATGTTGATGATCTAGTGACCACTGGAAGCAATTTATTTGAGATAGAATAATTCAAAAGATAGATGATGAAAGAGTTTGATATATGACTGATTCGGGAAAGTTGTCATACTTCTTGGAATTGAATTCATTGAAACCTTAAAGGGATTATTGATGCATCAGAAGAAATATGCAACATATATTTTAAATAAATTCAACATGATGAGGTGCAATCCTACTTCTACTCCATCTGAAGTGAATCTGAAACTGTAACTAATGAAGATAAATGTACAAATGTTTATAAATATGCTTATAGATCACTCAATAAAGATGTGTTCACATTAACAGCGAAAGTTGAACTCACGACCATGCGCATGTCAACTTCTTACAAACTGAATAAATAACACAAATATTCTTTTTCCAAAGTGTTACGACTCTAGCTAAAAACAAAATCAACAAAATAATGTTTGTGATTTATTTGTAAAATGTGATGAAGAAATATTCTTCTTAGCTACTAATCGTTAGTTTTTAATTTAAGTTAGTTGCAATAATAAAAGTAGTTGATACAATTTGTTAGCTACTTTGTCGAAAATTAGTTAGTTTTGGTCGATTACTTGTATAGCAATTAACTCACATATGATTTTGTGTATAAACAACTTGTAACATCACAATTTTCATTGCAAATAAAATTTCTTAGTTACAATCACATAGAACTCTCTTTCTTCTTTCTCAATTCTCCTTAATTCTCTCTCAAATCTGATTGCTTGCAAAACAAGCTTTCTATTAGATGGGAATACTTGCATATTACATAGCCACAAAATTTTCATTAGACAACAAGATTTGAACTCAATTAATTATGAAAAGTGGTGACTTTCTACGTTTGTTTTCCCTAAAGCCTAATTGTTTATGGAGGTTGTTAATTAATTCAATGGAAGAAACATTATCATGACGCTTTTTCTTTTTTTACTGATATGATTTTTTTAAGGGACCAGTATGATTTTGTGATGCTGATCTCAAATTATGAAATGTTATGCAATCATTTGCGTCACCTTGAATTGGGGTTCTGAGGTGGAGCAATGCATTGTCAATTTATCATAAATACACATTCAAATTATTCAAGCAAACACACAAGAAAAAAAGTAGAAAAGAAAGAATCGATTATTTTTACTAAAATATAATGTGCATTTTTGTTTGTGTGTACCAAAATGATTTGGATTTGTGGTTTCGATCACACAAGAATTATTCTTTGAGGATTTGTGATTTTTTTTACAGAGATTTGAGTGAACAAATGCTTACTCTATGATAATTCAAAATTATTTGGGATCTTCTGCGAAACACTTAAATCAATAAACTAATAATCATTTTTATAAACAAAAAGTTTCTTTTTGTTGAAGGAGTGAATAAAAATTTATTTGTCGACTTGTATATTTTAAGAAATACTATTTCATAAGAAAAAACATGATTCTGTTGTTTATAAGAATTATACAATTTTTTTTCTTTTTTACATTTTATCATAAAAAATAATTGATATTCTCTATCATGAATAGTAAAAATTCAGACAAATTAAATTTTATTTCACCGATGCTTATGGAAATGATACGTAGTTATTATAATTGTATACGATAAAAAATAATTCTTTTTCCTAAAAAGAAACTCATTTAACTATTAAATTAGAGATCGTCGGGTGTATCAATATGGATCAAATTTAAGAGTGTACTATGTAAATTTTTTATGTACGATAATTCAAATTTGAAGACAGTCTATGGCACACATTTTGTTCTATTTGATTAAAATGTGTTAGAAGTTGTGCTGTTAGTATTATTCATAATTATTTTGACTATTATATTTTTTGTTTATTGTTATGATGAGTGATATCCATGGGTGTGTCTTTTCTACCACAATCTACTAAAAATGTGTTAAGTGGTTAAAGTGGGACAAACATAATTGCAGGAAATCATAGAGGTATGAAATTTCGCAATCTGAGCACCTTTTAATTCAGCAATTGGTGGAAACCAAGGTTGAAAATTGCTGACCAACCTTGATCAGAAGGAAATCTATTCATTTAGGATTTCCTATTAGTTGTGAGAATTCTACCGAAAGTGAATGATTTCCTTTTTGAGGCTTAAGAAAAATTGCATCCAAACAATAGCACTGACGATACAATATAGAAGGGTATACAATATGGGTCAAGATCCTCTCCATTTATTTCCCTTTTTATTTCCTCCATTTACAGAGATAAACCTCTTAACTTGTAACTTGATTAGAAACATATTAGTTGTTTACAATTATCCAACGAGACAAATGTTTTTTTTTTTTTTTTTTAAACAGTATCTAATAGGAACGTAACAATTCTGGCATAGGAGCTTTTCTCAAAATATATTCAAATTCGGCTATTGCTTTTAGCACCAATAGCAATCAAGAAGACATCGCTTTAATCAAAACTATTCTTGGTGTCTTTGGATTCTATTGAAAGCGTTAAATATTTAGGTCTTCCCTCAATGGTAGGCCGTAATAAGAAGGCTATTTTTTCCTACCTCAAAGATGTGTATGGAAGAAATGTCAGGATTGGAATGCTAGATCTCTATCTCTTGCTGGTAAAGAAGTTTTGATCAAATCAAGTGCACAAGCTATTCCTTCTCATTACATGAGAGCTTTTCTCATTCCTAATCGCTATGTGAGGAATTGGAAAGAATGATGAACTCTTTCTATTGGGGTTCGAAGAAGAATGGGTGTCGTGGTATTAATTGGATGAAATGGGACAAACTTACTCTACACAAAAGTCGTGGTGACCTAGGCTTTCGTAACATGGAAGCTTTCATTCTCTCAATGTTTCGTAAGCAAAGTTTGAAGCTCCTAACCAACTCCAACTCATTACTCACCTGTGTCCTCAAAGCTAAATATTTTTCTAGAAGGGATTTCTTGGATGCCCCCTTGGTCATAATCCAAGTTGCACAGGGAGAAATCTCTGGAGTACTTAATCTTTACTTACAATGGGTTGTAGATGGAAAATTGGAGATGACTCAAATATGAATGTGCAGACTGCACCTTGGATATGTAGTATCCCGTCTCGCAAACCTTCAACTCCACCACCCCCTTTTTTAGATGATCTCACAGTTAACCACTTAATGAATCCAGATTGTCTCTCATGGAATCACACATTCGTAAGCTCCCTCTTAATTCATCAAGAAGCTTTTGATGTGCTTTCCATTCCACTTTTTAACCGTGCATTAATTAACACCAGAATATGGAAAGTAATTCCAGATGATAACTACACGGTAAAGTCTACATATTGTATATGTGTCAACCTCCTCCATTCATCCACTAATGCGCAAGCTTTTGTCCCCTGTTAGAATATCTGGAGTCTCAAAGTTCCCCTTGAGTTCATTCTTTCCTCTGGAGCCTAGCCCATCAATGTCTGCCCACTCGTCAAAATCATACCACTAGAGGCATCCCTTGCGACGACTCATGTGTTATGTGTGAATCCTTAACTGAATTTCACATGCATCTGTTCTTTGTTTGCGCAAAGACAAAGGAATGTTGGGAGAGCATTGGTTTAGGTAGGGGTGTTCGTGGGTGGGTTTGACCAAACTCAAAACCAAACCAAATAGGATACTCTGGTTTGGGTGAGGTAAAATAACCACCCGTTATACTATTGGGTGGGTTTGGGCAAACCCACTAATTTTTGGGTTGGGTTGGATTGGGTAATGGGTTACCCAACTTATTTTTCTATTTTTTAATATTAAATGACTAAATGACAGGTCCTCGTAATTTTGTTTTAAAATGGTACTCTACTTTTTAATTTTCTTAAAAAAAATGTTTAACTTATTTTACTATAATTTTATGCATCATAGAATATCAAATAATAAACTTCATCATAAAATACTTGGAACAAACTAAAGTTGCATGACATAAAATTGCATTAGTATCAAAATAACCAAAAAGGTGCAACATATTAATTTGTAACTCTAGTATGTTTTAATTTTCAATATATATGGTACAATGTGTATGTTTTAGAAATATAACTTTCTTCTACCCTATGAAAATAAAGATAAAAAATATTAACATTATTGGGTAAGTGGGTTTTTTGGGTTTGGGTCTAGTTTTATCCGAAACCCATTTATTTTTATGGGTTTTCCTTTTTTTAGAAACCATACCCACCCAATTACCCAACCCAACCCATTTTTTTGGGTTTTTTGGGTGGGTTTGACCGGGTTTTCTAGGTTGACCCACCCCATGAACACCCCTAGGTTTAGGAACCATGATACGGGAACTGCTCCACAAAGCTAACAACTTTACAACTCTATTGTTTGAATATTTTGAATAGTATATTCCCTCCTCAATAGCAAAAAGTCGCAATGCTCTTGTGGAGTATTTGGAAGAGCAGAAACATAAATCTTTGGGAGTCTCGCGAATCTACATCAGTTGTAATCATTTCAAGAGCAAAGGACTCACTCCATGAATGGATGTGTATGCAAAGAGCAAAACCACAGGGACACAGTCCAAACCATGGCATCACGTGGGTTAAACCGCAAAAAGGCGTGTTAAAGTGCAATGTTGACGCCACAATGTTCCAAAATAATGTTATAATAGGATATGATTTATGTTTTCGCACCTCTATGGGGTAGTTTCTAATGGGGAAATCAACGTTTTCAACATCCCCGAGGACTGTCTTAGAAGTTGAAGCTATTGCATTGTTTGAAGCTTTTAATTTGGTGGTCTCATACGGTTTTCTATCTTTGCATTTTAAAACCGACATCAAGACTTTTGTTGACGCAGTTCATTCCAACTCCACTCATCTCAATGAATTAAGCTTATAGATTGTTTCATAGTGTAAAGACATTTTGATCACAAATACCGACTTTAGAGTGTTGTGTATTAAGAGGCAAGTAAATAGGGTTACTCACACCATAGCTAGATCTTCCCTATCACAACCTAGCCCCCATATTTTCCATATTGTACCAACTACTTTATACTCTTTGATTATGAATGAAATAAACTCAATTGGAAAAACAATTTTGACATGCTTAGAAGTACCACAACTTAGCAAAACAAAAATGCAAAGTAAAAAGTTACTGAATGCAAAAAAGTTCTACAACAAGATGATTATTCAATGTCTATCAAAGTATCTGTGACCTATAGATTAAGCTAATAGATTTCAAATGTTAACTAAAATTTCATTCCTTTCTGTCAAACATCACAAATTACAATGGAACGTCAAATTAAAAAAAAAAAAAGAAAAAAACAAAAAGAAAAATGTAGCATTATCCTAAGACTAATAGTACAAACTAAGCAATTTCAAATATTTTATTTCGCAAAAAAGTATATTTTAGAAATAGAAAGACTTAATTGCAAGATTTAATTGCAGTTTTGACCCCTATGTTTTTTTACAATCCTGTGATTTTGGTGTCCTATAAAAAACAATAACAAATCAGCCCATTAAATTTAACCTTATTTACACTTTTGGCCTCCTGTTCTAATTTTGACCAAGTCAATGCACACGTGGAACTTCAAGGATGCTACATGTGTAATTTTTTAGTTTAAAAAAATAAAAAAGCCACGTGTTTAATTTTTTAATAAAAAATAAATAAAAAACCACGTGGTCCAATTTTTTTTCTTTTTTTAATTCAAAAAATACACACGTGCCTTTTCAATTAAAAAATTACACATGTGGCGTCCTTTAAATGTCACATGTGCGTTGACTGGGTCAAAATTGGATTAGGGGACTAAAAGTGCAAAATAGGTAAACTTAAATGGCTGATTTGTTATTGTTTTTTATAGTGAGCCAAAATCGCAAGATTGTGAAACATAAGGGGTCGAAACTAAAATTGAGCCAATGAAAAAATTTAGGTTTATGAAAGAGGGACTTTCTAATTCATCAAAGGGTTCTGTTTTTTTTTCCTCCAATCATGAAACTTGTAGAGTTGAATTCAAGAATTGGTCTCAAAATAAGTACATCAAAGTAAAATCACTAAAATCGGAAAACCAACACATACCCAACAAAAAAACAAGAGTAGTTATGGACACTCTCTTTTGAATAATCACTCCAACGTTCACTCTTTTATTGGGTGAAATTCATCTGGGTACCATACTTTGAAAATAAATTATACCTAAAGAGTCATATGGTTTCACCTAATGAAAGAATGAGTGTTAGAGAGAGTACTCATGAAAAACGGGACTATGGTTACTGCTCTTGAATTGATGGAGCATTGATTAACGTATTATTGCTCATAACGTACGTTTATGTAAGTATGTAACGGTTCCCCTTATTTATATGTTCTTTTCCCACACGTAAATTTTAACTCTCCAAGATGGAAATTACAAAAAATTATTTTGCTGTTACTATGTGTTTCTTGTTTTTGTCTCTAATTCTTGCTGATATTAGCCTTCATGACAACATCAAAACGTCCATTCATTCTCTACCACTTTACAAAAATTTATATTTTGGCATGCTACCAAAAAATATGCCTATTCCACCATCTAGACCAGCCAGAAGACACAATCTTTACCCACCTTTACGAAAACCTCATCGCAAAAATTCAAATTTTGATTTTTCACCATTTGAACCGAGTACTGGATTTGGTTCTCCACCTTCACCAAATCCTTCTCAAAAAATATGATTTAATCTTGGCATGTTATCAAAATATTTGTCTGTTCCACTATTTGAACAAAGTATTCTCACACAAATTAAAATTTTTGAATGTCTCAAAAAAAATGCTCTTATTCACAAAGTGCTCATTCTGCCATCAGGACCAAGTAGGAGAACATATGATTCTCCACCTTTACCACATCATCTTTTTTTTTTTGGACAGAAATTACCACATCATCTTTTAAAAATTTAATTTTGTTAAATATTATCAAATGATATCTCCATTTCTTCATGTGATGAAAATTATGAGAATTAAAGGTTCTATAATGTTTGGATTTATAGTCAATATTAAATACACTAATTTTGATAAATATAGTGTTTTTTTCTTTGTTTTGTTTGATAAGTGGCAAGTTTTATTTTTTTTAATAAAAGAGGCTCCAAGTCTCCGAAAAAGAAGCTACAATACTACTATACGATGAGTAGAAACTTCAACATAAAAACAAATGACTTGTAAGAACCAAAATGATAATGATGGAACTGTTGGGTCACTGGGGGACCCTCCACATCGAGGCTAGAACAACCGCACTAGCAAGAGAGACGCCACATTCTTACCCAAAACCTTAAGGCAATGGGTTTATGGGTCCTCTTACTTATAAGGTGTTCAACACTCCCCCTCAAGTGTGAGTCCATCATTTCATCATGCTCCCCCCTTCAAGGAGAAGTTCTTACTTGCTTTGTATCGCCGTTGCTGGGTTCTCCGCAAACGGACCGACACTGCTTGTACCGCCGTTGCGGCTTTTTGCGCAAACGGGCCGACTGCCTCGGTCGCACCCTTCGTCGAACCGGGGCCCTGATACCAGGGTTGGATCACTGGGGGAGCCAGAGGGACCGCCCACATCGAAGTTGCAACAACCGCACAAGAGAGACGTCACACTCTTACCCAAAACCTTAAGGCAATGAGTTTATGGGCCCTCTTACTTATAAGGTGTTCAACATTTACTCTTTTATCCGATGTGGGACATATAACTCACACTTATACACAACAACAAGAACAAGAATAAAATAATTTTCCACCAACAAGTTTTAATTTAGATAAGCAAGTCAATAATTCATACATCAAACTCAAAAATGACTATTTGATATTTTACCAGCTTGGTAGAATACAGTGCATGACTCATTAGGAATGATAGTTTGTGTTTACTAATTTGTGATTTGCAACATCACATAAAACATTAAAGGATCTAAAAGGTA
>Ga0228711_1001873_pt1 | contig 31676 bp, 21 predicted proteins | sample MedpolnodulmetaG_2_FD_177996 | JGI IMG/M metagenome (GOLD analysis project Ga0228711, IMG submission 177996) | Root nodule microbial communities from Medicago polymorpha collected in Santa Monica, California, United States - brown nodules | ecosystem: Host-associated > Plants > Roots > Nodule... | reverse complement strand
CTAAGCCAAACACTTCCAAGACATATTCTAAGTCAAATATCTGGATTTTTTTTCTCTTCTTCCACACAGTAGATTCAAGAGTTAAAGATGTGTGAGAAATGTTGATCAATGAGGGGTTATAGTCTTATAGACAATAAAGATGATTACAATGCATTTAACTTTTTCAATGGTAGTTGGATAAATAAAGGAAAAATACTATTTTATCTTGGTATAGAACTTTATTTAATGAAATAAATTGCTCAAGTTAGATCGATATAATGTATGTATTTTGATTCTTAGTTTAGATCATTTATAAATAAATTATTATACAAGTAGCGGTGTCGGTGTCCTATGTTTTTTACATTAGCGGTGTCGATGTGTCCGTGCCAGTGTCGTGTCGGAATCCGTGCTTCATAGATTCTAACACCAGATCATTTCTATTAGGACATTTATATAACTTAATAAGCATAATTGTTGCATATGCAGGCGCAGCAGCTGCGGAGTTTTCTTCTAGGGCTGTACCAGCAGTTTTGCAAACTCTTGGTTTTACAGGCAGGTATATTTCGCTCTAAATTTCCCCTTCCTGAGCCTTACTATTTCTTTCCCTCTTATCTAAAAAGTTAGTAAATTATTTAATATCAACTGCAGTCCTGCTAATGCACTAGTGGAAGCATTCCTTAGAACAGATACTGCCTTCAGAAAAGAGCTTTCTTCCTATCGCAAATCCAACAGATGTATCCAGAAGGATTGGCATCCTGGTTGTACAGCAATTGCTGCTATTGTCAGTGGGAACAAGCTATTTGTTGCTAATAGTGGCGATTGTCGGGCAATCTTATGTCGTGCTGGTAATCCCATTGCTCTGAGTAAGGTGAGCTGCTGAAAATTACTATAAACTGTTGGCTAATATTTAATAATTCAACAGCCTCTTTAATTTATTCCTTATTTGATTTCTAATCAAATATTAGCATTATTATTAGGATCATGTTGCAAGCTGTCTTCAAGAGAGAGAGCGTGTTATTCGTCAAGGGGGCCAAGTTCATTGGCAAGTTGATACCTGGAGAGTTGGTCTTCCTGCGCTTCAGGTTTGTTCAAATTGGTTGCTATAGTTTATATCACATGTTTGGAAACTCTGGGATATGTTTCTTCTACACGTATTTTGTGAAATTGGAACCCGGGGTGCTTGACTTTCTCTCGAGAGAATTTCAATGTGTTTGATCTCAATATGTGATTTGTTATTTGTGATTATGATTCACTTAGTGACGTATAACATTTAATAGTAGTAATTTAACCACTATTCTAGTTGCAACTAACAAATACCAGAAAACAGAATCAGTTACAGAACATTCTAGGAACACTAAAGAGAATAAAAGTCTAGAACTAAGAGTGAAGTATAGAATGTGTTAAGCTGAAAGCCAACATTATATATTACAAGTACATGTATTATAATCAAGGTAGTGAGAAGTTAGTTTTGTATTCTTCTATATTCTTTGTTTTGTTGGATGTGAAGAGGTGATTTGCATAGGGGAGGGAGCACTCATGTGATCATTTTCATTCAGTAGATAATACAATCACTACCATCTTTTCCTTTCTTATTAATTCTTCCTTTTGTTTTAATTTCACAATCAAATGATCATGTGGTAAGAAAATAATATAATCAGGGATGGACTGTGATACTAATAATGATTCAAGCTCTTACAATTTATTGTCCATCAGTAAAATTGACTGTTACTTTACACAGGTTACTCGTTCTATTGGTGACGATGACCTGAAGCCTGCTGTAACTGCAGAACCTGAGATAACTGAGAACACCTTACATGCAGAGGATGAATTTCTGGTGAGGAGTTTTAAGCTACATGATTTTTTTTTTAAGCTACATGATTGTTATATGCATTGAATCTTTAAATAAGCTGCCATTTCAAGTATTGCGGAAAATAAGTTGACAGATAATTTATGGATGATCATTGGAATTGTAAACTCATCTTGCTGATTATATTTATCAAAAGGTTTTGAAAATCAAAAACATTTTTTGGACAGCATACTGATGATTATTTTAGCCAACTTAAACTTATTAGGTTTACTTGTATAATTGTTTTCTAATGTATTGAAGTGGCTTTGATGAAAAAGGCTTGAAAGCTGGTTATTGTTATATGCATCATCCTCATATCACTATGGTGCTTGTTATAGTACAATATTTTCCAATTATGATGATTGTGTTTTGAATAAAATGATTGATTTAGGTCATGGCTAGCGATGGTCTGTGGGATGTGATGAGCAGTTTGGATGTGATAAATATAATAAAGGACACGGTTAAAGAGGCTGGCATGTGCTCTAAGAGGTTGGCTACTGAAGCTGTGGAACGTGGCAGCAAAGATAACATTACAGTTATTGTCATTTTTTTAAGACCTGTATCGACAGCAGAGAGAATTTATTAGCATACATTTTCTATTTGAATGCTAAGTTCAAATATTTGTCATGGTATATTATTTATATTTATATTCTTTATTGATTAAATAAAACTGTGTACATTCCCCTCAAAAAACAAAATGTGTACTTCAACATTTTGGATTATTGATAACTGTCTTGTATAAGTTTTATGTTGTGATTCCTTAAAGTGTTCAATTCTAAGTGATGTGATCATGATCATGAGCTTATTAAGCATGTGGAAGGAAACATAAAAAAACAAGGTTCTAATATTTTGCTATCTAGTAGTATTGTAGTTTTTATGTAAAAACAAGGTTCTGATATTTAACTATATTTATACTCGTGGAGTGTTTGGCAGTTTTGAGTGTAAAGCTATTTCAACAAACTATGTTACTGTGCAATACCATCAAATCATATCAATAGATTCTTTTTGGTATTTTTCTGTATAGTTTGTTCATGATGCATACATGCATCACCACTTTTAATGGTATGTGCATACAGGTATCACCACATGTAATGTGTAAGCTAATTCTAGTGATGGTCAGGTTTATCAGTAGAATAGTAGCATTGCATTATAAAACTTTTGAATGCATACATGATAAGATTCTAAGTTGTCTTTGATGCAGTATGTTTCGTAAAATGTTATGCTGATTTGAATTTGTTACCATGATTGTTTTGGCCACTAGAATTTTAGTCTCAAGTGAAGTGAAACCATTACCTTTATTGTTTTTGCCACCTAAAAGTAGTACTGTATAGTGAAGTTATGTTCGATGAAACTTAATACTTCCCTTTGTATGTTTGGTTACATTGTTTTCAGTTTAAGAATAATCATGGTTGCTGCTGGTATTTTGTTTTAATTTGTTCTCAATTCACTTTTTTTGTTATATAAAAAAAAATGCTTCTGATTTTATTTTTAAAACATTGAATGAATGCCCCGTGTAACTCATATTCATCTTTGAATTATTTGACTCTTATTTTAATCCACATCGGTAATTTTAAAAGGCTTAATTTTTGTCTTTCTCTTTAAATAACCAAACATCATTATAATTGAACTATAAAAATCTCAGTTGAAAAAATATGGATTAAGATTCACAATGCACTCGTCAAAAAACAAATCCCCGATAAAATCAAGTAAAAGTTCGATGTTAGAAAAGCGTGGTTATCAAAGAATGAAAACACATACCTAATGGCATTGTTAGAAAAACTGTTGAAAGTCTTCGTGAGCTTAACTCAGTTGGTATAGACAATGCATAAAATATGCAAAGTCAGGGGTTCGAACCCCGACCACCACCAAAAAAAAAGAAAAACTGTTGAAAAAAATACTATAACTTAACAATGAAGGTTGCATTTAGAACTCCAGTGTATGTGTTTTCACAGACTTTTAGTTGGTATCAGTTAGTACCAATCAATTTTCAAATACTCACAACAATAATAAGAGAAAAGTAGCAGAGCACTGCAACATTTTGTCCGAAGTTTTCAAGGGTGCAAAATATATTTTTTTGAAATTCAAGGGTACGCATTAATTTTGGGTATCCCTTCAAGAGCACACATTTCTACTTAGCTTACTTGTTGCTCTATTCTTGATAATCTTATCAATTTCAGTGGTCTGGCCTAAATTTTTCTGATGAAAAATACAACTATAATTCCTTGTTATTCCTATGATTTAACATATTCATAATCCCATGATCACGTGAGTGATTCTTAATTCTATGCTTGTCCACATATCAAGCACCATATTAAAGTACTTCAAAAGTTGTAATTTGTTTTGGAGTTGATATCATGAAAGCTTATCACCATAGATGTTTTCTTGTACCTCTCCCAACACCATTATATACTCTAGCATTAAACCATCCCATTTAAATTCCTCTAAGCATCAGATCACACAGGTGATAAACTCCCAAAATGTAACAAACACATGATAAGTTCCACCTATGCAGGGGTAACATACTCAAAGTCACTGCAAAGTCAAAGGATGAAAAATTCCACCACTAAATATTTAAAGACCTAATCCAACTGTCCGGCCATCTCTTCGCCGAAGACCTGCAGTATACTGCTTCTCTAGATCCAGCTGAAGTTCCTTCTGCTTCTCAGCACGGAGTAAGTCGTTGTCATTTTGATTGTCTGAGTTCTGCTCCACTTTGGCTTCTCCTTTCACACCCTACAATTTGCCATAGGCACGAGTACAACCTCAGACTCAAAATGTGTTAGTAGGTGAAGAAACACTAACAGAGTGAGTCAGTCATTCAGGAACAACTAAACAATCTCCTCATGTTATTGTTCAGTCAGAATATAACAACCGAATGAATTCAAACTTACCATGAGTTTGTTGAATTTCTCTTGTCGCTCAGGATCAAACACTGCCATATCCCAGCGGTGGCCAGACTGCAACGAATGGAAGATGCATTACAGAGCAGCATACAAATTCTATGTACCAGGTTGTAGGAACACAACAAATGTTTACATGTATGACTACCCATGACATAAAGCAAGAAAAATGGTACAATAACAAATTCGGAAACCTAAGGCAGAGGTTTTTCAGAACTGTAGGCCTAGGCACTCACCATTTACCACTCTAATTATCCTATTACAACATATATAACTTCGAAAAATGTGTATAATCTTTGGGCAAAATAAGACAGATAAGTCGGTTAACTATTCAAGTCAATGTAATAGAACAACTTGCACCATAAAATTTACAAACACCGTTTACTTGTAACGAGACAGTAAACAATATCAAAGGATAATACCATTCAACCAGAGGCCAAGGCAAGTTTGCCCTCAGGTCAGACTGTAAGTTTCTGATTTAGCTTAAAAGACCCCAACTTTACCCTCACTTTGGGAGCTGGGATTACCTAGGGTGGGTTTTACCTCATTTAAAGTGTGTGATATTCCCTTTATAGAAGAAGATAAAGTAATCTCACACTTCAACGAATAAATCAACAGTCGATATAACACGCACAGACATAACAAATTATAGGTGTGTTAGAATATCCACAACTGATTTTCTATCCTAATGGTTGAGGCGTCTTACTGTACCCTCTAAAGCGAGTACTCCAAAGTTTCTAGAGCAGGAGTTTTACGAGAGAGTGCACAAATTTTAAAGGTTGGATGCCTTCATGACTTGCACAACTGAGAGAGTTTTGTTCATGTTAGACAAAAAAAACGACCTTTTGTCACCTCAAAACATGCAGTCATGAAGAGGCCAATTACAAGCGTCGCCAAAATTTAGAAGAGGCCATATTGCAACAATACAACTATTAACCAAGAATCCAATATAAACGGGGAGAAAAGTGACACTATACACCCTAACTCAAAGTACTCCTAATGTTATACAAAAAAGAGTTCGGTAAGAACTCGGCAAATAAAGGGGAAAATGTAATAAATTATCAAAGATACCTCTTCAGTGGGTGTAGTCTTTTTGCTGCCCCACAACAGTTTCTTCTTTTGGTCCGTAGTCAAGCAATTAGCCCCTACTAAGTTCTTGTTAACTGTAATGCATCAAAATTTCCAAATAAAAAACAGATTATATCTACAAAAGTATTAGAATCAAAAATTAAAGAATTGGAAACGCAAATTTTAGAAAGAAAAAACCATTTATGGGGAAAATATATGAAATGAAAAGCAGACGCATGTCTAAAAAATTGAAAGTAATAGTCATGCCCGTGATATACATCCAACCCACAACAATCCACATTCTGCAAATGTTTAAAATTAAATCCAAGAACCTTCAAACAACCAGAATCCAACAAACAACAGACTTAAGTCCACATCCCAATAAAAGCTTTTCAGGAATTGCAGAATATACCTAATTCAGCAGCTCTCATTGCTGCCACTTTTGCAGCATCTACATTATTGCCACTATCAAAACCGCTGGTCCTGACAGCCCCTAAACCTGGCTTGGTCTCATGAGAAAGCTTTGAACCTGAAGTCTTCCTTTCATCTGCTTCAGCACAATAACAACTTAATACAATAATAGTTTTGAGAGTAATAATCGTGCCCAGATTAAGTAAAAAAATACAAAGACAATACCATCTTTTCCGGAATTGGCATCCTTGTCAGCTCCAAACAACTTTTGTTTCTTTCCAGAAGATTCTTTATCTTCAATACCAAATACATCTCCTACTTTTTTAGAGTTTCGGTCCTTGTTCTTACTAATCTCAATGTCGTCTTTCTGGCTCCTAGACTCTGAATAATACAGTGCACGGTCACTTTTGTGTTCTCCAGAACTTCTTTGAGAATCCTTTTTTTCATCTCGAGCATCCCCGTCTCTTGTACGCTTCTCCTTCTCCACCTCCTCACATGTTGCACGCTTCTCCCTATCTTTGTCCTTGCTTCTAAAATCAGACCTTTCATATTTTTCACGTGGATACTTGTCCATACTACGCCCGTAGTCTTTTGACCTGCTGTCGCTGTCTTCTCTCATTTGATCGCCCCTTGAGTCACGTGCAGAACGTGATGATAACCTCTCATGTTTTCTATATTCATCTGCGTACTTGTCATGCCTAGAGTGGCCATAGGAGGTCCGGGACGAGTGTCTGTCAGAATGTCTAAGAGAATCGCTGCTTCTGGCATATTTTGTGTCTTGTTCCCTGGTATCAAACTTCCTTGAATGATGGTGAGAGTCTCTGACAGAATCTTCTTCCCTTGAGCTGTGTTCACGCTTGGGACTACCTGCATATAAATGAAGAGTATAGATCTCTTCATCCAATCCCTACTCCATATATATTATAGAATAGCTCAGATAAAAGTTGGCAACACAATACACAAATTACCGAACAAAGTACTTGGTGGGTGATAGTGATAAATGATAATAGCACATCCCAAAAGGCAACCAATTACTTAAGAAAAAATAAGTCTTAGAAATCGTGGTTGGACCAAAAAACGGGTTTGTGAGGTGAGGATTGGCCCCACTTATAAACACTTATTCAGGCCATCTCACAAACGATGTGGGACTCTTTAACAATAAGCAATGTCATAATGAGCAACTTAATTTATAAAAGCATATAAACCATTTAACTGAGCTATTCTCAGGAAGTAGGGTCAACAACAATGATTAGACAATGTGATAATGTCCTAAAGATAAAACATATAAGTTTTCATTTGTCTTTCATGAATAGCTTATGAGAGTATTAGTAACTTGTATCTTAATTCCTAGAGAACAATATAAAAGGCCCTAAAAAAACATTAAAAGATAAATGAAGAGTAAAAAAGATAGAATGAAACCATGAGGTGGGCGGCGATAATTCCTATTAGCTAGTGCATCCCCAGTAGGCTTGCGAAATGCAGCAGCAGAATCGTTGTTGTTGTTGTTGTTGTTGTTGTTGTTGTCGTCGTGAGGCGGAGGAGACTGTGACTTTGAATCCATCCTGCCTGCCTGCCAACCCTGTAAAGAAACATATATATGAGGTGGTAAAAGTAAAACACTGAATGACTAAAACTAAATTCCCAAATTCTATTAACAAATTGAGCTCATGAATATTCCAAGTTTCAAAATTAATTGCTACAACAAATAAATGGAAGTGTTGGTTAACTCTTCCTTGAGTAATCATGTAAATATTTAAACAAAAATTGAAGATGAGAAGACAAAAAGAGAGAGAAAATAATATGTATGAATAGAAAGGGTGAAAATTGGGGAAGGAGAAAGGGGGCATACGAGTATTTTTAGGGATTTGAGGTTAAGTAACTGTGAATTGAGTTGGCGCTTGAAATTGAGAATGGGGATGAAAAGAAATGAAACCCTCGATTGATTGATTTTTCCCTCTTCTCTCGTCGTTTTGTTTCGGCAAACACCAATTGCACTGTCGTTTACACTATTATTTATTTATTTATTTTTAATTATCGACATATTTATTCTAAAACTTTATTGCTCTTTTTTCATTATAAGATAATTAAACGAGGGTTAAAATTAGAGGAAAATATGTTACCCTAATTTATTTAAAAGTTTAAATTTTTTAATTGCAAACATAAAAAATTCATACTTAATTCATGTTTGTTGAAAAATTATAATTTTTTATAAGATTCATATAATATTGTAAACATTTTTAAAAAGTTTTCATATAATATGAAAACTACATGTGAATTGACTTAAAAGTATAGATCAAAAATAGTGTTTGAAAACTTTCAGAGGCGTAAGGGTCTCTTTGGTTCAAAAACATATTTACCTTTGAAATAATGAAAAAACGGTCTAATTTTGTTTGGGTATGACCTTATTCTTTTTATATTAGTTGATATAAAGATACCGGATAAATTTAAGATTGCGTCCATGTGATCTAATATCACATGATATTGATCAATTCAAATGTGATATGTGATAATGTAATTTTTTAAAACATAAAAAAATGTGAAAGAGAGTAAAAAAATTGAATTGTTTTATGATATGGATAAACTGACTCTTTTGTAAGTCGAGAAGAAAATTACTATACTAGATCTTTCTTAATGTATTCACTAGTAAGATACTTGTGCTGACGCACGGGTACCCGTCGGGTGGATGATTTATACAATAAAAACTTGAATATATAATATTTGTATATAAATATTTTATTTTAATATATTTTAGATAAATTGAATTGTTATAAAATGTTTTAATCGTAATATGTATTTAGATTATTTGATATTACATTTAAAAAAAGTCTATAACATCAAACTTATATTTTCATATGTGATTTTACGAACTAATAACATCAAACTTATATAAATTGTAAATATGTTTGATAAATAAAAAAATTTAAATAGTTATTACTTTGGTGCGGTGTTAGTATTTTAAATTTATCATTCGCAAATCTTGGACCCGTGTTTTTTATATTTCTCATTAAAAAAATTTGGTCCCGTATTTTTTATATTAATCATTCACATATATTGGCTCGATGTTTTTTATATTTATGATTCACACAATTTGATCCTGTGTTTTTTTTAATATTTATCATTCACAAATTTTGATCCTTTGTTTTTTATATTTATCATTCAAAAATATTGGTTCCGTATTTTTTATACTTATCATTTACATATCCTGGTCCTGTGTTTTTTATACTTAACATTCACAAATCTTCGTCCCATGTTTTTTTATATTTATCATTCACAAATATTTGTCCCATATATTTTATATTTACACATCTTAATCCATATAATTTTTATGTTTATCAATTACGAATTTTAGTTTAGTATAATTTGAGACGGAGGTAGTAGTTACGGATATAATAAATTTACTTATAACACATCTAATATTATTTATTATAACTTTTTGATATAAACTAACAGAAAGATGGGCACTCACGTTTGTACATTATGATCGATGTTTATTTTTTATAAAATTTTGACTTTGATTAAAAATATAAATATAAATGTTTGTGATTTTTAAATTATAACAAATCCAACAAAACGTGTTTGTCTATTTCAATGACATCAATGATATAACAAATATAATATAAATTTTATATTTTTTAATGACACCGTCAATAAACTTTATTGCATAAAAATTTGTGTAAAAGTGAGATAATGAAAAGTCAACCAAAAATCTCTTATCTCCCTATACAGATAGATTTTGATCAAAATTATAATCAATCTTATATAACTAATGAGTCATTATTCAATAACAACTTAGTCATTCCACTTAGATTTATTGATGATCGTACCATATGACTACACTTTACAATTTTCACCAATAAGCCACTTCCATTTTGATTGATATATTGTTGCTTCCAAAATTGACTAAAACATTTTTTTTAATCGTACTAAAACATTTTTTTTAAAGTCACAAATGCCCTAGCGTTCTTTTCATTATTAACAAAGAAGAAATTCAGGAACACAACTGGTAATATTATTTGGTAAGAAAATAAAGTTAATAGCTTAAATTGATGTATTTTTTGCATTTTTTTTATCCTTTTTGCAGTCGTTTCATAGCATAGTATTGAATGTATAATCAATATGATATTTATATTCTTCAAAACTCGTGTGATACCGTGCATCGCACGGGTTAGAGTCTAGTATATATAAATGTTAAACAATCATGATTAACCCTAATCCCGCCTTTTTTAAGGGATTTGAAAAATATTTATGAAAAAATTTCTCTCCAAAGATTCGAACTCACACCATATTGGTTATTTGAAAGCACTTTGACCGACAAGCCAATTGCTGTTTTTGTGATATCATTTGGTTTCCACTACATGATATCCAATATTAAACTCCTTTTCAAAAAAAAAATTAATTCTTTTTCCTTTCTTTCCGAACGGTTTTGAATCCTTTTTTCGCAATCTAAACCCAAAAGTCTATGTATTTTGAACTATTTAATTAGCTCATTGATTAAATTTTATATAGAGTTCCAGCTTCTGTGCACTTTGCTCATTGTAGTCTTTATTGAAATGTTATACATAATTCATTTAAACATGTCAACAACTAATAATATAATTTGATACTTATATATGAAAATAGAAACAAACCCGTGCACCAGGTCTAGTTGCTGATAACATCTAATCTTCTCACCTTTACGTTACACAAGTGGTGTTCATAAATTCAGGCGTGCATTCACAAGGTACCACAATAGTTGAATACAACTCCTTAAGCAAGTAAATGTTAGACGTTGGATTCATCCAACGGTTGAAATTGTAGCTCCCAAAACGACGCCGTCTAGATTTAAAAAAGAAGAAGAGATTTTTGGTAAATCGTCTGAAGTTGAGAAGAGAGAAGTCTCTGCCTCCACCGCCGTGGGTCGTGGTGGCGATTGTGTTGTTCATTGTGGAGAGAGAAAGAGAAATGGCGTGGAGGATTTTCACATCACCGCTTGTCAATAAATTTCACTTCTTCTCCTCCTCCTCCTCCGCCGCATTCTTATTTCACCGCAAAACAAGGTACTTCTCTCTCCGTTTATTTCACTTTTACAAATGATTTTGATGAAATTGACTTACATTGTTGTAGTTTAAACTATGTTATATGCAAGGTTTATGCCCAGGAACGCCATCAATTCAAGATTCCTTCTACTTCTACAGTACCAGGGTGCCTAAGTTTTCATTCAACTTCATTTTTGAAGTTTAACAATGATAAGGTCGTAGAACAACCTCAGGATTCTGATGGTGATGTAAAAGTACCGGCGAGGAAAAAATTGAAGGGGAAAAGAGCTGTTGTAAGGTGGCTTAAGTTCTTTAGATTTAAGAAGAAGAAAGAACTTCAAAGGATGACAACAGAGGAAAGAATTTTATACAAGCTATTAAAGGTACACTCTCTTTAGGAAATGCTAGTGTCTCAATCATATTTCGTTAAGCTTTTTATTTCATTGTTTTGAATTAGATATATATAAGTCATCTTTATGTTTGTCTTACTGCTGTGTATTTTATGTTTATTATGTTAGTTGGTGAATATAGAATTATCTCTTTCTAATGTAGGCTCGGAAAAAAGAAGAGAGACTTCGCGAAGCTCTGAAGAAGATCGAGCCTACAGAATCATCAGAAACAATCCATGATCCTGAGATATTGACGCCAGAAGAACATTTTTTCTTCTTAAAAATGGGCCTGAAAAGCAAAAATTATGTTCCAGTTGGAAGAAGAGGAATTTACCAAGGTGTAATTTTGAACATGCATCTACATTGGAAGAAACATCAAACTTTGCAAGTGGTGGTGAAGACATTTTCAGCAGAGGAGGTTAAGGAGATTGCCACTGAGCTGGCAAGATTGACTGGAGGTATAGTGCTTGGCATTCATGAAGAGGACACAATAATAATGTACAGAGGGAAAAATTACTCTCAACCACCAACAGAGATAATGTCTCCACGAGTCACTCTCCCAAGAAAGAAGGTACTTCGTTTGGTGTTCAATATTTCATAAGTTTTGTGAATAAAAAAACAGATTTGGAGTTTTCCTGAGTTGGTCTGTTTCAAAATTTCTTCATACTATTCTAAGATTTCATTCCCCAAGATTAGCATTTTGGGAAAATTGGTGAGAAGAAATCAAGTTTTCGCCGTCGTGAATCCATGAGTTGTATTCTCGCTCAACACCATTGATATTCTGTCAATAACAACAGACTCTAACCATTGTCATTTAAGCTGATAAAATGTTAGATATGACTCTCACAGTCGGTTGTTTTTCTAGCGTGCTTCTTTCGAAAAATAGTGATGTATTTGGTGTGTTTTAAGAGATGTGTGTGTGTGTGTGCGCACACACACACAATAAAATATCTGTAGAGTAGAGACTGTGTTTGCCCTTTGCATCTTCTTCCTTTTACCCTTCTTTTGGAAAAATAAAAATTTGGACCATTTCTAATTGTATTGTGTTTTATCAGATGTCCCTAAAGATTGCCTCCACACAATAAAAGATTGCTTCACCTTCCTATTTGCCTCCACTCTAAACTTCCCTTGCCTAACCTCTGCAATGTCTTATTTCTAGCATTTATTTGCAACCTTGGATCTATATATGGTATATATGCAATCTTTGCTGTGCATGCTACTTGTCTGTTACTGTTACACAAAAAACTGAACTGTTACTGTTTCCAATTTTGAAGTTTTTCATACTCTCTTTTTTGTTATGCTAGTTCTCACTGTCTCTCCTTGGGTTACTTTCATTTTATTCAGGCATTGGATAAATCAAAATATAGGGATGGCCTCCGCGCTGTGAGGAGATATATTCCCAAACTCGAGCAAGAGCTCGAAATTCTTCGAGCACAACTTCAAAGCACAGCTGAAAGTAACACAGAAGCAGCTGAGGGAATCCAAATAAGTGACAAAGTGAGTGTTGAACCAAGCAGTGTTTCAAATCTCCAACTAGAGAAATTAGATAAAGTTGGTGCAATGTTTAATGATAACAACGGTTGCTCGGAGGATGAGGCACATATGGACTCTGATTTGGATTCATATTCTGATAAATTATCAGACATCTTTGAGACAGATTCAGATACTGAGGATTTGGTAAAGGAGGAGAAACCTCTTTATTTGGATGAATTTAATAATTTTCCGGAGCAAAGTGATGGAGATACAGATGATTTTGAGGAGCATCTGCAACAAATATCAGACAACTCTAAAAACCTGGAAAAAGATGCTGACTTGCCCAAGTTTGATGAAGTTGACCAGATTTTCCTACGTGCTGCATCATTTTTAAAGAAAAAGAGAAAATGAGATTCATCATTGTACTCAATGTAGTTTTTTTCTTTTTTGTTGGGAAGTGGTATTATGGCAGAGATATTTGAAGGAGAGGTAGACACAATTCATTTATTGAAGATAAACCATTAAAACCATCAACTCTTTTTTCCCCTTTTCTGACAAGTACTATCAACTACGAGGGCGATTAATTCTTTTCACTATAAATTATTATTTTTTTATAATTTTCTTTGGAGAATTGTTACAATAAAGGGATTTCATGAGGCATTATTAAAGCTAAAGTAAGAATTTCAAATACCACTTAAAAATTTCTTTGGATTGAGGAATGTTTTGAGGTAATATAATGTTTTGAGGGAATTAAAATGCTTTGAGGTGATTTCCATTGTTTGGATAATAATTTGAAGAATTTTCAAAATAATGGAAATTTATGAAGTATTTTGTTCAAATTAAATTTAAAGAATTTCAAATGACACCTAAAAGCTAAGAATTTCACATTTATTCATTGTTATAATTTTGCATTATGATCCTCCAAAATTGCAATTTGACCCCTAATTTTTTTCAAAAATATAATTTGACCCCTCAAAAAAAATTTAATTTACAAATTTACCTGTAATTTCAATTTTTAAATTTGGCCCAAAAAAATAAGAATTATAAAAATTACCCAAAAATTATGATAATGAAATTTTTTATTACTGCATTCAAACAAAAGTATTGAGAAATGAAAATAATTTAATTAAATCATTTAAATTGTCAAGAATTTTTAATTCTTTAAAATTTTCCAATTACCTCATCCAAACAGACTTTGAGGATGAAAAATGTCGAGGTAATGAATTTTTTGAGTAAGTTCAAATCATTTTAGATAAGTTCTATTGTTTGGATGATAACTCGTAGATTTTCAAAACGATAGAAATTTATGAAGTATTTTGTCAACTTAAATTTAGAGAATTTTAAGTGACACCTAAAATCGAAAAATTTCAAATTTCTTTCTTTTTATATTTTTTTTCAAAATTTGCATTTTGGTAATTTTTCAAAATTAAGCCCAAAAAATTGAAATTTGACCCCTTAGTTTTTTTAAAATTACAATTTGACCTCTCAAAATTTTCAAAAACTACAAATGTAATTAACTCTCCGTCCATTGAAATTATATATATATATATGTGTGTGTGTGAAGTTACGATGACAGATTTATTAAACTAAATTTAACATTTTATTATATTTGAGGAGAAAACAAGTGTAGTTAGATAGAGAATTATTATTTTTTATTTGGTTAGGGTAGAAAATAGAATGTAATGCCTCTTATTCTTAATGAAATGTTCAAAAACTAGGAAAGAGATAAATTAATATTTTTTGAGCGGGGAAAAAGAGAAATTATTATATATTAATGTTGATAAATATTTAAAATACATTTTTGAAAGCGTTGCCACCCTCTGATGTCAAGCATCTATGTTCTTTTTCAACTGTCGATTTGTATTAGGAGTCTTGGAGAGAGAGAGGAGGGGACTTTGAAAAGAAAAAAGAAGGAGTAAGTAGAACAAATATAGGATATTGAGAAAAGATGACTTTGGGAGTTTATTTTTCTTTATAATACAAAATCATCCTCATTTGGAGGAACTAAAAGATTGTATTGGAGAATGTTTTTGAGAGATTTTGGAAAATTTATATGAATTCTTCAAATTTAATCCATTATGTTGATCGAGGGGTTTTGAAGAATTTATATGAATTCTTTAAATTTAATTCATTGTGCTATAATATTCTTAAAATTTAAAATATATTAATAATAAGTATTAATATATAATTCACTAAAAAACAATAAAACTTTTTTCAAAAAATGTCAAAAATTCACTTGTTTTCCCTTATATTTTCCACCTTAAAGCCATTCTTTTCCCCTCCCTTCCAAACTCCTAAACAAAGCCCTAGGGAGCATAGGAGGCATGGAGAAAGGTTTAAAAATCATGACAAGAAGAAAGGAGGATTAGGAATGAATATGAAAGAAAATGAAACTTAAATAAAATTTCTAATTTCTACTTAAATCCCATTAAAATGGGAACATTACCACTACAATATTTGATACAAGATAAAAAAAATTATTTAAATTTTGTTTACAAAAAAATATTTGATCTTGGTATATGATAAAATTGATATCTCTTTTTATATAAAAATAAGCACAGTAGAAAAGCTTATATATGATAATGCATATCGATCAATCTCAAAGAAAGTTAAGCATTAACCATTAAATGAGATCTTAATATATATATATATATATTTTTTGGTCAAGTAGCCTAGTGGCTAGAGCCCACATAATTAAATTGTGGAGAAGTGGAATATTCGGAGTTAAGATATTTCTTTATAGAAATGAAAACGGTTTAATTTACATTTTGTCTAAACTTCGGATGACACAATCCCTTTTTCCCAAAGATCATTTCGGTTTACACCGAAAAAAATATCTCAACATTTTTCATTTTTTTTAGACACATTATTTTACAAGAATTACCATTTTATTAGCGCAGAAAGTATAATTGTAGTTTAGTTTTGTTGAATGAAGGTTTAATCGTAATTTAGCAGAGGGATAGAAGAGTCAATAAATAAATAGGAGTATAAGAGTAGAAGGGTTTTTGGGTTTTGGTATTAGGGTTTAAGAATTCATTTCACTGTTTATCATCATCGCTCGCTCTCTCTCTGTGACCAACCAGTATGTGGGCTCTTCGCAGAACTTCTGTTCGCCTCACCCTAAGGTTATCAATCTCATTCTTCACCCATTTTATTTCTCATTCATAATCATTTTCACTATTTTTAATTTTATTTTTTGATCCCGGTTTAATCATTTTCACTATTATCATCAATCAATGCTTGCTTAATCATTACTAATTTTATGAATTTGTAGAAACCAAGGGCTTAATAACAATTTAGGAATTTCTCGTGCCGCTTCTGTCAAATTAATTCCAAACACTTCAGAGGAGGCTGTTCCTGTTCCTGATTCTCATCAAATCGTACATGCTCGATTTCTGTCAACGGACCGCCACACTCCTCATGCTTCCCACAGATTTACTGTCACCACCCGTGAACTTTCGTCACAGGCTGATGCTAGCAGCCAAAAGGAGGATGATGTGGATGATCATGATGACATGAAGATTGAAGATCGATTGACTGAGCCGGATGCAGACGGAGATGGCCGTGACACTGCTGAAATAGACATCAATGAGCTGGAGTTGTCGGATACTGAGACTGATCCATCTGACAAAAAATCACGTTCTATAAGGAGTCGGTCAGAACTATTCAAGGCGATTGTAAGTGTTTCAGGTTTGTCCGTTGATTCTGCTCTTGACAAGTGGGTTGAAAAAGGTAAAGAATTAAGCTGGCAGGAGATTGGGTTGGCATTGAATAGTCTTCGAAGGCGTAAAATGTATGGAAGGGCTTTGCAGGTAAATCAATCAAACTTATAATTGCTTCCAATTTTATACAATTTAAGATTTGAAGTATTCTTGTTAAGATAGTAGTAAACTTAGCTAATATTACAATATATAAAAGATGGTAGAGCCCCATCTTATATTGTTTGGTTATGCGTGAAGGCCGGTAGAAGCTTCCTTAAGGACAGTTCATCAAAGGAAACAATAGTTCAATTGTTAGAGGTAGAGAGAAATTAGGTCAAACCATGCTTGTTAAGTGTGCGTTAGATCGATCCCACACTTTTTTCTCCATCAACTGTGCTGGAGCGGTGCAAAGATTGCTGGATGGGCCGGTGCGAGTAGTGTGCTGCAGTGCAAGATCGTGATATTGTGGGAGCAGCACTCTTCTCTTGCACCGGTGGTGAAGGTTTTGTCACCTGACCTGACCCGGGAAACTAAGGCTCAATAGCAAAAACCCTAACAATGAGTAGCAGGCGCAGCAACTCGGTCAACTAAAAGGGTTCTATCCATGTGACCCGATCCAGAAACTCCACTTTCCTTTTTTTTTTTAAGAAAACTCCACTTTCCTTTAAAACATTCGAAGAAGCAGTCTCAGTTGCCGTCTCAGTTGCGTGGACTTGGATCCCCTCCATTGAAAACTTTCTCAAGTTTTCTTCATTTTCAATCTCCACCATATTAAAATACAACAACCACTTTTCATTATAATTTAATTCTCACTTTCTCTCATATTTGATGGTTGAGATTCCACTTGAGAAAACTTGAGAGAATTTTCAATGGAGAGAATCCTAATCCCAGTTGCGTTCTTTTTTCGTTTTTTAAATACTCTCATTCTTTTTTCTTTTTTTAGTAAGAATTCTCTTGTTTCTTAATTTTAAACTTTCTTTTTAATTGTGTTATCTTTTATTTCGATCTTTATTTTTGTTTTTCTCGAATTTGTTTCTTTAAATTTTCACACCCTTAATTATGATATATAAATCACTAAATATAATTTGTCTATTTGGTGGGATCTTACGATCTATGTTCCGATTCATGATTTACGATTTTTCTATACCAAACAATCTTAAGTGGGATCTCAAGTTTGACAACCATGGGTCAAACGAGTCCGACTTTGCTCCATTTAGGAAGCCTCCATTTATTCCTTTTCACTTTATTGATGTGTGACATGTGGCAAATGTAAAATTAAGGTTGGGATTAAAAGCTCTAGCATAAACACTTGTTTAATGAAAAATAAGATACACACTTTTGCAACAAAATTTCTCAGAAACAGAACGGTCTCCTTCCTCCTCCTCTCAGCACCATCACTGCACACTCTCGCCAATGCCGTCAGTCAGTCTTGCCATTGCAAACAGAATCTCAGAGAATCAATATAACCACTGAAAATCAAAGTTCAAAACATCTTTGAATTAAATCACACTTATTTGTAAATCAATTAAATCATTGTTGACCTTTTGATTCATTTATGAATTGAACTTTGGTAAATCAATACAAGTTTCTCAAAATTTGATTCAGATCGGTAATAAATATGCGATTTGAAGGACAAAGCGGTGATGGCGAAATTCGCAACGGCAACGAGATTGACGGTGAGTTGTGTGAGGCGGTGTGTGGAGCAGAAGGGGGAGCTTGTGGCGGTGGAGGGTGAGGAACGACTGTGAGGGGGGAAGACAACCATGATAGTGAGAGTGAGAGGAGGAGGGGTGTGGGTACCGTTTTTGAGAAAGAAGATAAAAGGAGCATGTTTTATTTTTCATCAGAAAAGTGCTTATGCCACAGCTTTTAATCTCAACCCTTGATTTTACATTTGCCAAATGTCACACATGAATGAAGTGAAAAGGGGTAAATGGAGGGTTGTTAAATTAGGCGAAGTTGGACTCGGGTCAAACTATTATAATTTATGAGATTTTGAAGTAAATGATATATAATTTTAGACTTAATATGTGATAGGCCATTATGAAGTCATTTGATAAATGAGCCAATCGCACATAATTGGCAGAGCGATGGCTGTTATTGTATTTATGATGATGGATATTTGACCCCACCTAATGGTTTAGTGTTTATATCTGCAGCTATCAGGTTGAGTACAAAGTGGCATTGATGTTTGATATCATGCTATGCTTATTTAATCTTCCAATTCCTCATTAGTAGAAAAATAGGAATGATTGTCACAGCTTGTTTTTTTACCACAGTAGGGTGACTAGTTCTCAAATTTATCTGGATAGTGCAAGTTGAACTTGAAAAGATATTACTAGTTTTCTTGGGGTATTTGGTCCTACTTAGAAACAAACAAAATATATTCCCAAATAAGTGTGAATTGTGATTACCAAGTACGAGAATCGAAACCTCTAAAGCAAAGTCATGAATACCATCAACAATATTTATTTTTTATATATTTTGCAGTGAGCCATACATTGGATATACAACTTGGGTGTATTATTTTTTTTTTTAATACAATGACAGTAAGTCATATATCAATACATGAATTTCCCACGTATTTAAAAAACTGTAAGCCTCTTATACTACATATGTACAACTATTTTTTTATTTGGTTTGATCGGCATGTACGACTATTTGTTGTGTCTAAATAAATAGCCTCCTCACCCTGAGCAGTCAATGAGAGATACCCTAAACCTCATTAAGTTGCTGAGCATGGCCAAATAGGTTCTTGGCCACATCCTAAATTGCCTCTTGCCTCACAACTCACTATACATAGGCTCTCCACAACCTCCACGTTCTTCAACTTCTATGAAATAACCTTGACAACCATGGATGTGACTCTATCTCCAACACTCCCCCAAAGCTGGAAAGTAGCTATTTCCCATTTCTAGCTTGCATAACATTCTTTCAAATGGGCTGCCCAATCCTTTGGTAAGAATGTCTGCAAGTTGGCCTTGTGAAGGTACATACGAGTACGAATCAAACCACCAACGAGCTTTTTGCAGATAAAATGTCAGTCCATCCCAGATTATGAGCTTGTTGAATTGCTGATTGCTGGCTCATTATCATAGCACAACTTCATAGGTCCATTCCATTCCATCCCATGTTTTCTTAGTAAATCGACTTAAGTATAATTTACTTTCTGTATGAATTTGTCATTGTATTACTGTTAGATTAAACTAGTAACAGCATCGATTCAGTTATTATAGTGTTAGCTGTATTTGTCATTGTATTATTGTTAGATTAAACTAGTAACAACTTCGATTTAGTTATTAGAGAGTTAGCTTCTGACAATTGAATGAGTTAGAATACATTACCTGTCATGCTTTCAAGGGCCTCCCTGCATTATACAAAGCATCATGTTGTGTTTTGATTGAGTGGTCATTGGAGGTTGGTTGCTAAACCCCAATATGGGGAACGAAAGCTCCACTTTACTTTTCTTCCTATTATGCCATTGCCCACTGGACGAAACCCTACTGCCCCACCTCTGTGCTGAACTTTCAGCCAAACTTCTTTTCATCATCCCACTTGTTTACTGGTGATTTTCCTCCAGTATTTTTTATTTTTTTTCAGCCAAGTTCACTTGTTTGACTTTCTTCTTGCCGATTATGGTTAATTTTCTGGCCAGTAAAGCAACTTGTTGGTTGTTGATCACTCTCTGCTGATTCATGCATTTTCTCTGTGGTTTAGTTCCAAAAAACTCATTCTCTGCTCCCACTCTCTCTCTCGTCTAACTTACGCATGTCTTTGTTTCTTTTCTTTTCATCTTTTGCTGTAAGTGTACTTCATAGGTCACATCCAACAAATTTTGATCTCACGAGTCCATTCATACTGTTTTATGCAGCATTTATATACACATATTATAAATTATTTACCTTGTGTTGTAAGTTGTACCCATATCCTTTGATATATTGGCCATCTTGCTGTAGCAGTTTTGAGGTTGCCAGGTTGGTCATTCCATGCAGCTCTCCGGGGTTAATAACTGTAGTTAGGCCTTCAGGGATTCAAAATCCTCTCCATTTTTTACCCACTTCATTTTTCCATTATCAAAGTTTTGGGAATATAAATGTAATATTGTGACATTTTGTGGGTCCAATTATTTTATTGACCCTTCAAAACTATAGTAATGGGGAGGAAAAATGGAGAGGATCCCAACTCATCTGCAGGGGAGAGGGAATGGTTCGTTTCCTTTTTGGGCATATTGTCTTATTTGATCCTTCTTTAGAAGTATTTTATGTAATACATCATTAAATATTAATGTATATTTTACCTTGTTTATGTTTCTGGTTCCATAATATGATGTTTTAATTTTTATAACACAAGTTTATCTTTTTTCTTTCTTTGGTTGGAACTGTAGGTCTTGGATTGGCTAGAGTCAAACAAAAAGCTTGAATTTACTGAGAAAGAGTATGCTTCTAAACTTGATTTGATTGCCAAATTGCGCGGCCTACCAAAGGCAGAAAAATACCTCGAACATGTTCCAAATTCTTTCAGAGGAGAATTATTATACAGAACATTACTAGCTAACTGTGCTAGTCTGGAAAATTTGAGGAAAACGGAGGAAACATTCAACAAAATGAGGGAGTTAGGTTTTCCTGTTACAGCATTTGCCTGCAATCAGTTGCTTCTCATTTATAAGAAGATTGACAAGAAGAAAATAGCTGACGTGTTACTTATGATGGAAAAGGAGAATGTCAAACCTTCTTCATATACTTACAAAATTTTAATAGACGTGAAGGGCCTGTCTAATGATATTGATGGGATGTCTCAAATTGTTGAGACAATGAAGGCAGAAGGTTTTGAACCTGACCATCTAACACGGGCATCCTTGGCCAGGCATTATGCCGCAGCTGGGCTTACCGAAAAAACTGAAGCTATATTGAAGGAGATCGAAGGTGAAAACTTGAAAGAGAATATGTGGGTATGCCCAACTTTGCTTCGCCTTTATGCAATTCTGGGTAGGGCTGATGAAGTGGAGAGAATTTGGAAGGTTTGTGAGTCAAAGCCACGGGTTGAGGACTGCCTTGCTGCAATTGAAGCTTGGGGAAGATTGAAGAAAATTGAAGAAGCAGAGGCAGTTTTTGAGATGATGTCAAATAAATGGAAACTTACTGCCAGGAATTACGAAGCACTCCTGAAAATTTATATAAGGCATAAGATGCTAAACAAGGGTAAGGATCTTATTAAGACAATGGGAGATAGTGGATGCACAATAGGTCCAACAACCTGGGATGCACTTGTGTCTCTTTATGTTCAAGCGGGGGAAGTCGAAAAGGCAGACACTGTTTTGCAGAAGGCACTACAGCAAAATAAGATGAAGCCAATGTTTACTACTTATATGACTATTATGGAGCAGTATGCAAAGAGGGGCGACGTCCATAACGCAGAGAAGATTTTCTATAGATTGAGACAAGCTAATTATATTTCTAGAATATCTCCATTCCATGCTCTAGCACAGGCTTATACAAACGCCAAACTACCGGCATATGGGATCAGGGAGAGGATGAAAGCTGATAACCTATTCCCCAACAAAGCTTTGGCTGCCCTGTTGGCGCAAGTTGATCCGTTTAGGAAAACTCCAGTTTCTGATTTGCTTGATTGAGGAGATTAGCATATTATCTCCTGTGCTTCAACTTTTCAAATGCAATTATTATTAGTTAGTTTGATGGTAAGATTGAACTTCCCGAATTTGAATATTTTGTCTTGTACTGATTAATGCATTAATAGGTTTTATGATTTCATGGGGTTCATTTGTTGAGTAGGTATTTTCTCCATTTCTAAAAAAAAAAGTGGTGATATTTTGTTATATAATTTTGGTTCTATAATCTCCATCGTAGAAATGCATGCTTTTATACATCATAAAATGAAGTTTTTGATTGCTTTTGAGAAATAGGAAGAGGATCCAACATTGCAAGAAATATTGAGAGGGTTTGACAGTAATTAAATCGCTTTTAAGTTTTAACATATACTTTTTTCCCATTTCTATGGCAAGGCTGTTTTCACCTGTAAAGGTGTCTGGCTATAAAACCTTTTAACTTATTTTCAACACAAGTTTTCAAAGGGAGCGTGCCTTCAAATGTGCGATTCTCTTTCATTTTTGTTTCAAGAGGGTTTTGAAGCAAGCATTCCATCATCAGCCTGATTTCATTTGGGCTATCACATTGTGTTTACACTAGTTGTACGTGCCTCTTTTTTTTAGGCATTTCTTTTTGTTGTTAGGTGCTTAAGACAAAGTTTAGAGCTATGAATGTCAAGGAGTTTGTCTTGGATCCTCTCTGACCTAGGGAGTTTGGGGAGAACATTTTTCAAAACGTTATCTTGGATCCTTCCTTGGGTCGGAGGAGGAGATGATGTTTTCTATTTTGAATCCTCTCTTCGTCCAACTCTTGAAAAGTTTTGGGAGGAACATATTTAAAACCTCAAGACAACTCTCTCCATCGAAACTCTTTTGAGATTTGGGTAGAGAAATGTTATCTCAAATAAGAGTGTGGAGAGGTGCCTTTCAAAAACATATTATTAATTATCTCTTATCTTCTCTACATCAAAACTCTTGAGAATTCTGGAGAGATTCATATTAAACGTTATCTTTTAAGAGTTTTATTTTTCTAATTAAACAGACTTCTATGGTTTGATTCTAAAATTCTCATCAAAAGGAGTTTTGTTTTTCTAATTAAATAGACTTTTATGGTTTGATTTTAATATTCTCATCAAAAGGATAAAAGACACGAGGCTTAGCCAAACATGTCAATTTGAAAATTCTTTTGATTGCACCAAGATTTCATGTGTGAGTTATGCACATTTGTTATAATGAAAAATTGGTTCAAAACTTACCTACCAATCTATCTCAAATTATGAGATAGTTCCAATATATTGATTTGGAAGGTTGTGTATTTGTAATGTTTATATTCATAATGCAAATAGAATTTTGAAACATTGAATGAGATGGTCTACTGGTTGAATACACTATTGTTTATTGTGTTTTGTCTAAGGTTACAAGTTTAAAACCCGACTATGGTTTATTTTTTTGAATAAAATTTATTATTTTAAAAGGGAAAAAATAATTCAAAATGAAGGGAATCGTTCCTTCAGGGATAAGAACTCACGTCAGTGTGTCAGTGTGATTGTTCAAAAGGTGTCTTACCACCATGTCATTATAAAAGCTTCTAAACTAACATGAACATTGATAATAGTTAACTATTCAAAACGACCAGAGCAGTAAGACATACGAATGAATTTGCAAGTTTTATAGCCCCTCTCTCTCTCTCTCATTCTCATTTTATCACTTTAAATCCTCCTATTCTCTAATGCAAGAGTGAGGTGTAGGAAACATTTTTTTTGTAAACTACTGTCGAAATACACGCTTAGTGTTTTTGTGTAAATCACATTACGGGTTCTAAAGTATCCGGAAGGAGATTCATTGGTCAGACCACTTGCGTATAATATATACATATTGATGGGAGGCGAATCAAACCTAAATGTTAGTGTGAAAACCCACACTTTGGTGTTCTTCTTCATCGTCTTCAATAGTTTTTCTAACACTCATCGTTACTATTTTCAATTTTTGTTTATTCATCATCTACGTAACAAGACATTGAATCGGTTTTTTGTCCTTCATTTTGTTGAGGTTCTTTATTCATTCACAATTCATCGTAAGACTCTCTAATTACTATTTCAAGGGACTTCTCTATTAACTTCACTATCATTATAGTTTAGCAACATAATATATATGTGTGTTCGCGCACGTGCATGCATGTGGTTACCATTTAGTTTGAACATATGAGAACATGATAATCATTGTTAATTGTGTTCCTTATTTGACTACCTTAATGAAGAAAAAAAATGTAAAGGCAAAACCTCCATCCTTGCACCTATCAGACATATCCCATAACTTACGAATATTATCAATCATATCAAAGTACAATGCTTTTGCAGCGAATTTACATCTCTAACACAAAGTACAGGCAGATGCACACATTCTGGTTTAGGTTTATCATGTTCACAAACCACCATATGAGTGTTTGTTACTTTTAATAAAACCTCATGGGAGGTAAAAGCAATTTTCTCATATTGTTATTATTGTTATTGAAGATGAAAATGATTGTTTTTTTAATGGCAAATATATATAAAGAAGATATGGAGGATACAATGTACAAAGGATGAAAATGATTGTCTGATGGACAAAATTAGACAATATTAATTTGAAGGAGAAATAATAATATGAAAGGTTAGCAACAATGAACAAACAGTAAATAGATATATTTGTTATGGCCTTTGCAAGAATAGTAAACAAACCCGTTGATTTAGCACTTATCTCCATATGTTACGGTTTTTAGTGGTTGTAGGATATGACCGAGTCTCTCTCTTTCACCAAAAAATAATTCAAACATTGGATCAAGAAAAAAACCACCTCTTACCTATCTAGTCATGAAAATTTCTACAGTTTCTTCATTGTCACGATTAATTCCATAATGAATTCATTTGTGTAGCAAAGTTCACAAAATTAATAAGGAAATATTGTGCATGTGCTTCTAATCCAAGCCTAGAACATCAACTTTACATACCCAAGAATATCATGAGAACCAAAAATCTTATACCAACATGCATGTGTTGGTTTCAGCTTAGAAGAGAGAAAGCCCCACAAGCTATTGATAAAATTGCATGCTATTACTACATTAATGATACCATAATCTTGTTATGATTTTATTTTTTTTTTAAATTTTTCATTATCTAGGCATATATATTCATGGAATTTTAAGTATTTGGTGGAAAGGTTTTCCATTCCAGATGTAAAATAACAAAATGATGGGTAAAGATAGTAGTATGATGAAGGCATGGGAGGCCACGGTGAAGAAGACACAGGCCGTTGCGAAGAAGCGTGCAAATAGCATATTTGGATCAACATATGTAGCTTCACAACATGGAGATCATGAAGAAGAAAGCAGGGATGAAACAGAAGTATACCATGCAGAGAGGGTTCTACCCAATGGAGATTACTATAAAGGAGAATGGGTTGATAACTTCCCGCACGGGAAAGGGAAGTACTTATGGACAGATGGGTGTATATATGTTGGAGAATGGTTCAAAGGAAAAACTATGGGAAAGGGAAGGTTCACTTGGCCTTCAGGGCCAGCTTATGAAGGGGAGTTCAAGAGTGGTTATATGGATGGAATAGGTGCATACACTTCTACCAATGGGGATACTTATAAGGGACAATGGGTAATGAATTTAAAACATGGTCATGGTGAGATGAGTTATTCGAATGGAGATAAGTATGAGGGAGAATGGAGAAGGGGTTTGCAGGATGGACAAGGGAGATATGAGTGGAAAGATGAGAACTGTTATATTGGGGAGTGGAGGAATGGGAGTATTTGGGGTAAAGGGTCATTTGTTTGGAGTAATGGGAATAGGTATGATGGGTATTGGGAAGATGGTTTGCCTAAAGGGAATGGAACTTTCAAATGGGGTGATGGAAGTTTTTATGTAGGTAATTGGAGTAAGGATCCAAGAGATCAGAGTGGAACATATTATCCTTCTCCCGGGTCATCGCAATCGCAAGAGGGTCATCTTGATTGGGATCCACAACAAGTGTATACTGAGTTGAGTAAGTATCAAGTTAGTCCTGGGGAGAAGGTTTCAGTTTTGCCATCACAGAAGAGACTTGCAGTGTGGAGGTCTACCAAGGGGGATGGTGGTAGTGCTAAGCCCAGAAGAATGTCAGTAGATGCAGGGAGGGCAAGTGTAGGGCTTGAAAAGCCAAGTGATAGAATGCATTTATGGGGCGGCGGGGAAGGTGATGGTAATAGAACTCCAACCGGTAATAGAACTCCAACTGGAATTAGAACTCCAACTGGTAGTAGAACTCCAACTAAAGATGATCATGAGTTGCTTGGTTTACATGTACATGCTTCTAATAATCCAAGACAAACTTTGAAAGCACCAAAGAAATCAAAGAGGCAGGGAGAAACCATATGCAAAGGACACAAAAATTATGAGCTCATGCTCAATTTACAATTGGGAATCAGGTAAAGTAAATTTTTTTAAGAAACCAAAACAAACAATGTAGCATTTTTATTCATTTATTATTCATGATAATTGTTTGAGTTGTTGCATATAATAGGCATTCTGTTGGAAGACCTGCCCCCTCAGCATCTTTAGATCTGAAGCCTTCAGCTTTTGATTCCAAAGAGAAAGTATGGACTAGATTTCCTCCCGAAGGATCCAAATATACACCTCCACATCCATCCAGTGAGTTCAAATGGAAGGACTATTGCCCAGTAGTTTTTAGGTAGTCAATCCTTATTAATTTGTGTTATTAAGTTTCCTTTTGCATATTATAATTGATCAACATATAAGTTTTACCTCTAAAAATTCCCTCAGAACTCTTAGGAAGCTATTCAAGGTGGATGCAGCTGATTACATGTTATCCATATGTGGAAATGATGCCTTGCGCGAACTTTCTTCGCCTGGAAAAAGTGGAAGCTTCTTTTACTTGACCAATGATGACCGTTATATGATTAAGACAATGAAGAAAGCTGAGGCTAAAGTGAGTTTCATACTAATCATCTTATCGAAACCAAGGCACACACACATTATTAGCATAATATTGATTTGGACATGCTGAATTTATTTTGCAGGCTCTCTTGAGAATGCTTCCGGCTTATTACAATCATTTTCGAGCATTTGAAAATGCTCTAGTGACAAAGTTTTATGGCTTACATTGTGTCAAGTTAAATGGACCTTCTCAGAAGAAGGTGTACCTATATGTTGTAGAAATTTTTTATTGTTTAAAAAAATTTAAGCATTTACTAGTATCTATCCCTATAGAAAAGCATGGATTTCTGATAAGAGAAAACTACGAAATGCATATTTATAAAATTTACGGATTTCAGGTACGATTTATCATAATGGGCAACCTTTTTTGTTCCGAGTATACCATACATAGACGCTTTGATTTGAAGGGTTCTTCACTCGGGCGCATAACAACTAAGCCCGAGTCAGAGATTACTGAAACCACAATCCTTAAAGATCTTGATCTAAATTTTATATTTCGACTGCAACGATCTTGGTTTTTAGAATTTTGCAGGTGATAAAAGTTAAATATATTATAGCAAATTTTAATGTGCCCTAGTTAGCTATCATATACCAGATTTCTATTTTGACCTTCTTGAAAAGAAAAAGCAATTGAAGCATGTCATGTGTTTGTTATATATGATCACAGGCAAATCGACAGGGACTGTGAGCTTCTGGAACAGGAGGGAATTATGGACTATAGTCTACTAGTTGGCATTCATTTCAAAGATATATCACCAGAAGGAGATCTTATTCCTGCAGGATCTCATACTCCACTTGATGGTATTTTTCTTATCCATAATAGTATATATCTTATCTTAATTTTTGTTCATCCTCATTAAATTCCTAGAAAAATGTTTTGGATGTAAAAATTTAGGTGATTCAGACGGTGAAGGAACACCCCGTATTTCACGAGAAGACATGGATCAACTTCTGCTAGATCCTTCCAGGTCACATGTCTTTCGAAAATTTTAATATAGAATCGATGTTTATGAGATAAATTCTTAAAACAGTTATTGTATATTTGTTTGTAGATGGGCAAGTATCAAATTGGGAGTGAATATGCCAGCACGAATTGAAAGGACAGTGAGAACAAGTGATTGTGAATTGCAACTCGTAGGAGAGCCAATTGGAGAGTACTATGAGGTTGTCTTGTTTTTTGGTATCATTGACATACTTCAAGACTATGATATCAGTAAGAAGCTTGAGCATGCCTATAAGTCCATTCAATATGACCCAACCTCGATATCAGCCGTTGATCCAAGACAATACTCGAGGCGTTTTCGTGACTTCATATTCAAAATATTTTCACAAGATTCTTGAAATCTATCATAATCAACATTTTATTTTATATATACACAAAGATAGGGATTCTCAATTAACTTTGTTTTATGCTTAGTTAGCAGATATATAGTGTACATCAAAACATTATACAAAATCCTGAAAGCAAGAACAACCATGTGTTTGTATCTTGTACACCGTTGCTAAAATGTAATTTCTCCAAGAGATGGGAGAAGAAAATGTGTTCCTTCATGTTGTAACTAATCTAGATGTATATTACTGTTTAGAATTAGGAAAATGGAAGATAAATGTTTTTGTTCAGTTTTGTTTACTTCATTACTGCCTTGTTTTTAAAATGAGAGCCTAAGCAACTAGAAAAACTGCTCAGACTCAATTTGGATATTGACCTTCACTAGAACAGTGATACAATGGATATATCTCAGCCGTTTTTTTAAATCCAACGGATATTAGTTGTTCCTCGCATCTCTTATTATAACAAACTATCAAGAGACATGTGCTAAGCACGGGGCCATGCAGCCGTGCTCCGCACGGGCTGATCCTTAAATCATGATTTATGCGTCAAAATGCATTTACAATATTATTTACATTAAAAAAAATTAATGATAAAGATCAAGATAAAAATAAAATAAAATAAAAAAATTGAAATATTATAAGGTGGAAGACTAAATTACTATGAAAATATTATAAATAATAAAATCACAATAATGATAACGGGGACGTTAATAAGCCCCGTGATTTTTCCTCAAAAAAAAACCTTAAAAAAAAATAAGCTCTGTGATTTTTATATATCATTGAAAAATATTTGTAATTTTTTTAGCATTTTTTTATTTTTATATGAATTTATAAACAATAAATAGGTATATCGTGCAAGATTCTTATATCAAATTATAATTTTTTCTTTTGGTCAGGTAGCCTAATGGCTAGAACTCACCTTATAAGATGAATAAGTGGGGTGTCCGGGGTTCGAACCCCAGCCCCAACATATAATAATGCATTGTTCTGCCAACTGAGCTATGCTCAGGGACCAAATTATAATTAATATATTATAATTACTCCCACTATTGTTTAGAATATACAATTAGGCATGACAATGGGGCGGGTGGAGACAGGTTTTATCTTCCCCGTCTTCATACCCTACTACCATATACTTACCTGCTACCTTACTCATATCCAACGGGGATAAGAAATCAAATCTCATCCATGTCTCCGACAGGTTCGAGTATCCCCGCCTCAGCCCCGCAATGGATTTTTTTTTATTATAATAAAATATAAGTATTTTTATGCCTCATACGCAATGTTGCAATGCATTATCCAGCAAAGAAATTACGACGATAGATCATGGCTATGGTGATGGAAAATAGAGAGAACTCTGAAAAGTGAGCGTCATCTGATAGACTGAGACTCTGATTGTGTGACTGAAATGATTTATGGTTTGAGTTTCTTTTTATATAAAAGGGGGTAATAAAATGGTTTTCTACATTCGGGAAAAGTTTGGGTACGGGTTCGGGGAGGGTATACCTATATCCCCGTTACTCATCTCGTACCGTGTTTTGAAATCGAGGAAAACCCAAACCGAGTCAAAGCGGAGAAAAGCTCGTTAAATTGAGTTTGATTCAAATGGGTACTCGCGGGTATGAGTTTTGTTGTCATTCCTAGGTACAATACATAAAAATAATTTTAAAAAAATTTAACTAATTAATATGTAAGTGATTGTTGTCCCATGTATGATTTGGACAATATTAGTTAGTGTCTAATTAATTAGAGAGTAACGTTTGTCTTGCGTTTCTTTTATAATCATTCTTTGAAATGATATAATGATTAATAATGAATAACGATTAAAAAAAATAATTTTATAATATGACATTAAGATAAACTAAAAAAACATATGAAAATCATTTATACAAAAGAAGTAATCTTGAAGATTTGTAATTTTATGTAAAGTAGTTGTATTTCTCGTAATAAATACTAACCCCGTGTAAAATTTATAAATGAGAAAGATTTTGTAACTCTTCAAAGTTATGTTATTTGTGATCATTCAATTGGATATAATTGAATAAATTTAGATGTACAAATATTTATTAGTGAGAAAATAGTCCTATGCTTTTTTTTTTCAAAAAAAGTCCTGCATGTTTTTCTTTTTTATTTACTCTTTTTTTTCCCGTGTTTTTTAAAGTATCGGTATAAAATGTTTCTCCTATATTTTTTATATTATTCATAAGTGAAATGTATTTATTAATATTTTTTATTAGAAACACATGATGAGATAAAATCACATGTACGTCATAAAGTTTATTTTTAGTAAATGTAAATTAAATACATGACAAATTTTTTACGAATTAAAAAAACGACATTCAATAGTTTAAAGATTTTTTTATAATGATAAAAACCACCTCTTTAAAAAAAAATAGGACCCGTTTTGTTACAAATTAAAATAAAAGTGATTTTGATATCTTTTAATTAGAGAATTTATAAAACAAATCAGGATTTATTTTGTTTGGTTATTGTAATTAAAATCACATGTTTTAAATAATTTAATTTGTTTGGATACAACTATAAAAAAAAAATTATATCAAATTTAATAATTAGAGAAAGATTAACTTTAATAATGAGAGAAAGATAATAGATTGTAAATTGTTTTTAACTCTTTAGATATTTAGAAGTTGAATTATAGAAAAAATTTATTTTGATTGAAATTAAGATTAAGTTTGTTTGTTCTTTGGAACACGATTAAGGCCCGTTTGGATTGGCTTATTTTGAGCTTATGTGGGCTTATCTACTCCCATAAGCCTTTTTAAAGGTGTTTGGGTAAATAAATAAAAATAGCTTATCATAGTTTCATAAGCTGAGCTTATATAGATGCTTATAGCACTAGGGCTTATAACATTAGAGCTTACATCATAAGCTCTTATACTTGATAAGCTATTTATGTTTGGATATGTACACTAAAAAGTACTTACATAAATTGAAGTGTTTGGATGTGACATTACATAAGCAAT
>Ga0228711_1001872_pt1 | contig 31679 bp, 10 predicted proteins | sample MedpolnodulmetaG_2_FD_177996 | JGI IMG/M metagenome (GOLD analysis project Ga0228711, IMG submission 177996) | Root nodule microbial communities from Medicago polymorpha collected in Santa Monica, California, United States - brown nodules | ecosystem: Host-associated > Plants > Roots > Nodule... | reverse complement strand
TTGCAATTTTTGATTTATGAAAGAATAAAATAAAAGGATCATTTGATTTTTGAATCAAGGTTTATTGCGAACTTTTTTTTTTTTTTTTGTGTTTTTTTGTGGTTATTTGTATGTTTAAAACTACAACTATCGGAGTAAGGAAGATAAAACGTAGGAAGCTATTTCAAGTTTCACTCTTTGTTTCGGTCGCATGTGGCATTGTTCTATCAAAAGAGTGTCGTGTCATATTAGTGGATGTGTTCAAGGGCGCGTGATTCCAACATTACTCCCATTTTAATTTAGGGAAATGCTAACAAGTGTTTTAGGATACTTGTTAAGAAGTTAAAGAAGAAATTTTGTCTTTAAGATTGATGCATTCAACATATTGAAATTTAAAAAAGTAACTTTTTCTATTTAAAACTTACCAATTATTTTTATTTTAGAATCTTTAACAAGTGTCCTAACCCATTTGTTAGGAAGACCCTTTAATTTATATTTGGTTCAATTTTTTAGATGGACAAGGGGAGTGGAGCAATTTATTGATCTTTTATTATTAGGTGTGGGATGTTTATTGATTTTTTAAACTAAATATTTGTATGCATTTCTCTATCTCACCTTTGCAAAACTGCTTTTTCGTACGCAATTTATCTGCTCAGTATTTTGTCCATATAACACGGGAAGCCTTATGTGCTAAAAATTGTCTTTGATTACCAATGAATTTTTGTTCTTTTTTTTTTTTTGGTAAAAGAATTTTACCAAAAATTGGTAGGTAAATCTCTAAAAACTCCCGTTGATAATATTGGTAGGTAATCTCTAAAAAAACTCTAGGTCCGCCTTCACCTAAACTTTTGATTAGAAAGAGAAAAAAAATTGTCATTGGAAGGTATTTCTTGCTAACAAATTTCAACTCTTTATATTCTTATATCATTTATTCTACTTCGATCTTGTATTTGACATCATCCACTATCTCTCGTATCATTTTGGGTTAAATTTGACGTCTCTAACATTTAACAATGTAATTAGAGATGATTTTTCTTTTTAACACTTTGTATGACCAAAATAGAATTCTAAATTTGTCTTTCTCTCCATTCTACATTTGATTATGCACAAAAAAAAAATTATTTAATAACTTTTTTTTGAGACAACACTTAATTTTTATTAGAAAAAATAAAACTATTCAATAACTAATGAAATGAAACATGAGAAACTTAATTAATGGGCAGCTTTCTCAAATCTAACTAAAGTACATTCGTCCCTGTATGCCCTCACGTGCTTTCCAACAAATAAGGTTGAAAATTTGATTAATATTTCAAAAACATAACATACCCGTTTGTGAGTCTCGCCTCTCACGATACTAACCTTCGAAATATATAGTAACACTCATGCTTTTACAAGATTTGAATCATAAGACTTATATTCTATCCATTTGATGATTCTTTTTGCCCTTTCCACATAGGTTAGAAGACTTATTTTTTTCCTAATAAAAAGTCTTTTTTTTGTGTGTGACCAATGTAGCACATATATCTATATCTATCTACTTAAAAAGAATTTGGAAGGTTTAGGAAGGAAAAAAGGATCACTTTCTTATTGTGACAAACCATGCAAATTGTATATAAACTTTATCTTATTTTTATTGCTATAAAACTCAATTTTTTTTTTATCACTCATAATTTTAACTGTTAGAAAGTCCATGCCAACAATTCAATCCTAATCGAAGCAAATAAAATAATACATTTTGGATCTATGTACAGCAATAATATCAACTGTTGATGAATCAATTAACTCAATAATGTCTTGTAATTTTATCCTCTAAAGTTAAACTTTACAATAAACAATACTTGTACAAAAAACACTTTCTACAGCAGAAATCTACATGAGTAAAATTTCAACCAATGTTTGAAATGAGATGATGATATTTGTGCAATTGACTTGAACTTTATTACATTGATTGCCTACTGCAACCAATTTTGCTGTTAAGGTACATGGCAGTGTAGCACCAAAACTGACATACTATCATGCTTTATGCAACTTCACAAAATCATCTTTGCACAGACAAATAAATGTGTACAAAACCCAAACTATCCTTTTTGCTGAATGTAGTAATTTTCTTTCTCTTACAAAAAGACAAAGCGCCCTTGTTTGTTAAGTGCCACCACTAGTTTTGTCCTACTTAAATGGAACGGCAATTTATTTATTTTTGATAAAAATTGAATGATAATTTATTGATTATAAATATTTTTTACTACTTTTTTTTAATCATTTAATAAAAGAGTTAAATGAATCATATGTTTTTTGTACCAAGGTATAATGATATTTTTTTAAATATCTATTTTTTTAAAAAAAATAAAGTATGTTGTCCAGAAGCTCTAACTCAACTGATAAAATGATAAAATTGTTACGCCGGACACCATGACCAGTGTCGAATCTCGACGCCTCCATTTATGTGTGCGAGTTTATAATGACTTTGCCTAAAAACAAGACCTACACTACTAAATGATCATATAAAATAGTTAAATGAATCACATATTTTTATACCAAGATAATAATATTTTTGTAAATACTGTGCATCCAATTTTCATTTAAAAGGAAAATATATTAATAACTCTAGTCTAAAGCAGAAAATTTACTTTGATTTAACATCAAAACCAAAACAACCTGATAAGAAAAGTCACAAAATGATGACTCATACTGCCATAAAAATGTAAACGATAAAAAGGCATTTGTCATGCAGGTCAAGTAACACAAGGAATTGGAAATTTGACTAGCTTTACCAGTTTCATACTATTATGCAAACAAAGCACTAGTATTTGACATTTCCAAGACAAAAAAGGTTTTAGCTTTTGTTGCAGGCTTTCTTGTATTTCCTGTTGTAATTTTACTAATTTATTTTAAAGTTAATTATTATTATTATTAATTGTATTTATTTGTTTTAACTTGATCATTACACGATTTCATTTTCTAATTAGTGTTATTTTATCGTTATAGTCAACAAATCCTAATTACTTGGAATTAATTTTGTCACGTTAATAGCCTAGTTGTCACCGTCCCCATGATCATAGCTCAGTAGGCAAGGACATGCATTGTTATATGCAGGGGCCGGAATTCGAACCCCGTACACCTCGCTTATTCATCTTGAAAAAGGTGAATTCTAACCACTTTGACAAAAAAAAACCGTTGTTACCAATTGTTTTGTGTATAAGAGGGAAATTGAGGTCTTACTCTTACCTATACCTATAAACATGTCATAATTTTATAAAAAAAATTAAGTTCCCATGAGCATCTAAAAGTCACATGGTAAGTGGCCTCACCTTTGTATTCTTACACGATTCGTGACTCCATGTACGTGAGTATTTTTAAACTTTGACTATTCAAATATATAGTAAGGTGAATTTGGATTTCTCTCTTGGTTCGAAACTATAGGAGGTGTTTGGTTAATATTTACCACATTCCTCGGGTTCATTTATTTGTGTTCAAATGTATAGTAATATGGGATATATGCTTAGTTTACTAAGTGGCTACTTCAATTTTATCCTCACATGCATGGTAATATTTTATGGGAAATTTCCACCCATTTTCTTGGAAATAAAAGCATGCGAAATTGGAAGTTATGTTATTCATGAGAATATTTTATAATGGGAAATTAATTTTCTAAAACTCTTATAACCTGAGTTCAACGTTTTTCTTTTGGAAAAAACCTGAGTTCAACATTAAAACTGAAAATATTGTGCGTGAGGAAGTGTATAAATTTTTCTTTTAGGGAAGAAAGTAGATAATTTGTTAAGTGGCCTTTTACCCCCTTCATCTTAGTAAAATTTCTACTTTGAAACCTGTTAAATGTATAACTAATTTTCATGTGTTGTATTTTAACCAAAAACAAATTGGGTGATGTGTGAGATTCCATAAATCTAGATTGATGGGAACTTAATTTGATAAAAATTCTACAGACTTTAGTTAGTTTCTTCATTAGGCGGTTGTCATATTATTGTGTTTATTCTGGCCAAATATTATTGTGCACTAATTACTAATAATCAAGTAATGCAGTAAGTTTACGTTACGTCGTCACTAAAATATTTTATTTTATTTGAGCTAATTAGTTTTTGACTCAGTCTATTTGTATCGTTGCTAAAATATCTTTCATTGAAGTCACGTTGTCCATTGAAACCTCAATTTGCATTAATCCAACTCATGCATTGTAGAAAAATATCATCAACGAATTTGTAACTACATGTAATTAGGATTGGACTTGGTCTTTTTCTCTTACGTCAATTTATTGTTAATTTGACAAAATCTTAAGTTCCCCATGCACGCATTTACCGACCGTGCTCCATATTTTTAGCATCTCTAAATCCCCCCATGCATTTACCAGGGTGTATATACGTATAAGGTTATGTATGTGCAAGTTATTTAGAATCGGTAGACAATTAGAAAAAGAGTTTCACAAAATTTAGCGGATAATTAATTCATTAGTTCAATAATTTTGTCACGCCTCAATCAGGTATATTGTTTTACGATTTGGTGTTTTGCAGGATCCGACAATCCCCAACAATAATCTACTAAGGAAATTCGACTACCCTTACCAATTTCATACGGTTATGCAAACAAAGCACTAACTAGTATTTAACATTTCCAAGACCAAAAAGGCTTTAGCTTTTGTTGAAGGGTGTCCTGTATTTTCAGATTCGTAATGGAGAAACGTATGTGGCTTCACCTTGTATTCTTACACGATTCGTCACTCCTTCCAGTTTTTTTTTCTTTTGAATTTTTACTATTCAAATGCATAGTAACATGAATGAATGTGAATTTCTTTTTTCTCTCGAGTCTTCGATCAAAAAGTTGGGTAGACATTTTTAGCTGATCTATAGCCACTCGCAGTGGAGGTCTTGGTAATATTTAGGGTGTGTGATAGGACTAATTCAATATTTACAAAAGGTTTAATTAAAAAAATTATATATCAAAAGTTTAAGGGGCTCATAAATTGTTTAAATCTTAATCTTGAATATATGAGAGAAAAAAATGTTGGACCATATTTTTTTTATCCTAGGACTACAGTACACATTCTCTAGAAAATGAATTTAATATCTGGAATCATCTATCTACAAGGCTTAATAATGAAAAGGAATCAAGTGGGGGTGAAATGATTTTAGAGAGTAAATAGATTGATTTATAAAACATATTTAAAAAAAAAACATGAAAATACATTTGAGTAAGGAATTTTCTATCTTAGATCATACTTGATGAACACAATTTTGCAATATATATATATATATATATATATCTTTACTTATGTTGTTTTAAATAGTCTTGTTATGATTTTAAATATTGATTATGAACGAAGTATTAATAATATTCAAATGATTATTATCGAGTTGACAAAGCACATGAAATCTTTTAGGAGGGCATATATATACGCGTTTGTTAATAAGTATTTTGGTTTGAAATACATTTAAAAGTAAATAAAAAAATAAAAAAAACTGTTGGTATTGAAATCCCATTTTTATCCTTTGTTAGAAAAAGAAAAAGAAAGTAGCGTTCCCACTAAGTAGTTTGCAGTTTGATGGCTATGCTATTAATTAATAATGGAGTAGTGGCTAGGTGAGCAGAGGCTGACCTAAACGACAAAACTATCGCATTCCTCTTCTATTGCTTGTACTGATCTTACTTCTTTCATTAAGTTTTACTACTTCTCTATGGTACTAATTGATTTCCATATTAATGTTAGGGATACTACCTTTCCAACATGCTATATTAATGTTAATACTAGTACCAGAATCTTATTAATTTTCGGCATTACCTCAAAACCGCGACAATATTTCCACATCAATGTTGAAGCTTGATTTTCTAACTTCTATAAATCACAGCAACTTTTGCATTGGGATTGTTGCATTGCATAAACGTGTATATTTTTTTTTTATTTTAAAAAAGACAATAAAATATGGTACTCCCTCCGTTCCTTTATAAATGTCACTTTTACATAAAAAATTTGTTTTTAATTAACTGTCGTTTTCAAAGTCCAATGTATCATTAAATGTGACTTTATCTATATTACCCTTATATATTTATTGCAGAGAGAGAAATATATGAAATGAAGTATTAAATGATTAAGGTTATTATAGGAAAAGGATAAATTGTTGTATCAAAAGTAGTAAAAGTATTTGTTGTCTTGGTTTGTGTAAAAAGTCAAAATGTGACAATTAAAAAGGAAACGGAGGGAGTATTAGTCAAACGAGACAAGTCATTATTCCAATAGAAGAAGTGTTAGATTTCTATATTGATTTATGAAAGGTGCAAAAATTGGATGAAAAGAATGTGAAAAGTAAGAAAACTCTTAGTATTCATTTTCCGTTTAAGGAAAAAAGATGAAAAAGCGTAGAAGATAGTATTTGTTTCTAGTTATGCAAAAACGGCAGCTGAAATGCCACTCGCACCGTCTGAGAGAGAGTTTGTTACAATATCAATATATCACGTTTCCTTTCTTTCCACTCTCTCACTCATTCCAATTCCAATGTTTACTCTCTCACTCTCTCACTATACTCTTTCTCCTTTCAGCTCTGCATTTCCTTTCTTTCTCTATCAATACTAGAAAATGAAGATGGTTAAGGTTGAGAGTGATGAGAATGAGGGGTCTCTGAACAGAGACGTTATCTGTCATATTCTGACACGCGTTCCGGCCAAGCCATTGCTTAGCATGAAATGCATTTCTAGAGGGTGGAACCGCATCATTTCAAGCCCTTCATTCATCAAAGATCAACTCAAAAACACAAAGCTACTTCTAACTGGTTTCATTCTTCAAGATAGGTACATGTTCTGCAAACACGATGTTAAAACCATTAGTTACATTCCTATTCCTTTGGACCCCAATAACGCTGCTAAACTAGTTCACCACAATGTTTTTGCTTTTCTTCCTCAAGATGTTGTAGTTTTCTCATCCTGTAAAGGAATTGTTTGCTGCCGTACCTGTTTACCTTCCCCAAATCCAACCATGTATCTCTGCAATCCTTCAAACAAAGAATGGATTCAATTGAACTTCCCTCCTCAATGTGACATAACTGATAGCATAGCTCTTGCTTTTGATTTCGATTTTGAGCCTTCCAAATTCAAATTGGTAAGGGTGAAACGTGTTCAGAAGAATCATGATGATGACGAGGAGGAATCGTTCTACTTCACATTTGAATTGTACTCCTCAGAAACCAAAGCTTGGAAGAAATCAAATGAGATATGCGACTGTAATGATGGTTTGATTAAAAACAAAGGGGTGTACATAGGAGGTGTCTTGCATTGGCTTACAGAAGGTGATCAAATCATCACCTTTAATGTTGAAAAGGAGCTGTCTTTGATGATTTCAGTACCTGTTCCGGCATGTGAGTTTAGGACCGTCCCTCAAGCTTGCATTGGAGAATATGAAGGAAGGCTTCATTATGTTCAGGTATCAGAACAAGGTCTTCATCTCTGGTGTCTTGATTCTCTTGAAGATTATTTTGAGTTCAAATGGGTGCTTAAGCATTGCAAACTTTTGGAGGATTTTGAAGCAGAATATCCACGCCTCTTTTTGAATTTAAGGAATAGAGTGTTGGAGAGTGATGAAACAAATCCTTGGATGAATCCTCTTGGCTTCAAAGATGGGAAATTGCTAATCAAGGTGTCTGCAGAGTTATACATCTATGACATGAAGAATGACAACATTGCTCATGCTTGTTCCTTTCTACAACTCAACCCACAATCCTTGTCGCATCCTACAGTATTTCCTCATTCCTTGACTTTGGTTTCCCTAAAAGATCCTTAGTATTAGAAGTAAGTCCTATATATTAGCTTTTATTATCGGATTATCACCAAATGTTTTGGGATATTTTATTTTATATATATGTAGGAACTAAGTTGCTTCGAAGGTTCCTTCCCTCCATTTCCTAGCTGAGGAAATTTTGAGCTCAAGTTATATATTCTTACTAGCCAGCCATTTTAGTATTTGTACATATTTGAGTTAATCAATGTTTTCAAGTTTCAATTAATATTTTTGGCAATGAGTTGTTAATAGTATTTCAGTCAATGCATAACCATTTCATCCTAGCATACTTTTGCTTGTTAAATATCTGGCAATGTTTTATGATGAGTTTATTTTCTATTTCTTTGATAAAGAAGGACTAAGGAGTGTCCTAGGATTGCTATGAACAGTTAGTTCTCACAAGCACAACACATGCTATGTGATAATGGTTTACATCAAGAATAGTCACAGTACATGACACTAAAGTATCTCACTCAATTATACCAGCCCTGTGCATTGGCCTATTCCAAAAGACAACACCCAACTACAATTAAAATAGCTTCCTGCAACGCCTACGTCCGTCTCACCCAACATTGCTCACTCAAACTTCTGAACTGATCACAACTTGGCCATAATGCAAAATGATTCAGCCGTATAATTGGCACATCCATCTTATTGAATCCAAGGCCAGCATCAACAGCACAGTTCCACTTTTCAAGCATAATAATTTTATGCGCATCCCTTCAAGATAAATCAGTTGTACTTGGCTTCTATTATCTATACTGTGTCTGGTCCTTTTTGATGCACTGCTGCAGCCACTTTTTGTTCCAAATGCCACTAACATTTTGGTAACTTGTATCCCAAACAACTCAATTACTTACAGCAGTTCAACAATTAAATGCCTCTCCATCGATCTTGTTTGTAGGCCATGTACCTTGCCTCCTCCATATCTTCAGTGTACTCAATTAAATTATTCATCTTGACCTGCTCCTTAACTTCTTGTAACCTTTTATTGATCTTGACCAGCACCTTTACAAATGTTGTAACTTATGAGCACTAAGCATCATATTGATGCCCTCTTTATCATTCACAAGTTGGAAAGTCAAGTTCATGAAATGTTTTTTACAAATTTCTCTATTCTATATAATCATACTGTTTCTTTTGTTTTTAATTTAACTCAGCTGTAATTCTGAAGTTTGCCAACTACTAGTTGTCTTATTATCCATTAATATCTATTTTGCTATCTTCTTAGTAAGTATTTGTGAATATCAATTCTATAAAATACGACTCTTTATTGAGATTTTAAGTAGACTTATACAGCTAACTTATGCTGACAGAAATGATTGTAGCTTCCACTTGCATTTATGACTTAGTTTTAAATCTCGAATTCTTCATGTGACTTTACATAAGAGTGTATTTCTATTATCTTTAATTGCTTGCCAGAAGAACTAAAGTAATTTTTTATTTTTTTTGACAAATAAACTAATTTAACTTAAACATATGTGTGGTGCAAAAACCAGCTCGTCAATTTCAGGTAATTTCTTTCCCTCAATTTTTTTTAGGTAATTTATTTTTTAGCCAAAAAAAATAAATTAGGTAATGTCCAGTGAAATATGGTCCAAAAGTCACACATGGTGTTTAACAAAAGAGAATGAGCTGAAAGTAACATGAACCTGGAAAATAAATAATGAATTTTTGTTTGGTAAAACTTAAACATAAGCAGCTATTATTTAGCTAAGTTAAAACATCAGATTTTTAATGGGATATAGCAATATTGAAGTTGAAATCCAACTTACTGTCGTTGATGGGATTTTCCCACAAGGGAACGAGTGAATCACTACGTGGTGGATATATATATATTTTTATTTTTTTTTGTTTTACGCAGGGGATAGTGATTAATGAAAATCCAAGAGTTAGTTACAATAGTCAAATTTCCAATTCCCTGTGTTACACGAAATTAAATCAGCCTATTTTGAATGAAGATTCAAGAAGAGAAATGAAAAGGAGTGCTCAAATGCTAATGATAATGATACTATTATTTATTTATGTAACATGTTCTAGGTCCTGTTGGATATTGAATATGATATTCTAAAAACAAATTGCTTTGATAATAGTAGTATTATATTACTAGTAGCTGAAATTGACAAGTTTTCTTGATATGCTAATTATTTAGGACATGACATGCCAAATGAAAGTGTGAGCATAGGAGTCATTTCTCGGTGTTGTAGTGTATTGATTTGTCATTTTAATTTGTTCAGAGTTGAAGCATCTTTTTTTCATATACCATACTTAAATTATCCCCTTCTTTATTTTCTTGCTCAAAATTCAAAGCGTTTGATACCATGAGAAATTGAAAGAGACACCAAAGACTTTCAGCTTCATTGTATTGCAATGCTAATATTGGCATTTGGTTCAAATGATTGATTTGGTTCTATTTATTACCTATGACCTATGATAGTAAGTAAATAATATATCGCATTGATTTAATAGTGCTTGATTACACTGATTGATCCCTTCTGACTCCTGCAACTTTATAAAGTAGTCAATTTTCAGCTTCACTTGGACATGCTTGGGCTAATTTTCTAAGGTTTTCAATGATCATAACCAGTTTTGTGTTAAATCGATTGACAAAGCACTTGGGTAACCACCCTGCAGGATCTAACTGAATAAAACAAAGCGATGAGGAAAACTTATTAGTCAAGATTTTATTGTTGTTGAAGAAATATACTGTGACAAATACAAAGAAAACTTATTCATATAGTATGAATATTGACTTTAATTACCTGAACAACATAAGTAACAGCACATGAATTATCTTCCAGCTTCTCAACTACCCATCCTGATTGTAACAATAGTCCTCTGATTGAATTATTTTGCTTTGGATGTAACCCGGCAGCTATTTCCTTTGGCAGTGAAGCAACTGCTACAACCTACAAATCCGGTTTACATTATTTTCACTCACTGATTTAATTTGAAGGAGAAAAAGAATTATTAAGATTTTGTACATGAAATTATTAGTACTAACTAACTAACTAACCACAGTGCCATCTTCCATGGTTTGACGGCGCTCATAGACAATGAATTCTCTATTCCTAAAGAGAGGCTTAGAGTTATCTCCAAACCTAAGACGAATTATGCTTAGGTTGTCTTCAATTTCTTTTATGTACTTTGCTTCCACCAAATCAGAGTCCCATTGCTGGATTAACATTATAATATAAGTAATCATTTATTTAGAAGCTTCATCATAAAGTTAACCAACACACTGACATGATCACGAGAGAAAAATGATATGACCAGTAGTACCTTTGCAGCATCAATGGCATTAGCCACAGTGATGAATTGTTGTGGAGAGACGGATCTAAGCACCCAACGGCTGCGAAAAGTGTGAAATGAACCTGACCTTCGTTTTGATATCTCAACTCCATTATCAAAAGTGAGCACTTTCCATTCATCAATGTTTGAGTTTCCTCTGTTTGTGTCCGAAGCTGCTAATAACTCCTGTATGCAACTTTCACTTGCAAACTGTACATACCTTTTAAGAGAGTCCTCACTAATTGACCTTTACAACAAATTCATCATCATTATCAGTTCATTAATCACTTCAACAATTATATATGAACACAACATTTAATTGATTGAAATGGTTGGTATTTAATTTAGCACTCACCAAGATCGGCTGCAAGGTACAGTTCTCCTGCTCATTGTGGCTTTGTTTTCTTTTATGAGTTATGACATTAAGATTTAAGACTATTGGTAAATGAAAGGCATATATATATATATACAAAAAGTGCTAAGGGTTATGTGATGATGCGTAGTTTAAAAGAGAGGCTAAGAAGTGCCAAGAAGAGGTGATTGCTGCACATGCAATGCCAGAAGAACCTTACATTATTAGAACAATAGCCCTCTCTCTCTCTTTAGAGATAAATAAAAGATAGATTCTATTATTCCAGCCAGAAAAGCAGCAGGATAAAGGGTTGAAAATTTTATGCACATGGAGTGTTGGAGGAGAAAAATATGTAGAGAAAAGAAAAGTGGAATTTCAACTAACATCATGTATAATTAGGCCAAAGATGGGAATTACAACAACTACCACAATGTGGAATTTATGAACATATAACATATTCCTCCTGCTAAGTGAAGTGTACTTAATTGTATAAAGTATGATTATATACTTGTTGAAAATAAAAAAAGGTAACATATTATTCTTCAATATTGGTACCTCCAAATTAAAGAAAAAATGGGAAGTGCTTTGGAATATGAGGCCCCAGTCACGTGCCATGATAGAGTTGGAATGGACTGCAGCAATGCATTCCAAACAGCAAGGCAAGGCAAGGCAAGGCAAAACCGGTCCCTATTCTGTGAACTTATTGGCACGATATTTGATTGAGATTGTCCTTAACGCAACGTTAGGTTTGTTAGTACCAACAACTAACTTCCCATTCTATTTCACCATTATTATTATATACTGTAGTGGAGTACTTCTTTTGTAGAGTCTTTGGTATTTTCTTAATTTATTCTGTAGACATAGTATAATATAGAATAGTATAACTAATAATGATGCATGTTGTGAACAAACTTCTGTTGAATTCCACATGCTTCCATCCAGTACGTGGATTTGGGGTTGTGGAGTGAGTGGTTAAACACCAAACCAAAGTGGGCATGGGGTGTTGATTATTGCAAAATTAATCAACAATTATAACAAAAGTGGCAACATTGTCACCGCATGACAATTGACAAGCGATGTAGTAGTAACAACATGTTTAAACTTCCAAAGTCACTACAAGCCATAATAAGTAGCTAAACTTACTATAATTACATTCATTATTACTTCTCACCTTATCAAATCATAAATTAAATAAATAAATAAAGGGTGATGTTATCTTGTGCCCTTAGGGTACAAGTTAAGGAGCTTAAAATAGAAATTAAAAATAAATTTTATATTGAAAACATAACTTTTGCAACTTTTAAGATATTGAATGCACAAGTTCCAACAAAAGCTTTCTACATTTGATTTCTTAACTTATGTTCCAAGGACACAAGTTAACATTTCCCATAAATAAAATACAAATCATTTAAGCTCTTCAAAAAACGATTCATTTAAGAAAATTCAAATTTAATTCCTTTATAAAATTAATCATTAGTTTTTCTGAAATGAAAAACTAGTTTGCATTAGCAACTGGTGTGAGAAATTAGAATAAACTTTGCCTTTATTTGGCTCGATTTCGTTCATATGAGCTTTTTCCAATATCCAATTTAATAAGGAGTTGCCTTAAACTTTTTGTAAGAAAAATAAAACTATAGATAGTACACCATCAAAAGTACAGATGTACAATAATAGTAGAATTTAAATCCGAATAATTCAAAATGGTGTATAATACTGCAAATGATTTCCTCCTACTTGCTGCATAATTTATACAGTATATGATTTTATTTTAATATAAATTTGGACTTCCAGTTGTCCTGCTTCCAACATGACATACAACGCCAACTGATCCTGCCTACAAAAGAAAAATTAAAAAGCATTTATGATAATTTATGATAAAGCATATCATAGGATTGCTTTTCACCAAACCAATCATTGCAATACATCAATCAAAGTTAGTAGAACATAACTCAAGCAGGAAGGGGGTAAAATTTTGAAGTTAAATTGATTCCTGATAGGATGTGTTTAAGGATAGCTCTTATTAACATGATCCACCTAAGGATAGCACCCAAAAATGTTTAGAACATTATTAAAAAAAATTCGCTCATTATAAAAAATTTCATAACATTATAAAATAAAAAATTCCTTCTTTAACTTTTTTTAATTTACAATTTTTTTTATTTGCTAAGTAGCCTAATGGCTAGAATTCACCTTTTTCTAGGTGAATAAGTAGGGTGTCCGAGGTCTGAATCTGTCCCCTGCATATAATAATGCATGTCCTTATCAACTGAGTTATGCTCACGGGAACAACTTTTTATCATGAGATGAATTAAATATGAATTTAATAAAAATTTATCATCATTTTACATGTTCCATTAAATACATATCTCATTTTCTAATTAAATTTACAGAAATTCAAACGAAATATTATTTTTGTGATTGCATGATTTGTTACACTAATATATTACTCTTTCGAATCGTCTTTCAAGGTGAGGGGAGTATTTCATATCTTCCACCGTGAAAGTATTAGAAAGAGAGTAAAAACACAAAAAGAGTACGAGGGAGAGTTGTCACTCATCCAAGGTGGAAGACCTATCAAGCTCTGCCACCAAACCATCTTTACATCCATAATATGTCATTTTAAGTCAAAACAATTGTCTCATTCTATAGTCATTTTGTAATATTTTTTCTTATTATAAACTATATTATGTATTTCTCTTTTTTAAGGACAAATATTAGTATATTAACTGTTATGTTAACATTTTTTTTCTTGTTGTCATGACTTGAACTCTAAATGTTTGTTTTGTCAACTCATTTAATCCCTTATTTCAAACCAGTTGATCCATCTAATTCCATATTTCTCTCTCTTGTACCATTAATGATAGGAATAATTTGAAAGTTAAAAGGATGAATTGGCATGAATGCCTAAAGAATGTATTGAATATTGTTTTAAAGCAAATAGGGGAGGTAAAAGAGTAACCTTGAAAGAAATGAAATTTTGAATTGGTAAAAGGCCATGAAAATCCCGAAGCCCTTTCTAACCCGAAACAGTTCCCAAGGTCAGAACCACAAAAAAATAAAATTAAGAATATTTGATTTATTGAATATAGTTTGATAGATGAGGAAGAGGGATGATGTAAGAGTATGAATGAAAATGAAGATGAAACTGAAATTGGTTCCATTATCATCTGGTTGGTTAGCAGGTGCAGTAGCGTGTGATTATGGTCACAGTAAAAAGAGACACAGTATGAATATGATAGTATACTCCTCTTCCAAAAGCAGCAGCAGCAGCAGCAGCAAGAAGAATGATTCTTCTTCTAATTCTCAACCAATTCCAACTCCAACTCCTCCTAGAATCACTTCTAACGCCAAACAAAACCTTCGCTTCCTCAAGATATGGAAGGTACTTGGTACTTATTAATTTATCTTTATGTTTTTGCATCTATCTATAAATTATTATTCTATTTATTTATTTAGGAGTACCAAAAACGAAAATCCAGCACTCCAAGACCTTCTACTCGTTACCGTAAAAAGAAGGCTGAGAAAGAGGATCTTGCGGACGACCAAACTGACCTCTATCGTGATCCAACAACCTCCCTCTACTAGTAAGTACTAAGTACTTGTTAATCAAACTTCTTTCTTTCTTTCACTATTTTTTTTAAATAAATTATATCCTGCATTGCAGCACAAATCAGCTGGGGGGTTTAATTGACAATGCTGTCCCTGTTTTGCTTGTTGATGGTTACAATGTCTGTGGATATTGGATTAAACTCAAAAAACATTTTCTCAATGGAAAACTTGAACTTGCTCGCCAAAAGCTTATTGACGAACTTATCACCTTTAGTATGCTTAGAGAGGTCAAAGTCGTTGTTGTTTTTGATGCCATGATGTCTGGATTCCCCAATCACAAGGAATATTCTTCCGGCATCGACGTTGTTTTCTCAACTGATGCTTCTGCTGATACATGGATTGAAAAAGAGGTTTCAATATATTATTTTATTTTCTGCACATTGCAATGTTTTGCCTTATTAATGTTTTTAATAACAAAATCACCCGTAATCTCCACAATTCAATTTAAATGGAAATGTTTGTCTTCATGAATGCTGCACATATTTGATTTCATTTTACTTAAATCTTGTATTCTTTACTCAATTTAGGTTTCAGCTTTAAAGGAGGATGGTTGCCCCAAAGTCTGGGTCGTCACTTCTGATCACTGTCAACAACAAGCAGCACATGGAGCAGTAAGCACATTCTCATAAATTGAAAACTTGAGTAACGTTGAAGCAACTTGATTGTCAGTTTTCTTTATAATTCTTTTCTAATTATAAGTATTGTTCTCTCCTTGTTAATCTGTCCAAACTAAGGAAATAAAATTTTTCTATGATTTTAACATGATTTCCTTTTCTTCTTTTTTTCAAATGCTGGTGCATTCCATTGCTCAGTTATCAAGTAACTGTAATTGAGATTTATACTCTGGATGTTTTCAGGGGGCCTTTGTTTGGAGTAGCAAGGCATTGGTAACCGAGGTAAAACATTAATATGACGTTTCTGAATGTTTTCTTCTCATACGCCTGTCTTCAATTGTTTTTGTTGCACATTTGAATCTCAAATTTTTGAATGGAGTATTAAATTAAAGAGTTTACATAATTTAAAAATACATGACCATACACTTAAAGAGGTTCAGAAATCCAAATCTATGATTAGTGTGACAAATTGACAATCATCTGGATGAATTTTATATCCTTCAATGATATTTTACATGCTCTTGTTTATTACTTGTTTGGATAGTAGATCAAGGCATCACAAAAGGAGGTTGAAGAGATGCTTGAAGAGCAAAGGTATGCATTGAGTTTGAAAAATAGTATGTATTTTCCATCAGATATATTCGTTTTGTTATAAATGTTTTATGATTTTTCGCTGTATGGTTTATGACCTGTGTATTAATTGCCTGTGCAACTTGAGATGCAATATTCTCTAATGCAATGCAAATTTACAAACCAGTTTTATCTATTGTGATTTTTGTTACAGTCACAAATTTCCTTAATGAGTATCTAACGATCGGGATTTACTTATATGCTTGCATTGTAATTCTTGACGGGTTCCTGCAGAAAAGTTCTGCCATAATGAAAAGGAAAATAGAACATTTGTTAGAAACTTTCTCCTATTAAGGGAGGATATAATCTATTTAGTTTTAATAGTTGTCATGTAATTAATTTCCTTAGTTTCTGTATTTATGTAGTTTCTAATACTAAACTGTAAATCTTGTATGTCTGTGTGCTGAGCTCAAGCATTCAGTAAATTTTCCCATCTCAAAATGGTACTAGAGAAACCCACCTAGCCCTGGTTCAAGCAATAGGGGAAACTACTGAAAGTAGAAAACATACTTTGTCCTCCACCACTACAATTGCTCATACCGACAATCCCAACTATTTGTATATAACATATTGGTAATAATCTAACTTTGGATTCTTGATACTACTGCCTTCAACCATTAATCTGGTGACCAATCGCTTGTCTTTTTTCTCTACATGAGTTGTCTAGCTTTGCGATACTTTCTGATGGCTCTAAATTACTTGTCCAAGGCATTGTTTATTTGTTTCTGCCATGGTCGGTCCCAAGCCCGGGTAAAAGGAGAGGGTTGTGCTAGGCCTCGACAGCCAACGTAAAACTTTGTCGAATCTCTATGACATGGACCTTTTAACTTGATTTTCTTGAGGTCACTCACGCCTTTAACTGTTCCAGATTCTTACTTTTGATTCCCTTACTATCCTGGATAGTGGAATGTTAAAGACTAACTTCTTTGACCTGTTGTAAAGTTGGAATATTTGAGTTTTGAGTCATGTCACCTTAAGAAGTATGTCAGTCCTTCATTTTCTAGCCAAGTTCAGAGTCAAATAGGGTCTCTTTTTGCTATCGTTCATTCTGATATATAGGGTCCAAGCTACGCACACATTGTATCAAAACTTTCCTCTTTGTCCCTTATTCGTCTTAATGACTGATAGTTTTGAGTTACTTTCCATATTCAAGTTATTCTTGATACGAATTCGCTAGCTGTCAAGACTAAATTTGAATTTGTAAAGGTGGAAACTTTGATTCGAGGCCTGCCAATGACATGAACCAACAGCAATAGAAAATCACAACCCAATATTAAACAAGCTACGAGAACCAACGGATATAACTGACTTCACTGTGATCTCGCGATCAACAAGTCATATGAATCTGATGTGATCCACACCTTGACCCTCACACCCAACAAGTGAATCAAGTATCGGTGGTGAGGAAAACGCCACAATCTGTCATGGATGTTAGTCAATTTGAGCGCCACAGACAAACTATTATCAACTCTTAATATCTTTGCTAAACTCAGTCAACTTGTTATTCCTGAATAAGAACTACAAAATAGAGAATTAGAGATCTTCCAGCATCCACAATGGAGCTCCCCCATTTGGATGTTTAAGTGGGTCCTGCTTTTACACGTCACTCATTTTATAATTTTTTAATGTCAATAGCTAATAAGTACCTAATTCCTCCAATCCAGCAATATACTTTTTAGATGTTACCTTCTTTGAAGAGGCACCATATTTTAGCTCTTTAGTCTAAAGTTGAACCTAGTATGCTTTTTGAGGCTTTACCTACTCCTACTTTTGTCATTCTTTATATCCCTTGAACCCATCGGCGGATTCTAGAAGACTAGAATTGTCGAGATTCAGTCATATCCTCAGCAGAAACCTCTGATTATGCAGATGGAATGTCATTCGAGGTTTCTATCAATTGAAGAAGGCAATGAGATTTGCAACGAATCATGCCCGACTCCAACGATTTTCATACTGTTGATCTGGACAATATGAATGATAAGCTTTTTGATGATGTTTATCTTATCTTATTATGCTATTATGTCTACTTTGTTTTTTGTCTTTCTTCCTAGGAATTTTAGTGAGGCTCTCTCATTTGAGTTAAAGGAAAGCCATGATGAGATGATTGTTCCCGCGTATAACGACATGTGGAACTTAGTTCATCTTTCCCCAAGAAAAATAGTTTTTGGAGGTTAATGTGTTCATTAGTTCTTCTTTCCCCGACGAAAAACTGTTGTTGGATGTTGAAGTATTTATGGTATGAAGGTTGATTTATAAGGCCAAATAAATCATTTAAAACTTCGTGAACTGCAAAAAGGTACTCTCAAATATATGGCCTTACTTACAGTGATAAAAAAAAATTCCGTACCCTAGATGTCTTCAATTTGACTTCTTGGTATGGCAACTATTTGGCATTGGTCATTATATCAAGTAGATACTGATAATGCCTTCCTTCCTTGTCATCTTGAAGAAGAGAAATATATATGGAGAAACCACTAAAGGTTTGTCGCTTAAGGGGATTAAGGTTTGATTTGTAAGTTGTAACGATCTCTTTATGGTTTAAAACAATCTCCTTGAGTTTTGTTTGTGAAATTCAGTTTTGTTGTGCAATAATTTGGTGTGACTTGGAGCAAAACTGATCATTTAGTTTTTTTTATTGACATTCTTCAATTAGAAGATAAATGTATTAGGTCGTTCATGTGAATGTTATAGTTATTATAGGTAATGATAGGAGGGAATATCTTTATTGAAGAAACATCTTTTCATTCATTTTGAAACCATAAACTTGGGGAGAGTTAACTACTTTACTGCTCTTGAGATAGCTTATTCAGAGAATGGCACGCGGTTTCACAAAAAAATATGTTTTGGATATATTGGAAGAAACTAGCATAATCAATTGAAAACCTGGACCCTCGTGGATTTTAACAGTAAAGGGAAATTGGTTGGTTCAAGAGACTAGATGGTAAATGTAGGACCATCTCAGAATAATTACACCAGATATTTCCTCCGCAGTTAACATGATGAGTCAATTTCTGCTATCTCTATGTGTTCGACATTCGGGTTTGAATTTTATGATGCATAAGAGTACTTTGGATCAAGGGTTGTTGTGTGAAGACAATGGAAATGCATTGTGGGATATTCAGATGTAGATTGGGCTAGTTCACCTATTAATGAGTGATCTATTTCAAGGTATTGTACATTTATTGGAGCAAACCTTGTCTACTGGAAGAGTAAGAAGCATAATGTGGTTTTTTGGTTTGGTCGAGTGTGCAGGTTGAATATTATGTTATGGCTATGGTTACTTGTGAGCCTATATGAATGAAACTGTTACTTCACGAGTTGTACTTTGGCAGTATCATTTAGATGAAATTGTATTGTGATGATCAAGATGCTCCCCACATTGCATCAAACCTAATTCTTCTAAGTTTTGTTTTGGTTACATAAACCTAAGTCTTCTAAGTTAGAACTAAGCATATAATATTTACTAGACTTTTGACCCGTGCTATCGCACGGGTCTGATATAGCATTGGTCATTTATATTAGCAGTTAGTGCATCATGAAATAATATCGTCGGTATTTTATAATATAGAGAAATTGAGGACATAAAATTCAATACAAAAGACCATTGCAAAAAGAGGGTTCAATTGAGGATTGATTTCCATAGTTTAGGTTCATACAAATTAACTAAAGTACATGTTGAAGTATTTCCTTATATACCACATTTGATGTGACGTTTGTATCATTACCCTCGTCATCATGAATCAATATCTTCAACCCTTTCCTAGAAGTAACTCTAGACAGGGCAACATACAACTTTTGAATCAATATTTATTGTTACTTTATCACAAAAAATGTTCTCATGGGAAATTGCTTGAGTTTCTGATTTCAAGTGACTTTCAACTACATGCATATTTTTTTTTATACATGTCTTATAGTTAGGGTCTTTGTTTATGTAGTTTCCAATATTAAGTTGTAAATCTTGTGTGGGTGATTGATTGTGCTTAGGTTTCTCAAACAACTTTTTGTAACTATTTGCCTATCTCAATAACATGAAGTGATGGGATCATGTAAGGGATAATCAAACAACTTTTTTTATTACAGGGAAATTTATTTATGCTTTTGAAGGAGTCCACTTCTCTATTGTAGTTAGTACTTGATGCTCAATTACTTTAACAGATCCTGCCGATTGGTTTACTTATTAATGTTGTTATGTACAGATCCACTTCTTTTCAAGGTAGATTGTTGAAGCACAATCTTGATGCAGAAGTAGTGGATGCTCTGAAGAACCTGAGGCAAAAGTTATCTGATAATGAGTTGAAGTAAAATATCAAATTAAAATTCTAGTCTGAGAATTTAGTTTGACATGTGAATAGGTTTTAATAGGTTAAAGATGCTTTATTTTATTTTATTTTATTTTTGCATGTCGGCATGCATTCATTATTAACTCAAAAGTTGAAACCCTTAACATCATGGCTGATAACTATTTTTTCACATTATGTCAAAATCTGAACTAATTGAATATGACACTGGCTGTGTCAAACAAAACCAAGATATTTTAAACACTTATGTATCAATGAAATGTATCAGCAGCATATCTGTACAGAGATTATTTCTATAGATTTTTGCTTGTGGGAATGCAAAATCGCTGCACTGCAGAGCAAATGTTACTTTATGAATTGCTATTTCTTCTCTTTCGGTATGGTTTGGATGAAAAGAATGCTACCAAGCAGAGGAACAAAACTGGGTTATCGTTAATGAAGTATTCATTGTTTTTTGTCGCCTGTAAATGATCATTTCATTGTTTCATGGGACATTGTGAATAATCATTTAACATCAAGGAAAATGCTAACAATTGCCTACGGGCGCATGTTAAGGCCTTCAAGATAGAAATTTTATCTTGGAATTTGTGTATTTATAATTTAAAAGTAATCATTTTCAATACAACTGCCAAGATAAAATTTCTATCTTTAGTTTCTTGTTAGCAAGACTCGATCAATTTGTCCTTCATCACCCAAACTTCACATCTGACCGCCAACAATTCAGCGTCTGTATTGACGTCCTTACAACCCAAAAATGAAAAGCAATCCATTATGGGGGGTCTTTTATACTTATTACTATGATTTGTGTAATTTACTTTCATTTGTATAAGAGAACCAGTACACTACATTACAAGGATTGAGTGTTGTTAGTGTGTGTATTATTTATGATTCACCCGCCACATCATTATATTAACCTTGCTGTGATTTTATGTGTAATAATCGAATGGTTCAAGGTTAATGTACGCTTGTATGTTAATCAGTATTAAATTAAGTGCAATTTATTTACATTTGAAGATGAATGCCAATAACTATTATTTTTGTTTCATTCTTTATAATTTGTTAGTTTATAAAATGCCAAATATTGGAAGATAGTTTAATTAAGAAATGAAATGGTCATAAAAGCATGTTAGAGTATGTCAGCAACAAACATTCGTGTAGATATAAATCAACCGTTAAGTGCATGTGTATGTAATGTGTGGGAATATTTGATACTAAGATTGAAATGGTTTGACTAGGTGATTGAGTTTAAGTGTTTAATGAACTGTTAATTAAGATTCGGTTGAGAGTATCCGAGTTCGAATTATGATTTGAACAAAATCTTTGGAAACAAATAATAATGTAATGGGTCATTAGAGGTAAAGAATGAATGGTTTATATCTGTTGTCTCATTCATTCTTGTTTTTATTATTCAACTACTGCTTCCACAAGAAGCTTCGTCAATGGGCTACAATACATGGGATCATTTTTAACATTCGATGGTCCTTGATTGGTTTTATTTTTTTGGGGTGGTGCGGTGGGGTTGGTTGAAGATGCATTCTAAATCATAACTCAAGGAAGACAGGGACATATGTAGTGAGAGTGACACTTTTGAACTACACTTGGAATTAGCTCAACAATTACATACAACACAAAGTACTGCTCTGCTCCACTCACTCATAGTCAATGTTAACAACCAGCTTTCAGCAATTACTTTTTATTCTTCCTGTTATAAGTTACTGCCTCTTGTGTAAAGTAACTTTCAATTCAATACACACTTTTGTTCTTTCTTTCTGTACAAGTTATTCAGCTTATATATGATTTGAGCAACAAGCTTAGAAGATAAACAGTGGCACAAATCTTTGTAAAACAAGACCATATACGCACTAGTAGCATTCGTCTTATGAAACAAATTAGTATCTATTTTTCGTCCTAGCTATTTTTGGTTGTGTCCTTGAAGCATTTTTTCAAAGATACATGAATAATTAGAGTACGGTGTTCTGTTCTATCATGATTAGACATACCTAACATCACCGATGTATTGAATAGACTAAATCTTTAAAGTATTAATTGTTAGAACTAGTTAATATCTGATAAATGAAGTTTTCATGAATTGGGTCACTAGTTAATATCTCTCTCTCTCTCTAACCTTTACTAATAACTAGAATGATACTTTGGTTGATGTAATGAAACATAAGATTGAAAATAAAAAATAAATGTGCAATATGAAATGAGACTCGTAGTAACTTTCTTGTATGTATGAATACAAAGAAGTAAGTCACGGGATGCTTGCCTTCATACAAATTACGTGTGGTCCCACTCCCTCCCACAGATGAAAACCAAAGCAATTGATGAGGGAGACACTTTTTCGTTTTTGTTCAACCAGACCATCCAACAATAAGTTAGTTCCAAAGTCTTTTTTTTTTTTAATTTTAGAGGTGAGAATAAATGCAGAGTCAGATGGTCAAGAATCAGTCAGATGGTCAAATTCTTGACTGGTCATTACTTTGATTTGGATTTTGGATCCATTAAATTAAATGAAATGGATCCAACGGTTTCATAGTGGACCCTTCAGGTTCAATGTCAAGTCCAAGTCCTCTCCATACTCGTGTTTTTGTCTAATTATCTTATCATATCAATTTCTAATTAATTTTCTCATCAAAACTCTATGATCTATCATACTATCATGCATTTCCATTCGCAATATTATGAAAATGAAGTTTATATGCAATTAAAGAGAGACACTTGTTTGTTACAATACAGAGTAGAGTAGACTTTTAGTTTTTGTTATTACATAAGTTTGTCATATACATATAGTGCGTGCGTGCCTAGGTGTCACTGATATCTTCTGATTCTCAACTTATGACAAACATGGTTGTTTTGTTTGGGAACTTTAAGATAACACACTCGATCGTGTCGTTTCGTGAGTTGACAAATTTTATGCAGAAGAAGATGTCATATATTTTAGTGCCATTCTCAAGAACCACGCCCAGACAGACAGACACCTTCCCCGTATGGCAAAATCTTCCTGCACTACTCCCTGTGCTTTTTAGTACAATGCTAACTAGTTTAAGATTTTCACACTTAAATTGATAAATACTAGTACTATAATTCTGAAAAAGTAAGTAAAACTAACAATTAAACATAATCATAAATCTATTCTACATAACTATGATTGTGATTCTACTTTGATTTTATATGGAAAATGTTCTGCTCAAATTTTACCTTTTTATTTAGTTGATCTCATTGGAGTGACTTCTCCATGTTTGATTAAGCTTTAACTCATTTTAGCCTATATTTAAACATAATGTCTGTTTTCTTTTATGATATTGAGTATCCACTAATACAAAGATATATTTTTTTTTTAAGGAATACAGAGATATACTTGGAATATAAAAAATGGTGAATTTTTTTAAGGATTGATGTACTTTGCATGAATTTTAGTGCCATGAAAAATTTTAAGTTGGATAGTCACCGCCAAAATCATGTTTATCAAATTATATTTTTTTAAGTCAAAATATTTTATATCAAAAGAGTTCGGCATATGCAATCAAAAAGAATAGTTGGGCATAAGATATTCTAAACTCAAGCATTACATAAAAGTTGTATATCATAAGCACAATAGGAACTCATATTTAGTTACAGACCAGTCATAAATAGTAAAACAAATTGTTGAACGAACAAACTATTTTAAAATATTAAAATTGATATCAACCCACGTTTTGCTTGGGTGCCTTTCCTCTGAAGACAACCAAAATTTGCCCCAAGCTTAAAAAAACGCTAGAAGAAAACACTTCATATCACAAAAGTGGTTTATTTTAAGATTAAAGATATCATTTTCAAAATTGATGTCGATTCTTGATAGTGTCTTTACTCAAATATCAGCCTTTTTATATAACTGCCATGAAGAAAATGCTAGAAGGTGATGCTTCTCAATGTAACCGAGCAATCAATAAAAATTTCTGCAAAAGCAAAGCAACCACAATGACCTCCTTGACTTATTTTGAAGGCACAATATATACAATGAAACTTCCATTTTATACCATCCATATACAACAAACAACACTTCCAATCTAGTTAATTAAACTAAAAAATATTCAATGAATTCTTTAAACTGATTCATATAAACTTCAATTGCAAGAACATATTAATATATAATATCAAAATAAAACAGAATAATCACCATGTATTTATGACAAATCGAACAATATTTTATATGCTAACGTTTAGTTAAAAAAATATGGTCAAAGTAAGTTATGTAAACAATGTACATTTTAAAAAATATGACATGTATTTATGAACGGAGGGAGTGTATATAAAAATTGCTTGTGGGACTAGCGTTAAGAAAGAGAGAGTGTTTGTACAAGTTTTCTCTCCCACTTCACTACTATTTTTTTTCTTCAAATAGTCTAGTGGTTGAAGCTCACAAATATTCATTGTCTATACTAACTGAGTTAAACTCACATTGACCCCACTTCACTACTATTACTAACCACTCTTTCTAGTAAGGTGTACATAGGTTGGGTCAACCCGCAAAACCCGTCAAACTCACCCAAAAGAAATCCAAAAAAGTGGGTTGGGTAATTGAGTGAGTATGGTTTTGAAAATGAAAAACCCATAAAAAATAACGGGTTTCGGTTAAAATCATACCCAAACCCAATAAACCCACTTACCCAATAATGCCAACATTTTTATTTTTATTTTCACTGGGAAGGAGAATACAAAAGATTTTGGTTAGAAATCCAGTCTAATTTTCAAAATTGACAAAAGGCATTCTCTATATTGAAAATCAAAACATGTTATAGTTACAAATTCGGATGTTGCAATTTTTGGTTGTTTTGATACTAATGCAATTTTATGTCATACAACTTTAGTTTGTTGCAAGTATTTTATGATAAAATTCATTACTTAATATTTATCACTTATTATTTTTTTTACGCTAAAATATAGTAAAAATATGTTCTTCAAATTTTTTAAGAAATAAAATAGTTGAGTAATTTTTATGAAAAAATATGAAGACTCATAATTTATTCGTTTAATATTAACAAAAAAATATAAAAATAATTTAGGTAACCCACTACCCAACTCAACCCAAATCAGAAATTAGTGGGTTTGTTCAAACTGACCAAATAGTCTAACGGGTGGTTATTTTAACTCACCCAAACCAAAGTACCATTAACGATGGATCTAGACATTTGGTACATGTTGGGCAAAAATTTTAAAGAAAAAATAATACAAACTATATTAAAAGTAAGAAAGTAACATTGTTTGATACAATACATTACAATGAAAGTCGTCTCCTATCTATTTGTTGAAAATCTAAAATGACATCATTGCTAATTGTTAAAATAACATCTCTTTATATATAAGTTACAAAACGATCGTTTAGCCACTAATCATCCACTTTGTTGCATAGGTTACTCTTCACAGCTTTCATAGTTGAAAAAACACGTAACAATTGACATTTGACAAACAAATAGTAACGGCTTACCCTTTTCGAGAATCTGAACATATTTAAAAAAAATGATCATATGAATATGTATTTAATCTCACTTTGTACATTACTACTAAAAAACAGAAGGTTTTAGATTTCGCAACCAAAATACTTAGTTTTATTATTCTCAACTAGATATCACATGTTTCATCTTTTGAAACGTTTATGTATAAGCAAACTCAACACAATTGCATAGCATAAAATTGAGCACTATTCATGTGTTTTATTTATTATGAAGAAAAAAAAATAGAGAAAGGGCATGTGGGGCTTTAGCCACACATAGCCCTTGAATGCATTCGTCCCTAAGTACCATATATGGTTTGGGTCTTGGGTTTGGTCAAATCCAACCTAAACCGGCCTATGTACACCCCTACTTTTTGGTTTCAAATCTTCAATGAAGTAGCTAATGAGCATGACTTAATAGATAAAAAAATTCTTCATTGACAATATAATGCTTTTAGAGGATATCAATTTAGGGAGCATCAGAAACGTCAATAATCTTAAAACAATAGCCGTATATTATATAGGGACTAAAAACATTTGTAACTTTTAAACCAATGTTATATAAAATTTGTTCACAAATTTATTAGATTGTCTGCAATAGCATCAAGACGTTGTCTTATCTCCCATTATCTTGAATTAATTTAATTGATTCAAATCCTTTAATTTGTATTTAAAAAGTATATCGTGAATGCTAGAATTTTCAACTTATCTTATGTTTTTTTGCAAAATTTACGAGGATTGAAGAGTAATCTCAAAATTTGTCTGCAAATTAGATAAGATATTGATGATTTTTTTTTGTTGAAGAAGTTAAATTAACACACCTAAATTAGTACTGGAGATAATCGAACCTGAAACTTTGAGTAGGAGTACACTCCTAGATCTCAAGCCAATACCACAATTAGGCCAACCCAAGTGGGTTCTAAGATATTGATGATTAATACAATTATATAAGGAAATGATTAAATCACTACTCGATCGAATGTATGACGGTGCCAGAACTCCTATTATTTGATCAATTAATCTGAAAGATGCATATAAGTGATGCCAATAGCATATATGGATAATGTCTTTCCACAAATTAGATATTGGTTGGACGGTTAAATTAAACCCAAATACCATAAAGATATACGAGACAAACGATTCTTTTTTGGTCGGTATATGATTGACACTTACAATAGGACGAACTTGTCCTTTTTCGCCACCACAGCCTTATGCAGCCAGCCAGGTACTATAGTATACCGATAGAGCAAATTTAATGTCAACTTAATTTTCATATTTCTCCAATATATAAGTTCAATTGTTACTTTATTGCCTCAAAAAAAAGGTTTTTTATTACGTCTATAAAACATTTCACTCACAAAAATTATTAGATCCGTGAACTACATATAATTCTCTGTGTCGATTTGGCTCTATATAGCCATTGAGGAGTAATTAATTTATTTTGGCATGACTCTGAGTTCATAAACATCATAGAGTCAACTTGTATGTATGTCAATTTTTAGATAGCCCCCTCTAAAAAAAGAAAAATAGATAAGTTTCGGTGTCTCCAAAACATTAGTTAAGCAACTAAAAATAGCAAAAACAAATAAAATTAACATTAAAAACAACACTTTTTAAGTTTTAAAAAGTAACATTTACAATTTTCAACAAAAATATTTCTTTTTATAATTTCTTAATTAGTGTTCCGAGCACTGGTTAACATTTGTCTTGAATAATATATACACTATATATTATTCCTGAATCATGAGTCACATGTTGCATGCCCATGAAAGACAAGATGTGGAGAATCAGAATACTACCGCCAAAATGGTCCAAACCACGAGCTTCTTGTGGGTTTGTGTAATGCAACAATTTAATGAGGCACCCACAGTGAGCACAAATGGGCCCCATCTTCTTACATATAGTATAAAATATACTAAAATAAAAAAGTCAATATCTTATGATTAACTAAATGAGAATGGAACTTCATATATTTGTTTATCAATCTTGGTCCCTTACGTCCTATCATCAATCTCAATATTGAATTGAAAAAAATGAGATGTGTTATTAATATAAAACTTAGTAAAATAGTTTAATGGTGAGATAGATACTATATGAGAGAAAAGAATTTAAGAGGATCTATTCCCCTCATTTTCTAAGTAGATTGATGGTCCCATAAATCATCCAACCTGATCAGCCGCCCTTGTGCTGCCAACTCCGCTATTTATCAAATAATTTTTCATAATCATAATAAGATAATATTACTTACATCATTATTAGTATCCATTATTTTTTGAAGGATATTAGTATCCATTATGTTATCTTTTACTCATATTTTAAAAGATAAAAGAAGTCTTGAGCGGTTACAACCAGAAACATATCAACCTTTAGCTCATTAGAGGCGATTGTCTCGGCTATTTATTTGTTTTTTTTAAAGATTTTCAGTCGTTTTATTTTTGTTACTGCCAAAAAATAAGAAAAGCACCCATAAAAAATTATGAAAGACTCTTATTATTTATGAATAATAAAAGACACGATGACATGAAAGATGAAGTTAAATGGTTGTTTGATCACATACATAGAAAAAACAATATTTGATAGTGGTGAAAATGAAGAAGATGATACAACAAAATTTAAAATAACGACTCAAGAAAAAATTCAGTTACAGTGTCCTTAATTTTTTTATAGATATAATTAAGTATGCTTTTTGCGCAATTTCTAATTTTTTGCTTAACAATAACTATGAAATTATTTTATCATGATGTTTTAATATATTTTTTATATAAATATGTTATAGCATTTAATATTGCCTCGTTTAAGATCCGTAAGTGGTTATAACTAATTTGTTTACTATAGTTGCAACTATTTAAACACACATATATACTTGAAAAATGATAGAAAGAAAAAAGAAAAAATGAAAATGCATTTTTAAGAAAATTAAATAATATGTATTTTTGTGTGTCCTTAATTGTATGTTAAAATAATTGTGATCATTCAAATACTTTATTACTCCCTCCGACCGCTATCATTTTTTTTTCAAATTCATCAAATAATAAATGTGACTAGTTTGATACTCTTATATTTTGCATAACAGAAGCTATATCTGATTAGAATTTTTTAGGAGCAAGTGCAGCCCTATGCTTTTCACGGCAGGATACACTTTGTTTTTGTTGCTATAGAAGAGCCTTTGGCTTCCTTTTCTCTTTTGTGTAAACAGGTTCAGGCCTTCATCCTGGTGAGCTTATTATTTTCATTGATAAAAAAAAAATGTAACTAGTTTATAACATAGATTAGATATATTTGTTATTTAATGAATCAATTAGATTTAAAAAACAATATTTGCTTATAACAGTGATCGGGTGGAATTATCTTCCTAAAGATATTTTTAGCAAATAACCAACGAGGTGATTTCTTTCACCCATATCCGTCGTCGTGTCGTACTTCAAAGTTTCAACCACGATTATATATGAAGTGCTTTGTCATTTTCTTCCGGAAAAATCCGTTTTGTTGAAATTGAAACACTTACGGAGAAATATCATCTCTACTTTCTTGTACGCATGATGCAAGTCAAGAGATGGCTCTCGAACATCCTTCTGTAGACTTTAGAGATAAGAAGACAAATTCTTAAAATTCAATTAGGCATATTGGCCCCCTAAGACACCACTTGTGATTGTGATTTAACATCTACTTGCAAGTTGCAACAATTCTAACTTTAGTTAATTTCATTTTCAGAAGCTTTTTTTCTTGAAGAAAAAATAAATAAATGTCTAATATTATATATAGCGTGAGGGAAGGAGGTGGAGTTTGAAAAGTGGAGAAAGTTTCAACCTCAATTTTGTTGACAATGAGGGGAGGAGGCTATGCTGCAGGATGAATGAAATGCATGCATATTGACATTCCTCATCCTAATAATACGACACGCTCTGTCTTTTACACGATAAGAACTTGAAAACGTACATCTTACATCAGGCTAAGGGAGCATAATTTATAAAATAATTATTTTACACATTTAATTCATATACACTTTGTTCTGGACTAGGCAAAGGTTCGTGATCGCTCAATCGCAAGTCATTCTAAATATGTCTTATTGACCTACATATAATGTGCCAAACGAAAGGTTGGAAAACACATCAACTCACAACGATTCATCATCTTCAAGTGGTCCAAAGGCATAGGATCCCTTGGATCCACAATGTCTCCGACCATTAGCATAATACAACGGTCAACGGTTACAATTATTAATGCTCATTGACATAATTGTCGTAATACACCCGTGCCAACAGTGATACACCCATAAATGCACAAGTATATCTTCGCAATAAAGAATATCAAAGCCACATGGACTTGTGGCCGCCATTGTGGTTTTCTTTTCTAAGTGTTTAGTTAGAGATGTTTTGATTTTTGAAAGGTCCATGTTTGATTTTGGCTTTGAAAGTATGCAAATTATAAAAGTATGCCTTGAAATCATTGAAGTTCATCATTACAATGACCAATTCCAAATCCTACCCTTTTCTAATTGTTACGAGAAATTATCGCTTAAAGGATGAAGTAACTCTGAAAATGTCATTTGTTCTCTTATGGTGTGTTTGCCAACATAGCTTCATATTGTCATGATTTTTATATTGGTAAGACCTATTAATGCCTATTACTAGTTTCATCCTAAAAACTTTAGGCTATTCTCATGCTTCAAGACCTTTGTTTAACCTCATATTTCGAGCAACCTTCTTGTCTTTCAACAAAAATGTTGCCTTGATTTTGTATAAAAACAATTGAGATTAGATTACAGTTTTGCATTCTCAAAACAAAAGTTCATGAAAAGTTCACATAAGACGGATTTCCATGATCACAAGACAAGGGAGAAATTATTCACCCATTAGTCATTATGGTGATGATCTTCTTTAAAATAAAAAATTGAGAAACTTTTATTGAAACAAGAACATGTTACGAGAGTAAATGATTCTAAGGTTAAATGGTTTTTACCTCCTGCCATATGAGCGTCTTTTGGTTTATCCCCTAGGAAAAAAAACTTGAAGATTCCCCCTTGTAAGATAAAGGTTCTTTGGTTTACCCCCCTAAGGTCATTTAACTGGATAAATGAGATGATGTGGCTTGTTGATTGGGTATTTATTTATTTTTTATTTTCTTAAATTTCCACGTGGCACACATAATAATTTTTTTACAAAAAATATTACTAAAGATGTGAAATACCTAAAGTACCCCGAATGTTAAGAAAAATAAGAAATTTTTCCATAAATTATAAAAAAATGAAAAAAAATAATATTGTCTATTTTTTTAAATTAAGCTCTGGATTTTTTTTTTTAATTTGTTAATTTTGAAAAATATTTTATAAAAATTATGGAATACAATTTTTGAAAAAAAAACTTTAAATTTTTTCGAAAAAAAAAAATATGAAATTAAGATTTCAACAATTAAAATAAAATAAATTTTCAGATTATATAATTTTCCAAATTTTATTTTCATATTTTAATTGGAATTGAAAAAAAACCAGATTTTTAAAAATTAAAAAATACTTTTTAATTTCAATTTTTTTCTATTTGTTGTTTTTTATTTTGATAATTAAATTCCAGAATTTTTGAATATCTTCTTAATTTTTAAAAAAAAAATATGAATGTTTTTTCTGATATTTTTAATTTTTGAAAAAAAAATTCGATTTTTT
>Ga0228711_1001870_pt1 | contig 31695 bp, 24 predicted proteins | sample MedpolnodulmetaG_2_FD_177996 | JGI IMG/M metagenome (GOLD analysis project Ga0228711, IMG submission 177996) | Root nodule microbial communities from Medicago polymorpha collected in Santa Monica, California, United States - brown nodules | ecosystem: Host-associated > Plants > Roots > Nodule... | reverse complement strand
TAGCCAATTCAAAAAAAAAAAAAAAAACTCAGAAGTCCATGTTTATGTTGTAGCTAATCATCTCAAAAATTGTGTCAAATAATGGGTTATGGACCAGGGTAACTTCTATACAATGACAATATACGCAGAGAAATGAACTAATTAGAAATTTATTTAAGAAGTTTTGGACAAATTTACTACTACGATGAGATGTCAATAATTAGTAGTAGTCCTATTCTTGTCAACAACGATCTAAATTAATTGTATCTAATTTAGATCGTTGTTGACAAGAATAGGAATACTACTACGGATCTTTGACATCTCATTGTCACTGATCATATTACTTTGAGAATTGAATTTTACACAAATTTTATACTCATAATCTCTTCTAAAAATGGGCACATACACATTTAAAAGCTATTATAAAAAATATTACAACGAATATTTCCACGCACAAATTTGTAGTTCTTATTTATAACTTTATGAGGCATTGTAAAGATAAATTGACAAACACTGAGATAGTCTACAAAGATTACATGGTTGTTAGAAAAATAAATGGAAAAAGTGATTTGTGAGTATCCTTGTGCATAACAGCGGAGACTAGTCTTTGAAGGTAAGTAAAATCCATTAAAAAGGTTGACCGCTCTCAATAGACGATTTATCTTACACCAAGTGATCAGACTCCCGGCTAAATGGTCAAAGAACTCAAATATCTACCGGTTGTGACACATTATATCCGTTAAAAAGGAGAACCTTGTATGAGTATATTTCACTACTGAACCATTATTCAAGAAATCCTCGCCTATGGTGTACAAAACGTGTATTAACTATTAAGCTACAGAGATTTGTGGTTACATGCTGACAATATGCCACAAAATACCATATCTTCTTTACTCTCCGCTTAACCATTAACGTCTATCCATTTGGTTAATGCAGAAAACCGAAGCATATATATTTTTTATACCCACTCAACTTCTTTTGTACATTTGAAGACATACCTCGAGTCACAATGGTGTTGGTATTTTTCTGCCTTCTTGACTTGACTTTGTCATCCGAAGACATGTCTTGGACCAAATCAGTGTTTGGTTGCTTGTTTTGGCATGTTGTTTGGACCATAATCGCTCCACTGTCCGGAGAATATGAACCAACCTGGCTTGCCTCAGTAGGTCCTGCAAGACACTGCTCTGATAGAGTTGGAATCACTTTGTTAGAATTTATTTCCTTTAAGTTTGGATCTATTCCTGAATACCTGAAGGAGCCATAAAAGTAAAACAAAAAAGAATGAGAACTCCATCTAAATATATAACATCAATGATCAACAACATCGAGTACTAATTTGCTTATTTTGAAACTAGCCATATGGGACGAAAAATATTTGTCTTTAAGGTGTAGTTACACCTCAAGTGGCAGAGTTCAAAATTTACAAATGTAACCTTTAGACATTCTTAGGATAAGTAGCACAATCACCTTAAGTTTTTTGTCGAAGGTGCTTCTTGTGAAGTTCCCTCCAATATATCTTTATTTGGTACCTCAACTCTACCCTCATTTTTATCACAAGGTTTAACAATATTTGTCGAATATGAATCAACTCTGTCTATTTTTTCCATGCAAGGGGACCCTTCTTTGGCAAAGCTGCTCAAGGCCATCTCAGAATGTAATCGATATTCTCTAATCATTGAAATGGCCCTATCTAATGTTTCTATAGCCTGTTTGACATCTGAGCTGATAGATACACTTCTCGATCCTTTTTGTACAATTGCACCAACTTCCTCATTTGAAATGCCAGATACTTTCTCATCATCCTCCACACTTTGTATAATCTCTTCCTCGCCTAATTCTACAATCTCACCCAATGCTTTGCTATTTTCTCGTACTGGTGCATCTATTGTCAGTGGCATGACATTATTTGAACATTGACTTATTTTATCCTCTTTAGAAGTATCTTTTTCTACACCCGACTTACTTTCAACAAGGTATTCAGCAGGGTGAATTCTTGCATCTTGCTGGAGCTCTCCGCTATTCACAACCTCTGATGCACTAGTAGTCGTGCCATATAGAGCCTCACGAATTCTAGCATACAATGGATCCCCCAAGGCCTTGCTGAATTCTTCTTTATCACTGCTCATCACAGAAGCCACAACCTATAATATTATCAGGGTTGGTTAATGTCAAAAGATGATATGAAAAAGTACCAAATAGTAATGTGATGTTCACTTTCATTCGAGCATGATTGAAATAGGCTTAGTTCGCAAAGCCAGAGTAAATACTCAAAGTTGGTGTAATGATCAAAGAATCCATGCTAATTAGCATGATGAAGACAAGCCTAGTACGTATATGACTTTCATTTAAATAAAGTAAAATGGAGTATGAGAGATATAAGTTTGGCAGGAGGAAAACAAAATGTAACTTAGAAGTGAAAATTGGAAAGCTTAACATACAACTTACAAGTCTCATGGTTTAAGTATCTTAGGTATATATAGAAAATGACATGAAGGTAGAGGGAGATGTAAATCATAAGATTCAAATAGAGTGGATGAAATGGACAAATGCTTCTGGAATAACCTGTGGTTGAAATTTACCATTCAAGCTTAAATGGAGAGTTTAAGTGCATAGTTATAAAACCCACAATGTTGTATCTGACTAAATGTTAATCAAGTAGTCAGGCTCATATGGGTTAACGAGCTTCAGTTGACGAACAGATTGACAGCATCCGATTTGGAATCTTGGCTGGAACAATGCTTGGTCAGACTTGACTTACCTTTAGGATGAACTCCGGATTACCTGGGGCCCTTTTCCCCTAGGAACTGGAGGGTTAAGATCAAAACAAACATGTGACTAAATGTTGGGTTCTAAAGAGCCAACAAGAAAGTAAGACGAATATTTGCATAGAGATGAGAATGATATGACAGACGAATGGTCCCACAACATTGAAATGAACCAATTGCGGAAAATATGGTAAAATCTTGTTTAAGATGGTTTAGGTATGTATGGATAAAATCTTAAGAATCACTGATAAGGAAGGTAAACTTGATAGACAATCGCCGTAAAAAATGCTTTGGTTGTTTCTGTTATTAATGTGTTCTGAATTTTTTGATTTGCTGATTTGTTTAAGGAAAATATTTTACCTTATTTTCTTTGTAATCTTTCTTTCCATCTAACAAACAAAAAAACTATTATATTAAAAACAAGTAATCTAATGATAGATAAATAAAGAATCCTTGGGGAGGTAGATGATTTGATTATAGAATATATAGCATAAAATGCACCATTACATTTGCTTTTAATTTTTGTTTTTTCTTATTAAAGATTGAGATTAAATATTAGATGCATCCAGAAATTTATAAATAAAAAATATTGAATGTCAAACAAGTATAGATGAAAAGAATCTGCAACCTTCTGATAAAGTCTGAAACCATTGCCAATGAGCTGCCTTGAAATAAAGTTTATCAAGGATGGAGGAACAAAATCCACCTTTATATCCATATTCGTTATTGTCCTACAAAATTTCAATTATTGAATTAGAATTGTGTATAAAAATTCATTTTCTTTGAGGTACCTTTTCATTTTTCATTGCATGTCGATTACAGTTAATCCATAAAGCCAACTAGTAAAATATTTAAATTCTTTGTTTTTTTCCCTAATGTCGTTATGTTTAAGTACACCTAAAACTCACCGAAAGTAACTTCTTTCTGATGTCACCTTTTGCAAAGCAAAGCCTCCCACCAAATCAACTCTCACGACATCCTTCGCTTCAGGAATTGCGTCATCGTTGAAACCAGAAAGGGTCCCCATGATGCTCTTTGACTCAGGGACCTGAGAGTAAATTAAGCACAGATTCTTGAAAACTTCAATCTAGTCTATAATTAATTCACTAAAATAAAAAAAGCAAGGAAAAGCTCAGATGATTACCGAATTCGTAAGAACAACAATTAAGTCATCTTGAAAGTACTCAAACAGATAATAGTGCACTACAGCTTCCCTCGAAGACAGAGGCCACGAAACCTTCATCCTTTCTTCCAAAATTCAGAGCAAAATCAGAATTTAAAAATGTAAACCTTCAAAACGGGATTGAAAAGTGATAATTTTAGTTAATGCTTGCAGCACAAACCTCACTAGTGATATTTGTTCGCCAATCTGAACCTTCTGTAAACATTCACATGATAAGATTTTGAAAGTAGGAATTGTCGATTGAGGCCACCTAAATGAACATTGTTAAACAGGTGTCAGCTACAAATATCAGTTACATTTTTAGGGCCTGTTTGGATTGACTTATTTGAACTTATCTACTGACATAAGCACTTGTGAGACTGTTTGAGAGAATTTATGAAAATAGCTTATGACATGTTCATAAGCAGTTTCCAGCTTATTTTCGTAAGCTCTCAAGGATAGCTTACGAAAACAACTTATAGTCTATATGATTATATGAAAACAGTTTGACTTTATTTTATCGTCTGTTATAAAAATAGCTTATATATAAGCAATTATATGACAAGTATTTCTATAGGCGCTTAATTAAACTGTTTATCCAAAGAGGACCTTATAGCGATAAAGTTACTTAGATTCAAAAGCATTTCCAAGGTATAAAATAACTTTCAGGACAACAGAAAACAATAACAGCAAATCAAATGTATGCATGAAACTATGAAGCATGGACACTCCTTAGATTAGGCGTGTCCCAGTGTCGGCGTCCATGTCAGTGTCCATGTCGTTTCCGTGTCCGTATCCGTCATTCATAGGCATGAAAAAAAAAAGCTACATTTTTCTCAGCACATTAAAACAAACAAAAATAAAGCAGCTATGTTTTTCTCAGAACATTAAATCAAACAAAAATAAAGCAGCTATGTTTTTTCTTTTATATTATGTGTTACAACTTTGAACCTTATGCATAAATAATAACGACAAAAATGTTAAAGGCAACAAAATAATTCTCACCATTTTTTGTAAAGAGAAGTCTGCCATGAGATACATAAACCTGAAAATAATGAAAATAACTCGTTCAACTTTGCGAGTTGATATCAATAATACGGTCTGTAGTTTGTCAATAAAAGGATGATGCTAAATCTCTTCATTGCTCTAATGTGACTTACAAACATCAACAGGTCCGTCCACAAAGCCTTCCACTAACATTGTATGAAAGGGAGTTCCCTCCGGTCCTTCACGATACATAACACGGAACTCTTCGCCATCTTGTTTTAACTATTGGATGAAGTAAAATTATCAGCTATGACTAGATGAATTGATTGCAGAAAATCAAGTATTGGCATCCTAAAGCTTAAAGAATCAGGTTACAGGTGTTTTGCATTAGTCCGTTGAATTTTAAACAATAGAGCATTGTTGGACAGAAACCCTAGAGCCAAAAAGGTATGTCAATTGCAAAATCATGATTTCTATGAAAGTAAGTTATCAATTAGACACACAAAACAAAATGGTCCGGGATCTAAACTAATGGAAGATTAAATATATAAGAAACAAAACGGTTTATCAAGAAAACTAAACATTGTGAAACTGCAGAAGCCAGTGAGTGAATAACATACTTTCCAATCATTTTGTGATGTATTAGACCTTCCATGATCATCTGAAGTACTCCTTAACATATCAAGAAAGTTAGATATTTCCGCAGTTTTATGTTCTACGAATTTCTCCTTATATTCTGCACAAAACCAAACATACAATTAGTTAAACAGAGAACACAAAGCTAAGCAACTAAATAATTGTTCCACTGAACTCTTCCTAAATGATTTCAGAACTGTAATCCCTGAATGTATCAAAACCACAAAAACATCTCTAAATGCGTCTTTTGTTAGTTAACATGGTCCTAGAATGCGTCTTTTATAGTTAGTTTGGTTCTCAAACGTGTCTTCTAACCATATGATTCAGTTTGGTCCATAAATTACTAACAGAAGACAACTCAGGAACAATTCTGCAATTTCGATACATTCAGGAATTATAGCGACAACACCTCACACATTTAGGCACCAAAATAAATAAATAAAAGAATGTTACCACACCTTCATCTTCTAGTTCTGATGAAGGTAGGAGTTGACTTTTGACATGCTTTTTGAGTATCTCAACATCTGTAAGATCAGGTGAGGAAAGGGTCTTATCTAGCCTCTCCCTATATTGCACAATCTTTCGTTTCTTCTCCATCTTCGTACCTCTTTGGGAAGCCTTTTCTCAAAATGTCATATCAGGCATAGGTGCCAACCATTCATAGGATTCTTCCCACACTTATCCTAAATTTAACACAACAGAAATCCAATATGGTTAAACAAGATTAACAAATCAGGTATAGTTCTCATCAGTCATCACATCATTCACGATTAGTAAAATACAAAAAATTGCTCGTGTTTAATTGGCCAAAATCTCCGTTGCATGAACACTTATGATTGAAGGCGTATCCCAGTGTCCGACACCAACAAGACACCGACACTTGTGATTACATTTAATTACGTCATTTTTCAAATTTTGATCAATGTCAACGTGTCCGTGTCAGTGTCCAATGTTTGTGTCCGTGCTTCATAGGCACGGAAATCACATAAGGCTTCTTTCTATTGACCTAAGCAAGGATCACTAATAGTCATTGGTAAAACCAAAAACAAAGAAAAATCATTACACACACCAAACTGAAAGCTCAACAGGTTTGAGTTAAGAATTAACAAAAATATTAGCCTAGCAACTAATTTACTAACATTTGTCAATCCAAATAATAATAAATAATAACACACCCATTTGAATTACATCTGTTACACCAACAAATATAACATAGTATTAACCTATGAACTATGAACTATGAAGCACGCCGACTACTTGGATTAGGCATGTCTACTACATGTCCAGCAGTGACACATATAATTACACTGAATTATGTGATTTTCTCAAATTACTAGCTGTGTCAACGTGTCAGTATCCGCGCTTGATAGGTATTAACATATGATGAAAGCTAAAAAAGCAAAGATTGAATAAGTCTCCAAAACAAAAACCACCAAATACTAGTCTTAAAGTCAACATGCATGAGAATCAGAGATTAAAGGAACTGAAAAAAAAATCAAATCCAATACCAAAACAGGAAACAGAAGCTAACAAGATGAAAAAAAATGATTAAAATCTAACAGAAACATGAAAAGAAACTTTTACTTTGTGAGTAGTAGTGAAATGTTCTGAAAAGAAGAAGAGGAACCCAGAGAATGAGAAAAAGGAAGATCTAAAACGGTGATGAAAGAAATATTCTGTGGAGATTCAGGTGATGTGATATAGCACCAAATCGGATAGAAAACAAAAAAGGGTATGTGACTTATGTTGGGTCCAGACAAGAAACTAAAGTAAGGTCGAACACCAGGACAGACTTTTTCTTGGGAACTTGTTTTCGTCGACCTCCCCTTGTCTTAGTTTACTAGGTACGAGTTATAATAATATTCAAAACAAAATATATAGCACCCATAGAAAAATGTAAATTAGTTTTTTGATCTTTAAAAAGAAATGATAAATCTTACATTAGATAAATGGTATTTTATAAATGACATATTAAAAACTTTAAAAAATTAATTTTTTTTCCTTTTTGCATCAAAAGAAAAAATTTGTTTTGCTTTGACTACCCTATGTAAATATTTGTTTCCCTTAAAACTCAAGACAGAAAGTCAGCTATGTTTATAGTGTTTTTTCCTTAAAATTAAATTTTATATATAGAATTTTTTAATATGCTTCCCACCGGTGGCTGCATCCCCTGGTTTTTTAAATTTCCACTCAATAATATGGTTGTTTATATATCTGCACATCCTTAAATTGTATTCATGCACCTCCTAAGATTCTCACATCAAACTTTGTTGACACACTCTACTTTTTAGGTCTTAAACATTGATGATGTTGTTATAGATGACTGTTATACCTTGTTGCTTTTACATGTTGACTTTGTTATTTTTATTTAATATTTGTAATGTAACTACATTTTTTTAATTAATATAGGTAATTGGTGTTTCATTGTGAAGTTTTTTTTCAACAAAACGTAAAAAGAACCCGGGGAATTAACTAGACTCGAATAACCACTACTAGAAAAAGCAAAATTAGGGATGAAAATTAATGACGGAAAAAATAAAATTCATCACAAATTACATGGTCGCAACATTTAGTGACGAAATTAGAGAGGAATTTCATGTTTTCTCACTCTAAATTTTCCTCACTAATTTTTGTTTTTTAGTAGTGAACTTATTTGTAACCCTTAATTAATTAATTAAGCCACATTATCATTTAGCTGCTTGTTAAATTCAATCCTATAAAATTTATAGGGTTAACTAAGTTTTTCGTTTTTAAAAATATTGTGAATTTTGATTTTAGTTTCTAAAAAAAATAAAACGAAATGTTTTTTGTTTCATTTTTTGTTTCTAATAGAATAATTTTGACATGTCTTTGACATTTCTTGAGTATAAAACGGACATATATATATGTTACAACAAAATTTGGTAAGACACGAGACATATATCTTCACACATAGAGACATAATTGAAGTTTTAAAATTTTGCATCCCCTAAGCTAGGGTCTTGGCTACACCACTGCTTCCCACATTTGATGTTTTTGTGGTTATTTTTTTTTAAGAACGAAATAAGAATGGTAATTTGACTCAAGTTTGTTGGACATCCGCTACTCTGTATGGGAGTTTAGCTGTAATTTATTTTACTGTTTTGTTTGTGCTCTTTCTTTAAGGATTATGTGACCTTGTAAATATTTGTCGGTGGTTCTCCTTTTGCACACCTTGTGCAGGATGCATTACCGTGGTTATATGGAAATCTCATTTTGATTTGTTCAAAAAAAAGTTTGTTGGACATCCGCAAAATTACCTACAATAGATAGGGTAAATACTCGAATTTGAGTTTGCACTTGACCTCGGATATTTACTCACAAAATTATGGGTGTGGGTCCGCATCTATATAATATTATATACAATTTAAATATATATACCATTAAAGTTAATTAATTGTAAATATTTTTATAATTATTTAAACCTAAATCTCTTTTAGAAGTGTTTAAACTTACACATAAACAATTGTTGTTGGTGCATCTTTCTCATAAGCTACTAATCAACATCTCTTCTTCAAAATTGAACCAATGCAATAGAAAAACCACAAATCTTTTGTGCGTCCATTTTTTGTTGGTGTCTTGTTTTTATCCTTAATCAAGTATGGATACATACGACTTCAAATATGAATTGTTGAATCATCTCTAAATTATTTGTTAATTGTTATGTTTTTTTATTGTTTTATTGTCCTTTAGGATTTTAAGTGCGGGTAACAGACGTGAATACAGACACATAGATGTCCATGGATCATGCTTCAGGCGCCTCCAATGTATTTTCCTGCGTGTAAATGATCGTTTATACGTCTTTTTGGGTGTTTGCTTCCAATATAAGATGTCTTTGGACTTGGGAACAAAATTCCTCCCTTTGTAATGTCTTGTGAGGCTTCTTGAATCTTTATTCATGATCTTCCCAAAGTCTTCAAATGTCTCGCTTTGCCGATTTGCTTGATTTCTTCATGAGTTACATCAAAACACCCTAGAATTGCTATGTTTTGGGATCAAGTAGAATTACATGACTCAAATATAGTAAACTTACAAATGTCCCAAAAATCATAGGCAATTGCTCTAATACTCCTCTATTCTGGATGAAAAACCTACTGAAAATGACTAAAAAATATGCTAAGAATAACGTAAGATAAGAATAACGTAAGATGCACTGTCATCGGTGTGGTTCATTATCTATTGTGTTATTGGTTCGGGATGCATGACCTGAATTGTGTGCCTTGAACAAATTTTATGTTCATGACTTTGTTCCATGTTAGTGGTAGACATAAGACTTGTCCATACAATCCATTTTGAATCATTCATCACAAATTTATTGGATTCACTAAAAGTCCTTGTGACTCATTTTCTTGCATTCATTAAATGTAGCTTTTTGAGGACTTTTGTTTAAGGACAAACAAAGCTCTAAGTTGGGGAGAGTTGATAAGTGTTAAAGTACTATCATTTTTCAAAGCAGTTATCGACTTGTTTTGCAAGAAATCAATTATAAAACCCCCCCAATTTAATACAAATATCGTTTATATTAGTTTTATATGTCATAAATATATTACGTCCCGTTTCTATACACTTGTAAAAGTTTAAGACAATGATTGCACCAATGCAGAGAAATCGAAGGCAAGTGTAACACCCTAAACCCTTAAAGCGATAAATCACGCAAATAATACAATCATACAAAGGATTTAGATGCTACTTCTTCAATTAATCCAAACATGCATAATTAATTTTTCAAAACTCGCAGCGGAATAGTATCATAACCACTCATCAACAGATAATAAAATCTCCAAAATAGCCATGTCAAATGTATCATAATACATCACCAAATATAAATCTCAAATCTCAACATATTGAGTGATAGTCTCATCAAAACATGAAATTTAAATGATAAAAGACTGACATCCTAATCAGAGCCCTAAACTAAGACTTCAAAGACAAGAGACGAGGTAGCTCCAAAGCTAGTCCTCAAGCATACTCACAAGCAAAGGCAAATCAATTAATCCTGCAAACCGTCTACCCATTCATACAAATAGGCATGCGGTCAACTAAACGACCACTGAGGTTAGATAACATTCTACAAATAAAATATAATCTAATGAAAGTAAAACGACATATTTATTCTCAAATGATTAATAACACTTAATTAAACCATTCACAACGAATTCAACATCATTATTAAACAACAAACATACAAGCACAAATTCACATCTTCACATACTCACTAAATTTCACCAAGTTTCACCAATGCACATAACCACCGAGCATATAGTCAGTTTATGACACGTTTCACTAAATATCAAATGTATGAAATCCGCTCTAGACACGACCCTATATGCATGTGGTATCAATCTTCGTCACTTGATACAACTGTATCATAATCACCGTCACTGAATACAAAGTATCCTAATCATCGTCACTGGATCCAAAGTATCCTAATCAACGTCACTGGATACAAAGTAGGGGTAGATGTCTGTGTAGATTGTGCTTGTGAAGAAGATCGTGATGATTGTGATGACGCAAAAGTACCATTATTGGTGGATAGAGCCATTACTTTCAAAGCTTCACCAGAACGCTTAGAAAATAATTTGAAAAGTTATGGAAGTTACTTCTAAAAATTGCACAAACAGGGTCCCACTGGGCATGCGAATTTGTTTACCAATGTTTTTGGTAAACAAGAAGACTAGTTTTGATTATTACAAGCAGGATCAAACCAAAAATCCTAGGACATGTTGTGCAATCTTTCTCCAGAAAATGTATGAATATTCACCAAGTTCATAGAGATGGAGTTTTGTAAGAATAATATATGTCTCTCGACAGGGAAAAACGCAATAAATGCAAGTAAAAAGACTTAAAAGTTTAAGATGCAAAAACTTAAAGAAAAGGTAAGTTGCACTGCATTAATGTAAAGGTGGTTCGACAAAACAGATTACATGCATTATGTAACTCTTTTCTCTAGACGCTGGTACTCCGAGTGATAGAATTCTATAAGTGATTTGCGACCTATTTCTCATATGAAAAGCTACTATTTATACACATTGAAAATAACTGAAATGCTAAACTTTCACGTTCTTCCATCGAAAACTGTCTGTCCCCCACGTCTTCAATGAAGAAACAACTGCTTTTGAATTTGAATTTTTCCTTATTTGATAGCAACTGCTTGACTTCGACCAACTTACGTCATGTCAAACTTCAAGGCTTACTTGACTCTTCCAAACACTAAGTCCATATCATCTCGAAATCCTCATGCTAAAGATAATGACTCTAATTCCTGAAAGAACAAAAGTTAACACATGTTGGCTGCATTAATTGAGTTTGTCGAAATTACAGGCTAACAACAAGTCATTTGTAAACTCAATCGATTGTAAACCCAAAATAGAATAGAGAGAACGAGGGTAGAGAGTGGCTGGAGCAAATGGAGGGCCAAGGATGCTTGGAACTCGAAGATTCAATAATTCTCTTATGTTAGTCATGCGACACATGGATAACTAAACTCTCTCTTGTGTTGGGATTGGATGTAAATAGATAGGAATCTTTGCAATACTCTTACTCTAGATGGTTGTATATGATTTATGTTCTCAATATAATTTTAGTCTAAATCTGTTTTTAATGCTTTGTCGCCGATGTAGTGTGCCACAGTTGATCTTTTGATTTAGTCTAAAGGACATGATTTAAATTATGTATATCACATGAGAGATCACATGTAGGTCTATATTCATGTATAACTTTTCAAGCATATGTCATAGAAACAATCAACTATTTTGTCACCGAGCATCGAAGTCAGTTGTTTCTATGTTATTTCACGTCGTTAACCTTAGTATTGAGACCTACATTGAGGAAAGGGTGAAGTTATATCTGAGACATAAAATGTACACAATCGATTAAGAGTAACCATACGCGGAAAAATTATTGAAATTCAAAAGAAGTTTCTATGTTATTTTATTGTTGCTTTTAGATTTTTAATTTTTTTTAACAGAAGCTTTTACTTTAAAAAATGTTGCTGTCTATCATTCATATTTTTTAAATATATATTTTTCAGCAAAAAAAAATATTTTTATTTAAAAAAATAGAAGCTTATCAATATTTTATAAACACATTGATAAAAAATATTTTAATACATAATTTCTATGGCGGGACGCCTTTTTCATAGTAGACCAAAACTTAAAAATCAGCCAAACCCAACAACAAGTGAGAAAATAAATATGAGTTGAGTTTTAAAGCATTTATATTTACATGCCTTCTTTTTCTCACAATGAATATGCCTTGAATATACAATAAAAAATGTAAAATTATATTGTATGTAACACCTTATTTACTCTAATAGGAATAGCTCGCAAGGGTTGATTAATATCTCTATCTCCACTTTCTAGTTTCCAATCAAAGAAATTAATCAATGATCCTAACATCATATGTATCATTTTAGTAGCAAGTGGCATGCCAGGACATATTCTTCTCCCACCACCAAATGGTGTCAACTGAAAATTTTGACCATTGAAATTAATTTCTGACCCCAAAAACCTCTCAGGCAAAAATGAATTTGGATTATCCCAAATATTAGGGTTTCTTCCTATGGCCCATTCATTTATTACGACTTGTGCACCTTGAGGGATAGTGTATCCATGAATTTTAACATCAACCCTAGCTTTTTTTGGTAGTAAAAGTGGAGCTGATGGGTGCATTCGTAATGTTTCTTTAACTACTGCTTGCAAATATGGGAGTCTAGTAATGTCTGATTCCTCAATTGGATTTCCTATACCAATTATTTGCTGAAGTTCTTCTTTGGCTTTTAACATTGCATGTGGGTTGTGGACCAGTTCTGCCATTCCTCTTTCTATAGCGTAGGAAGTTGTATCCGTCCCCGCAACAAATAAATCCTATTACAAAGTCACAAAATGTAATATAAATATTTAATAATAATATAGAATAGAAGTTTCATGCAAACATAAATTAAAATTAATATTGTTAGTGATTATGAAGATATAATCATAAGTCCTAAATTGCTATTAATAATCTAATATCATGTCTTGACAACTCTAAAGGGTTGATCCAGTGATAAAAAAATAGACGTTGGATCTGCATGTTGTAGGTTCATGCTCCACTAACTCAATAAAGGAAGATACATGTAATTTTGAGAGTACTAAACTCTTTTCTACTTTGAACTATGACACCACCGTTTTACCTAAAAAAAATTCATTACCCAAAAAAAAAAAACCATCTCTTGTGAGCAAATAAGAATATCCCATAATGAGTGACCATGTATGTGAACACATTTTTATTCTTCAAGGAAAAAAATGAATGAAGTTTAGGATGATGTCAACTAGTCGTTATATATAGTCAAAAGACAACTTTCACTAGCTTAAACAAAGTTATTTTAAAAATAGTAAAATTATCAAACAAATATAAACAAAACAAGGATCGTAAATAAAGTTAAAAATAAAAATAAAATAAAAAAAGATAGAGAGAAAATTTACAAGAAACAAATGTTGAATCTTTGTTGTGTCCATCATTTGGCCATTTTCTTGAGAGATGTTGAGCAAATTATCTAACATGTCACCATTTGTGACATAATTTTCTTCTTCTCTTAACTCCAATCTCTTAGTAATATAGGAATCAAAGATTTGCAACAATTTTTCAGCACAAGTAGATGAAGTTCCCCTGATACCCTGCGGGTCAAACATCCTCAAAATAGGGAAAAAATCAACCAAGTTTGGTGTTCCTATTGCTGTCATAAGACTTTCCACTATATCTTTATACTCATCAGTTTCACCTGCAGAGTTAACAAAATCCATAGAGAAAAAGGTGTTTGACAAAACATTCAACAAAGTCTTAAAAGCAGCTTTTTCAACATCCACTGCTTCACCAACCAAGCTACTTCTATCAATATCACATAAAAGTTGTTGCAGCTTCTTACACCTAAGTTCACGGCTAGCATCAAGAGTTTTGTTAGAAAACAAATTGTTTTTGCATATTTTTCTTAGGTCTCTCCAAAGATTTGACATTGGCATAAAAGGTAAGCTAAAATGTTCATGACCAAGAACTGCTACAGCTTGAGGAATTGTTCTATCTGAGATTGAGAGATCATGGGTTTGAAACACTTCTTGTGCTATATTTGGTGATGAAATTACTATGGTTGAAATTTGACCTAGCTTCAAATGCATTATTGGGCCATATATTTTGGAGAATTTGGCTAATGAGTATTGTGGTTTTTTTCCTAATTCAAAAACATTTCGCATAATTGTAAGAAGTGAAGGCCCTGGTGGAAGATTGTACTTTTTTTTTTTGGTTCTACCAATGAGTGAAAGTAAGATTATAGCAATATATGTTAAGAAGAGGAGGAGCATTGTGCTCGCAAAATACATTTCTGGATTCATATTGCTATAGCCTAAAGAGGATATGATATTCATTAGATATTTTGATGCTTGATAATACATGGAACTTTATTGATTTATACAGATTCATTAATCGAAGTCAAAAGCCATAATGCATAGTATGTGAATTTGTCAAAGAGAATGTCAAGTAAGACAGACTTTTGTTGAAGTCAAAAGCCATTAATTTTGCGGCTGGCTGGTTGATGAATATTGAATTCTACGAAGAATGTCAAGTAAGACAGATTTTTGTTGAAAAAAGTGTGTTTAATAAGATTTGACTTTGATGCCGTAAAAAAATAATTGACTTTAATAATACATGTCATCATGATCAATAATGATACAAATTATTTATTAACTTGTGTCTTTAGAGCACATGTTAAAAAACCTAAAATGAAAATTTTGTCTAAGAAATTATGATTTATTTTTTAGGAGATTGAAAATTAATGTTTTGTAGTAAATAATTACTCACTCCGTTTCAAAATACATGTCGCTTTTAGAGAATAATTTTGTTTCATTTTACTTGTCATTTTCAAGTTTCGATACAACATTAATTATTGGTTTGTCAATAATAACATTACCTCTTTATTGTAGAGAGAAACAATAGAATAAAATAATAAATAGTTAAAAGGATTATAGGAAAAACACAAAAAATTTCATCAAAAATAACAAAATTTATTTTATTTCTTAGTATGTGTAATTTCTTCAAAAACGATAAATATTGTGAAACGGATGGAGTACAATTTATGGAATCCTTAACATGTACCCTAAGGGCACAAGTTAAGACACATGTTAGCATGACCCTAAAAATAATACTCACTTGGTTCCATTTTAGTCATTAATCTTTTTCTTACCATTTTGATGGGGTTTTGGTAACTTAATTTCTACGTTTTAACTAAACACAGATGAGGTGGACTTGGGGGGTGGGTGCGTGCACGGAGCAAACAAGACCAGTTCAAACGAACTGCAACGAGCAAACAAGACCAGTTCAAACGAACTGCAACGTCTCTTCGCACGTTCCCGCGAATCTCTCCCCGACGGTTACACTTTCCATGATTTCGTAACCACCGGGCACACGTGTGTCATTACAACAGCTCTGCAGCCATCCACCTCTATATATAGTGGACTCATAGTAGAATCTACTCTCTCTCTCTCTAAACCCTCATTCTCTGATCTCTACTGGCTTGAGTGTCAGAGTTCCTGCAGGTACACACACCCCGTCGTTCCAAGAAGCATCCTTGACGCATTCCACCACAACTCAAACCACCACATTCATTGCACCGACAGTCACCTTTTGATCAAGTACGACCAGTGGCGCTGTCTGTGGGAAAATAAGCTTTCCCCATTTTTAAAACCACTAAAAACTACTATAAACATCAGTGTTCTCTCTCTCTCGCTCTCTCTTTACTTTTTAATAGAGCACTTGATTATTTGATTAATTGATTAGTGAATTGCTAGTTTTGATCCAAGTAATGTTTTCTCAAAAGATTAATCTAAATCCATTTGATTTAGGTTAAAACAATTTTACTTGGATCAATTAATTGCAATACTAATTCAATTATTCAAATTCATGTGTATTGTGTTTTCAATTGATAATTAGGTTTATTGTCATATAGGTTTGGTTTGAAATTGTGTATTGTTTTGTATCTTGTTCAAGGATTATTAACAATTGATTGTGTAGAAAGATTTGTATCGTGGATCTCTCAATTCTAAGATAAAATCTTATTCCACATATATTTGCTTCTTATTGATTCATAGATTGTGATTGTTCAAGCAAATTTTCAATAGTCAATTTCATTAAAATTCATTTTTACCAAATCTCCAAAAAGTTTTTCAAAAAGCTATTCACTCCTCCTCTAGCTTGGTAACCATCTAGCCATATAAACCAACAAAAGATTCAATAAAGAATCCGTGCAAGTACGGGGTGCCGATAAAACAATGAAGCAGTACCTCATTGCCAAAGGTCTGCGTGAAGGCACAGACGTCAAGAAAGCTGTCCGCCTAGATCGCCCAAGGAATCTTAACGAGTTCCCAATGATTGCAAAGATCTAAATAAGGTATGAAGAGGAGCTGTACGCGGACAACCTTAACAAGTCCAAGAAGGAGGAGCCTGCTGATGAATCCTCCAAAAAGCCCTTCCACGAGAAAAAGAAGGAAGGCAAAGTAGCTCGTGAAAGCAAGGTACCTACTGGTCACTTCACCAAGTACACGCCCTTGGCCATGTCCAGGGAGAAGATCTTCGCCGAGATGGTTGTAGCCGATATGAAGGAAGCTGGCGTCAAGCCACCAAAGGCTCCTTCGTAAGAGAAGAAAGGGGTCGACAAAACCAAATATTGTCGATTCCATAAGTGCCACGAGCACGTTACTGATGACTGCATCCATATGAAGGATGCTATTGAACTCCTCATCCAGAGAGGCCGACTCAAGCAGCTCGTCAAGAACCCAGAGTCGAAGAAAAAGACAATCGAGATGGCAGCGAAGCACACAAGGTAGTCGCCATGTCCGTGGAACATCTGGGCGATTTCCCTAATAACGTGGAAGTCGTGCCTTAGTCATTCACATGGGAGCAGTTCCCCACCGCCAACGTCATCACGGGAGGAACGATGGACATCTCCATGGGAAGCATGAAGAGAAAGTTCGAAGAGCTCATGAGCGTCACCCTGCTGGTCCCCTCCAATTCCAACTTAGGAGGAAGACCACCTTTGGCGTTCTACGATTCCGAACTACCTAGTGGGGCTTCAAATTCAGCCATTCCTTTGCTCGTTCGAGCATCGATGGTCAACACCGACGTCCACCGAATCTTGATAGACACAGGGGCCTCGTGCGACATCATGTATACTAGGCTATTCAAAACTCTCCAACTAATGGAGAAAAACCTTTCTCCATATGTTGGAAACGAACTCTACGGTTTCAATGGCTCCTCCACTCAACCTTGGGGCTACGTAGAGCTGTTGGTCACCTTTGGCGAAAAGGAGGCCAAAAAGACAATAAAGATCTCATTCCTGGGGATCGACTGCTCGTCTCTCTATAATTGCATTATAGGGAGAACTAGACCCTCCCAATTGGGCACTGCATGTTTAACCTCTCATCTGAAGTTGAAATACCATGCCAAGGATGACATCGTCGCCTCCCTGAACGGAAACATCGAAGCTGCTCAAAGATGTTTCCTTCAGGCCAATAAAACCCAAAACTAGGTTTCCCAATCCTGCAAATCTGTTGAAGACAAATGGAAAACCGCTGCGAGCTCTTTGGATGCAAACTTGGTTGAATTTGACCTCAGGTTCACCAAGGAAGACCTCAGGGAGCAGAAAAGGGAAAAGAAGGATCCACTCAACGCGAAGCTTCTTAGACCCATCCGTGACGGAGAATTCGAGTTGGTCCCCTTTGGAGACGACCCCTCGAAGAACTTCAAGACCGGCAAGGATCTTCCTGAACTTGTTAGAGTACAACTGGTCGCCTGCTTGAGGGAGAATGCCGATCTGTTCGCTTGGAGCGCAACCAACATGAATCGACCCTAACGTCGCCTGTCACCAGCTGACGGTCAATCACAGTGTTAGTGTTGTAGCCAAGCGGCGTAGGAAGCAGTCTCCTGAAAAGCAGAGGCTGCATAAAAAGTTGTAAAAGACCTTCTAGAGGCAAACTTTATTTCCGAGGCCAAATACACTACATGGATCTCAAATGTTGTACTTGTCAAGAAATCTAATGGAAAATGGCATATGTGTGTTGATTATACCGATTTTAATAGGGCTTGCCCTAAAGACGCATATCATCTTCCTAACATAGATAAACTCGTGGATAATTCCTCCGGCTACAAACTCTTATCTTTCATGGACGCCCATTTGGGTTACAACCAGATACCCATGGCCGATGAGAATAAAAAGAAAACAACCTTCATGACCAAATAAGAGAACTATTACTACAACATAATGCCCCTTGGTCTTCGAAATGCGGGGGCTACTTATCAACGGATGATGAATAAAGTCTATGACAAGAAACTTTTATGCGACATTCTTGAGGTCTACATGGACGACATGATTGTCAAATCTCAACAAGAGATTGATCATGCCGCCCAACTCAAAAGGGTGTTCGAGCAAACCCAGAAATACAACATGCGACTAAACCCCAAAAAATGCATGTTCGGAGTCCAATCGGGTAAGTTCCTCGGTTTCTACTTAACAGAAAGAGGAATTGAGGCGAATCCAGATAAATGCCGAGCATTTACGGAACTCCCTACACCCCACTCCAAGAAATGCATCCAAACACTCAATAGAATGTTAACCTCTCTTTCCCGATTCGTCGCCAAGTTCGCTCAACACGCTCTCCCTTTCTTCAAACTCTTTAGGAAAGAGACGAAGTTCGATGATATCTCTATCTTTCCGTTTCTTTTGATGCGGTCAACACCGTTCTAATCAGGGAAACACCTGAAGGGCAGAAACCAACATACTTCACCAGCAAAGCCCTGCATGGGCCAGAGACGAGATACCAGAAGATTGAAAAGGTAGCCCTCTCTCTCGTAATAGTGGCACGAAGGCTAATGAAATATTTCTTGGCTCATACGGTGGAATTTCGAACCGACCAACCCATCAGACAAATCTTGGGTCACCCTAACGTCACTAGAAGGATGATAAAGTGGTCGCTCGAATTATCAGAATTCCACATACACTACGAATTGAGAAAGGCACTGAAAGCGCAAGTGTTCGCAGACTTCTTAGCCGAAATGACTTTCCCTGGGGAGGAGAACATGGAGGAATGAACTGTCTTCGTGGACGGATCATTCAATTCCAAAGGAAGCGGAGCCGAGGTAATCATTGAAAATAACGAAGGCATCGTCGTGGAAGTTTCCCTTAGTTTATCCTTTCCTGTGACGAACAACACCGCAAAATATGAAGCCTTCTTAGCCGGCCTATGGATCGCCCAAGATGTAGGAGCTAAAAAAGTAAAAATCTTTACTAATTCTCAATTAGTGACTTCCCAAGTTACTGGCGAATACCAGGTAAGAGAGGAGCACCTACAAGATTATGTCCAGGTGGTATTGATAAAAATGAAAAAATTCGAGTCTGTAGAGGTAACTCATGTTCCCCACGAACAGAATACCCAGGCAGACATTCTTTCAAAACTTGCTAGCACACAGACTGCGAATGGAAACAAAACCGTGATTCAAGAAGTCCTCAACGAACCTAGCGGCCAGAGGTAAAAGGCTCAACTCCACGAAGTCAATGCCATCATCAGGATTGAAGACTGGAGGGGACCTATAACCGGCTACATAACTAGCGGAGAACTCCCTTCTAATCCCCACGAAAGAACAAAGCTGAAACGAAAGGTCTGCTTATTCACTTTAGTGGAAGGAACCCTATACAAAAGGGGTTTCATCACACCACTTATCAAGTGTCTGGGATTAAACGAGACCCAAGAAGTCCTCGTCAAAGTACACGATGGCATATGTAGACAACATCTTGGAGCAAAACCTCTCTCCAAAAAAGTCCTACGAGCAGGATACTTTTGGCCCACCATCGCCAAGGATTACGTCCACCTATGTGACAAATGTCAATGACACGGGGATATGCACATTGCACCTCCTACCGAACTGATATGTGTAGTTTCTTCTTCGCTTTTTGCTTGGTGGGGCATTGACCTTCTGGGACCATTCCCTAAAGCTGTCGAGAAAATCAAATACCTGGTCGTGGCAATCGACTACTCAACCAAGTGGATCGAAGTTGAGCCTCTAGCGAAAATCACAGCTAAAAATGTACTTCGTTTCTTCAAAAGAAACATCTTAGCAAGATTCAGAGTACTGACCCTAGTGATCTCCGACAACGGGAATCAATTTACCGATCAAAAATTTCAGTACTACCTGAGAAATATTGGCATCAAACAAAGCTTCTCTTTTTTGTCTCTCTCTCTCTTCTCTTCCCACTGCTTTCTCTTCTCTCTAGTTCCTCAAGAACACTTGGTGTTCTTCCCCAAGCCCAGACTCTGGCGAATTTGACGGCGGCAGGAGGGTTCTGGCGTGGTGGCCGGCCATAGGTGGCGCCGTCACCGCCGGAACCCTCTTTTTTTTTTTCTTCGTTCGATTCTTTTCTACTCCTTTCTTTCTTTTTTTGTTTTTTTCTTCTTGTTTCAGACCAAATAAAATTCTAAAAAAAAAAACCTAGATCTAGACAACACAAAAAAATGAAAAGAACAATATACCCTTTGAGGTTCCTGTTTCGGTTTCTTTTGGTGGTTTGAAGATATTAGATTTGAGGTTTTGTGTGATGTTTGTGACGGCTTGGTCAATCGATTTTAGTACTGGGATTCAGTTGTGAGGTTTCAGGGTTTGATTGAGGTTGTCGATCTGTAACAATGCTAGATCCGTTCTTGAATGTTGTGATTTTGGTTCTGTGGGATTATGAGGTGTATTTGATTGGATTTGGATCGTGATAAAGGTGTTGGTGAGAATTTGTTGATGATGTTGATGCGGAATTGGTTTGGATTTGTGTTTTAGTGACTGTAAAACCTTTCAAGGTTTTGTGAAGAATTTCTTTTCTTTTGCGATTTCTTTTTTTGCAAGTTGTGATTTTTGGCCCCCTCTTATGATTATGTTCTTCTTTCATTCTCATAGCCAGACATTTTCAGGAAAAATGAAACAATGTTAATGCAATGAAACGCATGAAACGCGTTTGGGAAAGAAAAGGAAAGAAAGTAGGAATTGACCCTGCAGCTGTGGCACGGAGAAGGAATTTTTTTTTACGGACCTTGACACATCTTTTTTGGGCATTTTGGACCTAATAAAAAAAGTAACAAAAAAAAGAAAATAAAAACCTAATAAAATAAAATATTAAAACAAAAAGATGGAAATAAAAGAAAATCAAAAAAACTAAAAATAAAAGGACTAATAATAAAAAATAAAGTGAGAAGAGGGCCCAAATCAGAACAAAAAATGAGGTATTTGAAAATACCTCTCTGCCGAAATTTCTCTTGAAAAGTCAAAGACTATTCAGGGTCAAAAGGCATATGAATGTAGGACCTTAGGTCAAAAATTGGGGTATGACAAAGTCCATAGTGTTGGAGCTAAGGGTAAACACGCCACATGGTAGGGACTATGATTTCATTTGTACCTTTATCACGGGTTTTACCAAGTTCCCAAAGTCGTTAACCCCTTCCAGACATTATCGGATTACGGGACTACACCCGGTCCAACAATATTTGCAAGAAAGTCTCGTTTGAGTGTAGTATCGCGCTGCACTACGTCCTAAAAAGACCAAGATGGGTTAATGGTAACTCTAAAGGTCCTTAGCTTCGCGGGACACTTAAAAGTAATAACGCCTAAACGCGACTACACGCGCCGACATATATAACCTTCAAAAGTCCTCCACTAAGTGTGGTTGTATCACATGAACCAAAACACGAGACTACTCTCGGAATGACACTTTGATTATACCACCATCCAATCTTAATTGTTTCCCTCAAGCCCGGGTGTAGGACTTACCTCATCACTCACGTGAAAAAAATAATCATGTAAGCACGTATTTACAAGTAAAATAAAGCATAAAGATAAAGAAGAAGATAGGTTTAACCCACTTAGGGGGGATGTCCCCAGTGAGTCGTCATTTCTGTCGCGGTGATTTTTGGATATCAATATATTGATTAGCGTTGACTCGCAATTTTAAGTTCACCACCGAGCTTATATTTTTTCCAAGGAAAAGGGGAAAAGTTCGAATAAGCCATATTTTTAGAGATTAAAGGTTTGGGGGTTGGTTTCGTTATGGGAAGGTTTTAGCAACCTAAACGTCTATAGTACTCTATAGGAACCTCTTGTTTTTATTTATCTTGTGCTAAATTTATTTGCTTAAAAATGGACTAAAGTGATGAGTGAAAAGAAAGAAAATGTTTTTGTATTTTGTTGATTTAAAAAGACAAAGTCTTTTGCCTACGTACCCAAAGAGGGATCAAAATCACGTAGTTCGGGGTAAAAAGCCGAGTGATTTGTTTGATTGATTTTAAAGTTTGAAAATGCTTTTAAAGTTAAAAAGAGCCAAAATGGCAAAAAGGTGAATTTGATTGATTTTAATTGTAGAAAATAAAGTCAAAATACGATTAAAGTTGATTGGAATTTAATGTAAAAAAGATGTTCACTTGATTGAAAATCAAGGTTTGTTAAGAAAAATATATTTTTTGAGTTTTTGAATATTTGAATGTTTTTGTTATTTTTGTTTTTCTAATTAAAGTAAAAAATAAAGCATGATAAAATAAACTAAAGCACGAGAGATTTCATAAGAACGTTGGATCCAAAATGAGCGTCCCCTTTTCCTTGGATTAAACTAAATTACTCATTTTTGTCCTTGATTTTTGATTGGTCTTGACATAAAGTGGAATAAATAAATATGAATGAAATGCAATTTTTCTCATTTATATATTTAGATTGGTTCCTAAATACATTCTAAGGCATAATAAATAAATAAAATAAAATGACAAAGCAATAATAATAAAATAAAATTACAAATGCATGAAATAAATAAATATGCTAAATAAAGCAAAATAAAAGAAATAAAAATGCATGAGGTGACTTAAGGCATTAAATAAATATGCTTAAAAAAATAAAAGAAATAAAAAATGCATGAGATGATGGTGGTCCTAAATAAACTAAAAAGTAAATAAAATAATGAAAAAAATGCACTAATAAACTACAAGTAAAAAAAAACTAAATAAACTAAAAAACATTAAATAAAACTAAAATAAAAAGTACTAAAGTAAAAATGCATTAAAATAAACTAAACTATAAAGAGAAAATAAAGCATTAAATAAACTAAAATAAAAAGAATAAAAAATGCATTAAGATAAACTAAAAATAAAATAAAGCCCCTAAATAGACTAAAATGATAAAAAAGCAATAAAATAAACTAAAAAAAAAACTAGCTAATGTTGCACATATGTATATATGCTTAAAATAGGGGAAAATAAATAAACAAAGCAATAAAGAAAAAAACAAGAAAATAAAAATAAATAAATAGGGGGGTGCAAGCAGTGAGGGGGGTATGTGCAGTAACAAAAAAAAGGAAACAGAAAGGAATATGAGATTCAGTCAAGAGAGATTGGTCGAGTGATAGTATATATAGGGGGTTTTTTTCTGTCTTTTTCCTCACTTGTACTTAGCTTTCTCTATTTGAAACCACACATCCCCTCTTTCTTTCTTTTCGGGAAAACCGCATGAGGTTTCCGGCGGCCTTGCGTTTTTCGGCACGGTGGCTGCCGGCCAGAGGTGGTGGCGGGGCCGTGCCGGACGGCAAAAAAGCTCCTTTTGTTTTAAAAAAAATCTACTTTTCGAAACTTTTCTTCTTTGTTGCTCTTATTCTTAAAATGGTTTTGAAAATAGAAGCTTCTAGGCTTCTAGATCTAAATTTAAAAAGACAAAAATACTACCTCTTGTGTTCTAAAGGTGACGGTTTTGGCTTCAAAGTTTGATATATAGATTTGTATGATATGAACCGAATGGTTCGAAGTTGTTAATTATTTGTGGTGTTTATTGCTGTTCGAATTCGTGGTTATGTGTTGTTGTATGAGATGGTTGTTTGATGTTGTAGATTTTGAGTTGTTGAAATTTGATGTGGTTTGATTCTGTAAAGTATTGTTGGAAAAAAAAAAAAAAGTTTTTTGGTTGTTCTTGACCGAAAATTATGATTCTGGGAATGTGTTGGAATTTTAGGGTTTTCTTTCTTGAAAGATGCGCCTCTCCCCATATAATTTTTTTTACTGTTGTTATATAGTGGAAAAACTTGGAGAAATGTAATAAAAGAGTACTGGGAATGTTAGGGTTTGAGAGCTTGTGCAAAACTGATAACTTTCAGAGTACACAAATTGCCTGGACGAAACTGTCCCTGCCTTGTCATGAAATTCTGGACAAATGAAGGGTAAAATGGACAAATTGACCTGGACTAAAAAAGGACTAAATGACTTAAAATAAAAACAGAATAAAAGACTTTTTAAAATAGAAAAATTTTCGAAAATAAAGCTTAAAGAAGTGAAATAAATAAAAATAATAAAACAATAATAATAATAATAATAATAATAATAATAATAATAATAATAATAATAATAATAATAATAATAATAATAATAATAATAATAATAATAATAATAATAAAATAAAAACTTAAAACTGTCGCTTTCGGAACCCTAAAATGAGGTATTTTAAAATACCTCTCTACCGAAATTTCGTCTGACAAAAAAATTCGATTTTAAAAGCCGAATAAAAAAAGAGAAAAATTGATCAAAAATGGGGTATGACACGGAGACATGATTATTTCGGAGACATGAATATAGTCATATTAGTCGTATTTGTAGGCATATGTACTTTGCCGTTTTATGTTATTAACATGGATGCTGTGAGTTTGTTCACATATTCATCCTTTTTGTTTTTATCGAATTTGGATTTGTATTGGATTAATGTACTCTATCAATTTGAATGAATGGATATCATTTATTTTTGTAAAAAAAAAAAACAAAATCATCTTGTAATTACAAGTTTGGATTTGTATTGGATTAATGTACTCTATCAATTTGAATGAATGAATATCGTTTATTTTTGTAAAAAAAATAAAATCATCTTGTAATTACAACTTAGTTGGTAAAAAGTTGCATGCTCAAACACATGATTTCCTATGGGTGTGTTTGTTTCAAGTTATATTTGTTGATTCCTGGGAATAAAATGATAGGAATATATATGCCTATGTTTGTTACAAGTTTACTAAATTTTATTCCCGGGTATAAAATGTTCTTGGGAATAGAAAAATTTTCCCAAGGAAAAGGATGAGAATAAAGTTCCCATGGAGATGAGAATAAATTCATAAATAATTACCTATTATAATCCCTATTTTTATGGTTCCTAGGAATATTATAAAGTTTACCAAACATATTTTTCCTAAATACTTTGGAATAAAATTTTCATCTTTATATTCCAAAGAATGTTATTCCTAGGAATAAATTTGATAAACTTGAAACACAAAAAATGTCAGATTATCGATGACACTTGACACGTGAACTTTTGTTAGAAATGAAATCGTGAACTTGACTCAGTTGATAAAGACAATATATAATATATGTAAAGATTGAGGTTCGAACTTCAGATACTCCACTTCTCTGTATTTAAAATATGTGAGCTTCATCCACTAAACTACTTGAAAAAAAAACAAAAATTATATTCATAACAAAAAATATTATATAAAACACAAAAGTTTTTATAATTAGTAAAAAAAATGTTTTGATAAGTTTCTTAAAGACTAAAAACAAACAAGAGGAAACAAGTTATTTTACTTATTAACGAGTTTCACCAAATAAAACAATGAGTTTTACCAAATAAAAAATCATTTGGAAGATTAGATTTTGACGTTTTGAGTGTAATAATTTTTGTTACTCCATCCATCACAAAATAATAATCGTTTAATGTTTGTGTATGATTTTTAAAGAAATGATTAGTGTAGTAGTTGAGTTAAATGAAATTCCCTTAAAAAAATTAGATGAAATTCAATAAATAAAAATTTAGTAATGAAAAAAAATAATAAATGTTATAGAAACAATTATTTTAAGACGGATAGAATAACATTTATTTAAAAAGAATTAAAAAAAAAATTAAAGAGGAACGAGATGAGAAATGTGTATCCAAACAAACAAGAGCTTTACTAAAAGTCATTTGTCTTCCTTCCTTCTCATTTCTCAAACAACTCATCTCATCTCATCTCATATCCTTCGCCGCTGTTTGTTTTCGCTTCTTTCTTTTTGTAAGTTTCCTTTTATTTTCTTTTTAATTAATTAATATTTTTCTCTGTATCCAAACACTGAATTAGGGTTCAATCGTTTTCGCTTTTATTCATGAATGTCGAAATTGTTTACGGAAATTGAAATTGATAGTTTTCTGAATAACCCCTTTTCTCGTATTCCTCGTTTGGCTGCTAAATTGTTTAACTTTTTATCACCTAAGTTATGAAAACACTTTCAATTTTAAGGAAAAGAAGAAATTGGGGTTGATGTAATGTTGCAATTGGAGGAGTATATAACAAATTATTAATGATTAGAAATTTATAACTGCAATTAGGGTTAAGATCATTGTGATAGTGTGTTTCCAGTGTTGAGGTGCCAATCAATTTGGGGCCAGCATTGTTATAATTTGACTTAGGGCTTGTTTGGATTAACTTAATTGAGCTTATCTACTGACATAAGCACTTGTGAGGCACTTTGAGAGAGTCTATGGAAACAGCTTATAATGACATGAAAACCCACTTGGGTTGGCCTAGTAGTATTGGCTTGGGACCTGGGAGTGTGCTCCTCTCAAGGTCTCAGGTTCGATTATCTCTGTTGCCAATTTGAGGGGGTTAGTTTAGCTTCTTCAAAAAAAAAAAAACTTATAATGACATGTCAATAAGTTGTTTTCAGCTTATTTTCGATAAGTTATCCAAGGTAGCTTATGAAAGTAGCTCATAATTTATATGAAAACAGTTTGACTATATTTTGTGTTTGTTATAAAAATGGCTTGTGCATTAATACCTGTATGATAAATGTTTATCATATAAGTGCTTAATTAAGTTGTTTATACAAAACAGACCCTTGACCTTGAAACTTGTAGTTTGGTTCTGCAAATTGGGTTGGCTCGATATGTAAAACTGAACAAGGTTGACAGAAAAATACTTTGGTGTGATTCCTGCTATAATTGATTCTTGAGGTTTATTGTATGCTCTGACTTTGGAGAAGAACTACCTCTTCTTCTTGGCTCCTCCTAAACTTTCGAATAAAAAAAAAATCATGTTTTAGAGATTGAGTTTATCCTCATTGGCAAGGCTGATATTTCTCTTACTACTGCATTTATCTATGTATTTTACAAAAGCAATTTCATGTTACATATGCATATTATAACTTCTCCCTTTTAGTTAAATTAAAAGACTAATTTGACAAATGAAATGAGATGTAGCATGAAAATTCACCTCTTTCAAGCTTATTTCTATAATATCTGCAATGTGTGTTAGATAATGTACATTGTATATTCTTTGTTGAGTTGAATTTTTTGTATGGTCAGGTTCGCTGAAAGGATGCTTAACTTGATGTGGATGTGAGAACAGCTTTGATTTTTAGTTTGTTTGACATTTGTACTAGCAATGGATCAAGTCATGCAAGGTAAATTTTGTTGTACAAGTGGTCATGCATTGTAGTATTCCTAACATATCTTGTAGTGTTTCCTTCAGAAGTTTTTTCGAGATGTGTGTGTGTTTTCTGGCTTTAAGTGGCCATAGATTAGCGAAAGATCTTCATGCTTTTTAGATGGTGATTGATTTGAGTTACAGGTAATGAAATGGGGGATGATTCATCGATTAATTTGGAAAATTCGAGGGCTAATTGGACTCCGTCTCAAGACCAATATTTTCTTGAGCTTTTGCTGTCTCATGTTCACAAAGGCAACAAAACTGGCAAAGTATTTACCAGATTAGCTTGGGCAGACATGACTGAACAATTTAACAGAAAATTTGGGTTCAAGTATGATGTAGATGTGTTGAAGAATCGTTACAAACGATTCAAGAAGCAATACTATGAAATAAAAGCGATGGCTAGTCAAAATGGATTCCAATGGGATGGGAGGCTAAACATGATCACAGCTAATGATAAAACATGGGAGGAGTATATTAAGGTACACACTGTCGTCAAATATTTCAAAATCACTAATTAACCTTTACATTACAATTATCATGTTTTTGTGTGTGCAGGCCCACCCCGATGCTCAAGGGTTCCGAAAAAAACTTTTTCCATGTTATAATGATCTATGCATAATCTATGGCCACACAGTTGCTGATGGGAGATACAGCCTTTCATGTTTTGACGAAGGTTTTGAATATGAAGGTAAAAACAAATGAATTGTTGATAAAATATTATTGTATAGCGAAGTTCCTTTTAGTCAATATTCACCAAATTCGTACATATATTGTAGGCATGTTTCATAATGTTTAACCGGTTTTAACTTTATTCAGAAAATGCTTCAAAAGAACTGGATGACCATACTAGCACCAGTAAAGGAGTGGATGATCAGATTCCCCCTACTCCTAGTCAAAGTAAAATCGATTGGTCTCCAATGATGGACAGAGTTTTTGTTGAACTGATGTTGGACCAGGTGCGAAAAGGGAACAAGTCTGGTCGTACATTCACAAGGCAAGCCTGGGGGGACATGGCAGAGTCATTTAACAATAGATTTGGATGCCACTACGGTAAGGTTGTGTTGAAAAACCGTTTCAATGTCCTAAGTAGGCATTATTCCTCTATAAACGAACTTCTTGGAAAAGAAGGTTTCAGTTGGGATAAGACACAACACAAGGTTGTGGCTAATGACCAAGTTTGGCAAAAATGCATCAGGGTATAAACTGTTCTCTATTGTTTTCATTTCTTTTTGTTAGTTTAGCGTGTATTTTTTTTTACTTCAGTCATCTACTTATAATTGCAGGTAAATCATAAGTTCCGGCTGTACAGAATTAAAAGCATGCCTTTTTATTCCGGCATGTGCATTGTATGTCGTGATGAAGCTCCTACAGATTGCAAGTCGAATCTTGAAAGGAAATCTTATGGCAGCAAGAACTCTGTCCCAGACCCTAATGCATCATTGCATATAGGTGGTGAAAATAATTTTATCGGAGATACTCAGCTTCTCCCTTACGCATCATTCCATGTAGGTGGTGAAAATAGTTTTACTAGGGATACTATTTCTCAGCCTCTTCCTTACGCAGCATTGCATATAGATGATGAAAATAGATTGACTAGAGATACTCAGCCACTCCCTAATGCAATTTTGAATCTAGGTGGTGAAAATAATTTTACCAGAGATACCATTATTCAGCCTCTTCATAATGCAGCATGGCATGGTGAAAATAGTTTTATCAGAGATACCATTACTCAGCCTCCCCCTAATGCAACATTGGATATCGGTGGTGAAAATAATTTTACCAGAGATGCTATTACTGAGCCTCTCCATAATGCAACATTGCATATAGGTGGTGAAAATAATTTTACCTTTATAGGTGGTGAAAATAATTTTATCGGAGGAGCTCAGCCTCCCGCTAGTGCAGATAACGAAGGTGGTGGAAAGAACTCTACCAGAGATGAAGGCATTGAAATGATCTTTACCAGAAAAACTCAGCCTCAGAAAAACTCTACCAGAGATGAAGGCGGTGAAAGGATGTTTACCAGAAAAACTCAGCCTCTGAAAAGTGCAGATAAAGAACCGTTGCTTCTAACTGCTGGAAAAAATGTTTCTAGTCAGAAAAAAAGACATCAAACAAAAACGCCCGCAACATTGAAAGAGCCTAAGAAGGCAAGAAACTACAATGAAGGTGTGTCAGTTGCATTGAAACATATGGCAGTTGCAGTTACATCGCTTACGAATAAAACAAAAAAAGAAGATAATTTTTCTGTTGGTAATGTTATGAAGGTGCTTCAGGCTATTCCGGACTTGGATGATGATCTGATATTAGATGCATGTGATCTTTTGGAAGATGAGAAAAGAGCAAGGTTGTTTCTGGCATTAGATGCTAATTTGAGAAAGAAATGGTTATTGAGAAAGCTTCGTTCATAATGATTTCTCAATTGTTTCCTCTTTGTTTATCTGTAGTTGCTAGTCAAGTTAGTCAATTTCTGTTGAATTGTGTTCTATGAGAGACTTGTTTTTGGTTTATCTTTGTCTATGCTGATATGAGTAGAAAGACTAGACATTTCAATTGACAAACAAGGTACAATTCTCTTTGATTGGATTACTTATATTGGCCATATCATATAAACGCAATCAAAATATTTTTGATAAAACTAGATTTATTTGGGATCTCAATTTTTTTTATTGATTCCTAATTTTATTTGGATTAGTTTGAGTCTAAATGCCACTACCACACATGGTTTATTTCACAAAAGAAACTGATAAATTTGGTCCAGATTTGTCAGCAGGTTGCAAAAGAAATTTCGTTTTACTTTTTACGGTATTTTCATTTAGAATGAAAAAATTAATCTGGTCGTCGCTTATCTTAATTTTTTTTTGAAGAAGTTAAAATGAAATATATTACTGCAGCCTGGAAATTTCAGCACAAGTAGTGCAAAAACCTCAGCTGTTAGAGTATCAAATTACAACCTCATAACAAAGGGTAACAAAATAACAAGATCAAATGACAAAACCCCCCATTACGGATAAATACCCAGATAAGGTAAAGGATTCAACCACCACAAATGATAGGAAAAAGCAAAGTTAGGATGGTTCGCTTTCAGCCACTAGTATGATTGAAGTTTAATTTTATCTAGTAATTGATGTAACCGGGCCTCTTTTTGATGAAAGACCCGAGCGTTTCTTTCTATCCAAATTACCCACACACAAGAAAGCCATATGAGATTAAAAGCTGAGCTGTTGCGTTTAGAAAACCCGCCTAAAGTGCCAAATTGATACAAATGATCTGACACATGTTCAGGAAACACTGTGTGGTACCTGAGCCAATGAGAAATACCATACCATAGTTTACCAAAAAAATCACAAGAGAAGAACAAGTGTTTTGCGTCTTCCATCATGCCACATCCACCCACACAAAGCTGAGTATTTGGTTGTAAAATTTGTCTTTTAACTAAATTGTTGTTGTTGGTAACCTATTACGCATCAGACGCCAAGCAAAGAGACTGACTTTTAACGGCACTTCCTTATTCCAAATTTCAGTTATGTGATCAGCTGCCAAGTTGTTATTTGTTGATGACAACAAGTGGTTATAAGCACTTGTGACATTATATTTGTTGGATGCATGTAAATGCCAAATCCACC
>Ga0228711_1001868_pt1 | contig 31719 bp, 14 predicted proteins | sample MedpolnodulmetaG_2_FD_177996 | JGI IMG/M metagenome (GOLD analysis project Ga0228711, IMG submission 177996) | Root nodule microbial communities from Medicago polymorpha collected in Santa Monica, California, United States - brown nodules | ecosystem: Host-associated > Plants > Roots > Nodule... | reverse complement strand
TTCAAAGGAATCTCTTAGTTTTTCAATTTCTCTAATAAGAGAAAAAAAAAAGTTAAAAAGATGAAAGAGAACATGTTGGTGCATGCACAAAATCTAAAGTAAATAGACAAGAGAAACACTGAGAAAAAGATAGGACTAAGAACGTATATATCAAAATGTAACATAATTAAACAAGTACATATGGTACATGACACCAAAATTTTTGGAATATAGTCTTTGATTCTAACTCTGAAAAGACCGTCTAAATTTGATAGACTTTAATTAATTTATAGTTGATGCTTGAAGTCTAATTTGCTTATTGAATTTCTGAATAAACTCTTCCACCCTCTTATTGAGATCCTCATTTGACATCTTAGAAAACTCATTTTCTTCTTCTATTTTTGGTTCTATCTTCATAGACTCTAACCTTCGTACTGAGTTCCTCCTTTCATCAATCACAACATGCTTGGCTCTATTGTGTCTATAAGATTTACTTCTTCGGTAGATTGATCTTGTAGGAAATGTTGCTTTCTCTAATTCATGTTCCTTATGACCATCATCAACATCTACTTGCAATTGAAGTGTTGACTTCTTCTCATTTGCACTATCATCACTAGTACTAATTTTCTTTGGTTGATTTTGTACCACAATTTCCAAAACACGTTCGGGGACAATTGTTTCTTTTTCCTCTTGCAAGAGCTTAGCATCTAGCTCTTGGTTGGAATTAATAATACATTGCTTATCAACTTGTAATTCTTCATATGTTGGAATTGATGAGACATGGTTTCTTATTTCTTGACTATGTTTTACATACTCTTCATGGAGATCTTGTTTTTGTTTGGATGAAGAGAATGCTTCATAGTCAATAGCTATGATGAGGATTAAAGTGTTGGACATGATAAACCAAAATATGTTGTTGTTCAAGAGAGTATAAGGAGAAAGGTTGAAGATATAGAAGATACATATGTAGATGAAAAGGGAGAAAATAGAAGCAAAGAAAGATAAATTCTTTGCTTTATTAGGGCTACTATTATTTTTTAGTTTGTAGTCTTTGATACAATCTTCCTCTAGATATTGTGATTTGGCCATGCTAATTTAAGGCTAGAAGATTGAGATTGTATACTATAAAAGTATGAAATTGTATGAAGGTTGAGATTTGGTGGGAGTTGGAAATGAAATGAAATAGAGCTTATATATGTGCTTGGATTGATGATTATTATTATTTGATTGAGTATATATCAAATGATTGATACCCTACATTTACAAATATACCCTCTTTTCTCTCTCTTGTGGCAAGTTTTCCTTCTCTTATATAATTTGAATAATCATTCAATGAATTAAAAATGTGCCAGCTATATAACATGGTGAATAATTTAAACCCTGTGATGTGTTTGAGTTGAACATATCTTGTATTCAGCAGTATTTGTTGGAATTTTCCTATTGCTAGACCACAAAATCTACATGATATGTCACATACAAATATCTTAATTATTTGTGTTATGCAAATGAATGTGATAATTATAACTATATATAAATCACATTTCACAAGGAAGATAAATTATTGGAATGATTGGAGCATGATTGCAGGTTACCTTTAGGGTTTAGGTGTCTAGCTAGTTGTTTTTGCTACAATTGTGGCTAAGTGTCTTCTCAATTATTTTACATGATAGCTATGTAACCAGTAAAGATTATTATTATGTATGAAAATGAAAAGAGCAGAAAACAATGGGAAGGTCAAAATAAAATATCATAAATGTCACAATAAGTTGGTATTGTTCAATTGCGGAGCAAAGTGTCTGCAAAGTCTTCATTCAGCTCTAATGATTGTCATGCATTTGAATAAACAATTCAATTTAAAAATTCCTCAAACACATTCATGTGCCAACAAGGTGATCAAACCTAAATTTCTACACGGCAAGCCGAAAAGTTAATTTTATAAGCTATTGAGATTAAACTATAATTACAATTTCATGGGCTTTATCTTCTTAACATTAATAAAAAGCATGTATAAATTTTTTGGAAAGTCTGGGAGAGCACAAGAGCAAGAATAGAATGTAAGTAATTAGGAATATTAAGAGATTTTGAGAACAGTGGATTAAGTATTCTTATTTTGGCTTAAATTTGTACTTTTGGTTCCTATTTTTGCCAATTCTCTGCTCTTATATTTCTAATTATTTAAGTATATATTTTTTTAAAATTTTAAAAAGTTTTTCCACCATTGAATTTGAGGATTATTTTTATTAATGTTTCATGTTGAATAATAAAATCGCAAGTCACAAGGTGGTGTGTGATGAAAAATAAAAAATAAAAATTAAACATGGTTAAATATGTTATATATTTATACTCACATCTTCAAAAAAATTCAACTCTAAAATTTCATCCTAACTTGTTGTACGGACCAACTTTATTATATATCATTCATTCAACTCAATGTATATGTATATGATGTGAAACTAACTATTTACAGTTAAATTACAATGAATAATAAGGATACGACCATGATTTCTATCAAGCATGGACTTGGTTTTTTATTTTTTAAAACAGTACATAGTTGTATTCTTGTGAAAATGCTTCATAATATTTAGTAGTGCTCAAACTTCCCTTTTTTTCCTCCTTATTTAGCAGTTATCATTTGGAGCTAACATTAAAATGAAATATAATTTTCTACTATGAGAGTGATGAGTGAGCAAAGTTCTCTTAATTTAAGTTTTTGGATTAAACTTGCATGAATCTTATCGATACGTTTCCTACCATTGTGACCATTCCCTTATTGGCGTATCAATCTTATAGGTTATGAAGTCTTCATCATCTTCTCAACCAAGCTAATTCATGTTTGTTTTCTTCTTTCTCCTTTTATTTACTACTTTAATTCAAGAAATCATTTGATTAGATATTTTATCTCATATGAAATCACTACGTTTATATCACAAATTATTTTAATCCAAGTTTTTAATCCGTTGTTGCTTTCCAAACCAACAATGATACTTGTAATCCCTTATTTTCAAACACCAGAATTTCTTCTTACCTCTCTCTTTCAATCACATCATTCTCTTTATCTCTTTTTCCCTCAAAATGTATACACCTCTATAAGTGTCCGTCAAATATTTTCCTTTCCAAATTCCCTGTAACATAACTTGCGGAATTGTCTAGAGTTTATAGTTGTAAAAAACTAACATCTCATTAATATGATATTTTTCATAAGAGAATCTTTATAATTCATCCCGATCTAGTACCACGTATTAATTCATCATTGTACAAGGTCATTTCCATGCCAAAACATAAAGATTATATACTTCTTCATCAAGTCTCATTTACATCTTTGAATAACCGGACCAACCACTCACTTTGTGACATATGCAAAAATATTTTGTATTTGGATCATGTATTGTAGCAGATTTAGAGCTCTCTAAATTTAACGGTCTCTACAACTACAACACTATACTAGAGTCGTAAAGGATTCAAGTTCAAATATGTCATACATACTTTCAATAGTTTAACCCAATTCAACATTTATTCAACTTGATTTAACGAAACTACGGCTCAATAGAGATGAAATAAAGGAAAGATCTTGTCAAATTCCATTTCAACCGGTTGAATCGACTGATACATCAAATTTATAAAACATTCTACAACATTTTCAATTATACTTTCTTTTTTTTAACTTCAACAATTGTCTTCTTTTCTTTAAAATTCTAAAACTCAATCTTCATACTTTTATACAACAATTTCTCCTTTGTATCGAATTCTATTCTAAATCATTAGAATTCCTACACTTAAGACTTGAATTTTATATGTTCATTCTTAGAATCCATTTTTACCGTCTCAATTGGTATCAGAGCATTATCAATCGTTGGGATCAATACTTTAGGATTTAGGGTCAAACTAACACAAGTGATATTATTATGACGAAACATGTCTTTACTAGTTTTTGTAGATGAGTTGTATTCGGCGCGAGTTTGTCAAAATCATTATGAATTATGGCTTAGACAAATCCACCAAAATACAAAATACTATGTACTTGATCGAATTCACATGACTGAACCACACCAAAGAAAACACGTCCTAGATTACTCTGGGCAGGGGAGACCCAATGTCAATTTTCCCAATTAAATACCCCCTGTTCTCGAACTTTCACTAGCTTGTAGTTGTGGCTGAGCTGAATGATAAACAAGCGTGTGATTGAACCAAATGTATGAACATATGTGACTTTGATATTCTGAATAAAGACACTTGTATGATGTAAAAACACAAGTTTATGATTCATCTAAATAATCAAGAGATGTTTGACTAACGATGAATGATGTCTAGCAAGTTTTATGTACTTATCATTGTCCGGAGGATTATTGTTCAATCATGACATATAAAAACGGAAATCACATGACCAAACAAAAGCTAAGCAATCATTTACAAAAATTATGAGTAACTCTTCTTAATATTAATCTCGTCCAATTCAATTAATATAATTGTGTTTGTGGGTCCTTATTCAAGAACTCTTTTCATTTTTGTGACACTCAGCTTAACACATGTAACATTTTAAAGCCTTGAACATGGCACGCAAAAGACAAATCCATAACTTGTGCTGCCTACAATTTTTTTTGTTCATTTACTGCTTGCTTGGCAAACACCCTTAAATTTAATTAAGATTAAATCAATAGATATACTTATGCCAAATTCCAAGATGGTGACATTAGATTGTGCGGCACACATATCTTTAAAATATGTTCTCAAAATTGGAATTTGCATGAAATTAGCAGAATTTTGTTTCTTAATGGGTCTTTATCACTTTAATCAAATTAGTTGGTGTCTAATCTAATGTAACTTTTCCATGCTTAAAGATTTAGATACAAAGGTAAAAACAAAATAGATAAATTTGTCACATATAAAAGACATGGTATTAGAATTCTTAAAACTTTTTTCTTTTCATCCTAAACTCCTTTCACTTGAAGTAATTTTGTTCATAACATTATAGGATACTAGTGTAAGTATCTCTTTTAAATGAGATTTGAATATTAATTTGTCGTGTTATGAAAATTTAACTCATCTCGTTAAAATATGTATGTAAACTTCGACAAAAAAAAAGTATATGTAAAGAAGAGCGTCTTAGAAGTTAGAGATGGTGTTAATAACATGGTTCATGTTTGCTAGGTTCTTATCATAAAATTAAAAAAAAATTGATACTAGGTTCTTTATTTTAGTGGTCCTTAATTTTAAATGGTGAACTTGGTCATATTCACAATTTATTAATATAATCTCAACACTTTTTTATGAAATAATTACGACAATGTTAGGGAACAAGAATTCGTGGGATACAGCATTGGAAAGAGGGTTGTCATTTTGCGATTGGTTAATTATGTCTTCATTGCGTGATCAAATGACCTAAAGATTATGCATTAATTATTAAACCCTACTTAACAAGAATTTCTAGTCAGAGGAGGAACACACCAAGAACAGCCAAAAAGTAACAGCCAAAAATTAAAGAAGATGGATTTCATCTGTTTCATTGATGCTTACTCACATAGACACGGAGGCTGTAATCTTGGGTTTACCTAAAAGATTAGGATGAATTTATGTTCTAAGTTCATTAGCATATACATCATCTCGTTTAAGATTTTGACACACAAATTAAGAAATGAAATGAAATAATCATTAGACATAACACTTTTACTAAACTATCTTTACTTTATAAGAAAAAGACAAACTTAAAGTTGCATTGAAAATTGTGTGAGAGAAAAGTTAGAGTATTTATTGAGGATAAAGTTTGGAAAAAAAAAATTAAAGTTGTATTAGAAATGTAAAGTGACATTCATTTTAAAACAAGTTTTTTTACTAAATTGATACTCATTAAGAAACGGAAGGAGTATGCTACTATACTTTATTTGTAAAAGATTGCATATAAATTGATTTTTGTCTTCTTAAATAAAATTGCAGGATCATTCTTGACCCAAAAAAAGGTTGTAGGTTGATTGATATTGTAATTGTAAATATCAAAACAACCTTCTATGATTGAATTTAGTCAATAGATAATAGGGAGTTGTAAGCTTAATAGACACACCGCTATCTTGGTCAACCGTATTCAGGATCTTGTTAGTTTACATGGCAATATTGGTTTTAATAACACATGGCGCGAGTGAAATAAATGTGCCAATTGGTTGGTTAATTTTAGTTTAAGTTAAATATGTTTTTAGTCTCTACAAATCACAAGTTTTCAAGTTTATTCCCACTAAAATTTTAACGGTAATTTTAGTTCTCCATAATATTGTACTCCCTCCGTCCCTATATATAAGCATCTTTTGCCTCTAATAAAAGGGTGCTTATATATAGAGACGGAGGGAATGGTTTGTAAGAATAGTCTCTATTTTGAATTTTTTATACAAAAAATGACAAATTTTAATCCTCCAAAATAGTCCTATAAAATGTAAATAAGGATTAAAAGTGAATAAATTTTTTGTAGGGACTAAACTTAAAAGCTTGTAATTTTGTATGAACTAAAAACATATTTAACCCCTTTTAGTTTTAATCAGAGTTCGTATATTGTAAGAATTTTGGAATCTCCTCTTAGGGGAGCTCCAAAATCTGATTTTTGATGACATATCGCGTGCAGAGGAGTGTTATGGTAACTTTGTAGTTTGTTTTTTTCTTGGGCTTCGCCCTCTTTGATAAAAAAAAAAAATTCTACTTAGAATAATTTTGGAAATTAGTTATGTCTTGTGTGTTGTATGAAATGAAATTGTGCAATCTTCATACTTTTTTTTAATATGAGTTGGAAATTTATTAATAATGGTCCATATGAAATGAAATAGTCCACTTTTTATGAAATGTTGCACAAGCTAAAAAAACCACACAATCATGTGCCAGTGATAAGCTATCACCAAGAAACAACTGCGGAAACCAGAGAAATTGAACTAAACAAAGAAGATAAAATTAACTAATAAAATAAAAGTGATATCTTCATTGATTTTGGTTTTTTTAACAAGGTTTCAAAGACAATACATAGATAATAATTTAGTAACTTACTTAAATTGGTTTGATGACGTTGACTTTAAATTAAATTTAAATTTTAGACTGTACTCATCATTTTAAGGTATGTGGTTTAGCTTCCCTTCAATGTCAATTTTTGTGGACTGGTCATACAACATTTTCATATGCCCTTAAATGGGACTCCCACAAATAAATGATGGGATTAACCTTTGAAATTAATTGATCCTTGGCCGGATACCAAATTTACATAAAATAAAAATAAAAAAATCTAATGGGCCTAAAGGCTAAATGAAGTCCAATTAAACAAATTAAAATAAAACTCAATTAACAAAATAATTTCTACATAATATGCAAATTATGTATTTAAATAACCAAGTAATTGAGCTCAAGTAATTTATGAGCTCCATCAATAGACAAATTGTTTCGAAAAACCCGAGTTCAATTTTATTGTTGAACAATTCTAAACTTCGAATTATTAGGATATCCTTTCCCTAAAAACAGAAAGGCTAACACTAAAAATTATATTTTTATTGAAAAACAAAAATCAGATATTTAAAAGTCATCTATTTAATATAAAATGCATAAGTTCTAAAACAAATTTACTATTTTAAACTTTTTTTTTGAAGAAACTATTTTAAACTTTATAACATTTACAAGTTTACACATAGAAAAACTTAAATTATATGTTTAATCCTAATTAATTCCATGCTCTATTAGCTAACGTCGGACAATAACATCATACCAAGTTTATACATGAAATAAGTGCCACAAGTATAATTGGCACCACCATTTAAACAAACAACACCCCCCATTGATATAACAGAAGGCCTTTAAAACACCAAAATTGCCTCAAGATAACCACTAGCGTTATCCCTTTTGTCCTTTTAAAAAAAAAAAAATCCCTTTTGTCATGTTTTAAGATAAAGTAATTTTAAATTTCTTCTATACACATCTGCTCTATTAGTTTTTAAAATGTCCTGTAGAAAATTTTAGGCCAAATACCTCCATGGATCCTTTAAGTTTTACGTTTGTTTTACATAAGTCCTTTAAGTTTCTAAGGTTTCAGATATGTCATTTAAGTTTCGAGTTTGTTTCGGATAGGTCCTTTAAGTTTATAAGGTTTCATATAGGTCCTTTAAGTTTCGAGTTTGTTTCAGATAGGTCCTTTAACTTTGGCTTAATGGAGGTTGATAGAAAAGACATATCTGAAACAAACTCGAAACTTAAAGGACCTATCTGAAACCTTATAAACTTAAAGGACCTATCTGAAACAAACTTGAAACTTAAAGGACATATCTGAAACCTTAGAAACTTAAAGGATCTATCTAAAACAAACATGAAACTTAAAGGACCCGGAGAGGTATATTGCCAAAATTTCACTGGCCTCAATAAACATTGGTCCTTTACCGAATTGCAACACTCATTCAAAGTTTTTTTTTTTGGTTACATACTCATTCAAAGTTTAAGAACAAATGGATTAAATAATTTATAAACTAAAAAATGTCATTTTAATAGTTATGTGAATTAAACAAATGAACATATGTTTTTATAATTATTTTTACCAAAAAAATATGTTTTTATAATTATGTGATTTTTTTTTGCATAAAAATATCAAATTTCCGTATAAATTCATTATAATAAAATTTTTTGCAATGCCAAATAATAGATTCTAAATTATCTAATACAATCTATTTCCTATTTAAGTTAACAAAAAAAATAAAAGTTCTTGTACTTGCAAGGATTTGTGAAATCTGAACATCTATACTTCCATTCAGAATATTAATTAACAAAAATTAAAAAGTTGAAAAAACATGTACTGTAGAACATGTTGGCAATAGTTCACAAGAGTACACTGGCTAATGAGTAATGAGTAGAGTAAAGGCTATTTCAATTCAAATACTGAAAAAAGTTTTACATGAGTTGATAGATTGAACAGAGAAAGAATGTGTGTGTTGATTGATCAATACAGTCTTACAATGTCATGTCATATCAATTCCACATTTATTTGAATTAACCATTTAACTATTCTCGGTATTCTGGAACTGAAAATATGCATTGCCTCTTATAGCAACTATTTTTGTCCTTCACACTCTCTCACTCACACCCTTTTCCATGCAAACTTTCACAGTCATTATCACATTATCAATTTTTAGCAACTTAAAGGCAACAGTTTTGGTTTTTTCTTTGCAGCTTTCAAATGCTGACATTACAAAAAATGAGATGCTTAGAATTAACTTTACATTCTTCTCCTTTGCCATCACCACAATTTAAGAAAAGAAAGTGGATCTTACCCTTTTCAATTCTCTCCAAAAAAACAAATCTTTGCAAGTCCATTTTGCTATTTGTCTAAGATTAAGGTTGTAGTAGTCAAACATTGTCTCAAAAAAATGTCTTATTTCTTGTCTCATATCCTCTTTGTGTTCCTTTTGTTTACAAGCAATGTAATACAAGGTGATCAAGAAATGGTGATGGAAGAGAAGGAATTATTAGGATTGTTTGAAGTGATGGAAGCACTTTTAGATGAACCTGATTTTTCACAAACACATCCTCAACCATGTACTGATACAACATGGCCAGGAATTGAGTGTGAAGTTAGCATTATTGATGACAATGATACACAACAAATCTTTCATGTCACAAAGATTCACATTGGTCCTGATATATCACCTTGTAAACCATCTGCTTATTTGTCACAATCCCTTTTGAAACTAACTTTTTTGAAAACACTTTCACTTTTTAACTGTTTTGTTACTTCACATGTCACACTACCTAAGACTTTGTTTGGTCCTTTTTCTTCCTTAGAACACCTTGCTTTGCAATCTAACACAAAACTCCATGGAGAAATACCTTCAAGTTTGGGTTTGGTACCTAATCTTAGAGTCTTAAGCTTGTCACAAAACAGCTTATATGGAAGCATTCCAAAACAAATTGGAGGTTTGGCTTTTCTTGAACAACTTGATTTAAGTTATAATAATTTCATTGGTCAAATTCCCAATGAAATTGGAGGGTTGAAAAGTTTGACCATTTTGGACCTTAGTTGGAATAAATTTGATTCCAATCTACCTAACTCTATTGGACAACTTCAACTTCTACAAAAAATGGATTTGAGCTCAAACAAGCTTAGTGGAAAATTACCTCAAGAACTAGGCAATCTCAAGAGGTTAGTCTTACTTGATCTAAGTCATAATATTTTTAGTGGCCCAATTCCTGAAAATTTGCAAAGTTTGAAACTTTTAGAGTATTTAATCATTGATGACAACCCTATCAAAGCTATGATACCTCACTTTATAGGTAACCTATGGAATCTCAAATCTTTGAGCTTTTCAGGATGTGGATTAGTTGGTTCAATACCAAATTCTCTATCTTTGTTAAAGAATCTTTCAGCTCTATCCTTAGATAACAATAGTCTCATTGGAACAGTTCCAAAAAATCTAGCCTTGCTGCCAAACTTAGATCAGTTTAATATAAGTCACAATGAGTTGAATGGAGTTCTACATTTTCCAAATGAGTTTATTGAAAAGCTTGGTAAAAGGTTAGATGTGAGAGGAAACAATGAACTTTGTGTTGGAGATGATAAGACAAACAAGAATCTGTCTTTATACTTGGAAATTCAATCTTGTGTGGGGTTGAGACCTATAAATGACAAATCTTATGATGAAGATCCAGCAGGAATAAAGCCATCATGGATCAAAAGCAACATGAGTTCAAGTTCAACATATTTGGATCTGCAAGTCATCCTTTTTGCATTGGTTTTATGTTTTTTTTTTAGTTTCCTTGATTTGTGTTTGTGAAAACATGGAATGTATTTGCTTTACCCTTAATATCATAATTTTACCCTTAATCATATCTATATTTGGGTTCTGAAACTTTATCTCATTAAAGTGCTTTCATAGGCAATGTTTTTTTTCCTTTCATAGGTAATGTTATTCTTGGTGATTTGTGTCCATGACAAATATTGTAAAGTAAATATCAAGGGGTTATTGTAGTGTTGTATCAAACTATTGTTCATTTTATCAATATTAAAAATAATTTGTAGAATTCTAGCTTCTTCAGAAAAAAGATATTAGAATCATAAAATATTAACTTGGTTCCTTTCTTTGTATTTGTTATCAAATGCATCACTAATATTATTGGTTTAGTTTCAAGTCTATGCATCATAGTACCATTTCAAAGACAGTTTTGAATTTACCTAATATTATATTATTGTTCACATAAAATTCAATGCAATGGTAATGTACTAATGTTTGGTGGCAGATAATTAGTGGGTGTAATTAACAGTACTGTATTTTCATGCAACTGTGAAGGAAAAAGATTCACAATTTTTGGAGTTTTGCATTTGATTTTTGTTATTTTGGGGAAAGATGTGTCACAGCTCCCAAGTCATATCCCCGAGTGTTGTTGTCTGTAGCAGCCTTTGAGAAAGAACTGTCGGTTTCTGATACTAATTGAGCATGCTGCTGCTGCTAGCTGCTAGCTGCAACCACTCTTCGAAAAGATTAACTCTTTCGATACTTGTTTTGGTACAAAGGAGACACAGAGAATCTTTTGAGTAATTCCCAATTTTTACTAACAACTTGCAAAGTTTTAACACAGTAAAGAAGTTGTGTAAATTGGAGGGACCAAAGAATAAACAAGAAAAGTTGTATGGTCTGTTTCCTTCTACTTGTTCTCTTCTTTGCAGTGAATATGCAAAGTACCAGTACTCTACTTAAAATTGTTAGTGAGGATTATGTGTTTGTTTGGTTTAGCTCTTACAGTATAGTGAATATGCAAATTACTACTACTTAAAATTATGAGTTAGGATTTAAATGTTTGTTTTATTCTGCAGTGAAAAGACATGGTTTTGAATTGATGAATTCTGATTAAAAATGAATCCATTGTTATTTATGTTTAGATATATTCATGTAAAATTGATCGGTTGAACATGTATAAGCTAAGAAAATGATTTGTGGAGTCAAACTTTAAGATAGAATCAATTTTTGAAGCAAAATCAATTCTACTAACACCCTGTTCAACTAAATTTAATGGTTTTATTCTCATTGATCATGAATTGTTTCAAAACATCTTAATTTAATCTTGTTAGATGTGTACAATTCGTGTCTTAGCAAAAAAAAAAAGTTGATTTGGAACATTTATGAGTTTTGGAGACAGTGGCGAAGCCAAAAAAAAAAACTCGGGTGAGCCACTAAAATTAACCGTTGAAAAATTGTTTAAAGTCTCGTAAAATAGATTTATAATTGTATTATTTAAATTTTTTGGGTGGGCCACTACACCACTTTACGAGAATTTGGATCAGCCGAAATCTAAACCCAACACAAAATTGTATAAAATCTCGCAAAATAGATATATGATTGTTAATTTTTTCATTTTTCTGGATGGACCGTGGCCCACCCCGCCCATGAAGAGCTCTGCCACTGTTTGGTGATGTATGGTACAATATATCCACGCATGTTGGATACGGGACACGCCTTAACCTAAAAATGTCACAATGTGGATAATTGATATGAAATTGAGTGGCACTAATAAACTACACTATGTTGATACCTGGTTCTAGTTGTCCCCCAAGAATATTTTATTTTGACGGAAATCCAACCTAGTGTTTTGAAGAAATGAATTTGTAAACTTTGGAGATTGCATTGTACCTTATAAGTTTTATACATCTCTAACGGTGGAATAATGTTACCCATTTAACCTTTAGTTTTTGAGAAATGTTAACTTGTGTCCTCATGACACATGTTAAGAATGTTATTAATAGAAATTATGCATTAAAAATTGTGTTAATTTATTGTTAAAAAGATTTAATGTTAATTTTTTCATTAAATTCTTACAATTATTGGAATGAAATTAATGTTTAACATGTGCCCTAAGAGCACAAGTTAACATTACCCTTAGTTTTTTAATTTGGAAGGTAGTACTACTTAAATTTTAAATAAATTAAATTGATAAATTGAATATCATGTTATTAGTATTTCATCATTGTATTTTGAACCCACCTCCAGAAAGATGGAGACAAGTTTTTTGAAGCCAATGTCAGCATAATAAATGTTGGCAACAAGATGGAGACAAGTAACGTTATCAAGTACGAGGCAATAATAATCACAAGGGAAAAATTGCCAGAGATGACATATGACTACTGTGTATGCATCAGTGCTGAAAACCACTCTTCAATCCTAATCCATTCTCAATGATTTCTGTATTCTATTTTTCTCAACTTCCACTTTTATGTTCATTTTTATTCAAAATCTGAGTTCCCTTCATTTCCTTTTCATTAGTTAGTGCATCTTTTGTCTGTTTGGTTCTACTATGAACAAAATTTGACTTAACATTGGCAAATTCTAATTTTACTTTGCAGGAAGAAACTTAAACTTATCTTGGTTTAGTAGGTGACAAAATGATTTTAAAGTGAACTATTGTAATGAAATAAGATGAAATGCTGATTAGGAATAATGCAGTTTTTAGAAAAAAAATCCCTAAATGAGTTTCATTAAAAAATGAATCGTTTAAAAGACCTTGATTTCGATTTTTAAATGGAACAATTATTTGTTAGATTTTTTTTAAGAAGCTAAATTATTGGTTAGATTTTATTTTCTTTCTTGTTGAACTTCATATTACTTTTGGCTCATTTCTCCTTAGAATTAAAAAGTTAACACAAAAATTTCTTCGTTTAGATCCATTTTAATTTTATTTTCATATTCTCAGAAAAAACCTGTAAAATTTGCATTAGTTTTATTTGATTTTTAGAATTTTTTGTAGTATTTTAGATTTTTATGATTTTATTTGACAGTTTTTAGCATTTTCAACTTTGTTTTTTTGTTGTTTTTAAAACCAAAATTCAAAACTGCTGAAATGGAAGAGATTCTGATTGCTGATTATATATAAACATATTTCGAATTATGAAATCCGAGCTCAATTTGGATGTTTTCGAATTTTATAATCCAAAATCTCATTGGCATTTTTGTAAAAGTTATAGGGCGCGTGAGAAGTAGATAGGGTGGGGAAAGTAAATTCCCTCCAAAATTTGTCTGGTGGAATAGCCACGGTAGATTGTCCAGTTTGAAGGCCCATTGGATTAGCCCACATATCTTAACATTAAAAATGGATGATGGTTTCCTTTTACACTCCCTCAATATTTTATTTTATTTTTCTGGAAAAAATGTCTTTCAAGAGTTATATGTGTGTTAAAATAATAAAAACTAATCTTTTTAAAGTTATCTCTCGAATTTTTTAGGGGGCTAAAAATAACTGCTCAAAATGAATAGTTATGACTTATGATTCTTAAAATAAAAGAAATTATATTAGGATTTTCTTTTAAGGGAATCTCATAATATTTTTTATACAACTGGAGAGAAAAAAAACCAAAAAGCGGAAATAAAACTATTTAGAAAAGAAAGTCCCACTAGCATCAGCTAGTAGGAGTAGGTTGATTCTAACAGGGGGTGCTCGATAGACCAGAAGGACTCATGACTTCCAGAACCAATATTAGCTATATAATTTGCACACGCATTTCCCTCCCTTAGAGTATTGGCACTTCATTTCTTTTTAAAGTTATATTTTTTTCCTTCATAGTTAAACTTGTGATATTATATTTTTTATTTGAAATTTCAATTATATAATAATGTTTAATTAAGTTAGTTTGTTTTATCAAATCAATGTTTTTTCTCTTAAAATTTTATGTGCTAAGGTTAAAAATTAATTTCTCTAAAATATTCATACAATCTAATTAATGAAATGCATATTGCTGTAGTTCGTAGATGTCTAAGTAATTTGATGATGTATAAAAAATAATCAAATCTCAACCAAAATTATGGATTAAATATAAAAAAAATTGTTAATCAAGAAATTAGATTTATCACAAGTATGTTTGGATTTGAAAATCTCAAAAGAGTGACTATAGTAATTATAAACAAATTATAATTCATGACCTTTGATGGATCTATATTACAATGTGAGGATTTGAATATGGTTAAAACATATTTAAAGTATGTGTGAGGACAAATACCTTTAATATTTCAAACCCTAATTCATTCAAAAAAGAAAATGAAAATGTAAGAATAAAAAAGAAACCTTGCAAGGTTTAAAAAAGAAGAAAAAAACTGATTCAAATTAAATAGGCTATGCTAAAAAAATAAGGACGAATTTGATTTTGCTAGTGATGATATGGAGATGCTTCTTGGACCCTATTCTTTCTCTTCTGTAGAAACCTTTGCAAAGATCTTTTCATGGAAAGACCTGGTCCAGGGCTATACAATTGATGAGGAGATTGCACTATTGTTGGTGTTGATGGTTCTGACCCTATTGGTGCCATCACTTTTTCTTGCACCTTAATTCTATTTGCCAGCATTAAGATGGATTTGGCCTGCACGACATTCACATTATCCCATTAATATTTCTGATAATAAAGAGATTAATTATTCTTTCTTATCCGAAATAATTGACCTTATACTGCATAACACATGAAGAACATGCACAAAAAACATTGGTATATATGCACACATATTGTGTGCAGTTATATTAAAGTCAAATTAGTAACAAAGTCTATGAACTATAAAGTTTGAAAATTCTTGGAAACTTGCCGATTAGCTTGCTTTAAACAAAATCAAACAAACATGTCAAAGGTTGCTTCGCATCAAAGTCGAAAAATATTTCCACTCACACCAAACTTTTTTGTTAAGAAATGAACGCAAAACTATAAAACTACTTGGAGTAGTAGTAGTAAGTTTCACATTAAACTTGAAATATATTTCCAGATGTCATGGTCATACACCACCTATAGGAACCTACCACTTACTATCTCTTTCGTGGAGTATATCCTCAATTTTCTTTTTAAGGTTTCACCACCAACTTGTCGGCAACGACCATTTTATAAAAACGTTTACTATATTTCTGTCTTAGGTTAAGTACTATGCACGATCTCATTTGACTAATTAATGGCTTGAAATACTAAGTAATTGAATAATTTTCATATTACTAGTATTTTATTAATAGTATAAATTTAACAAATTCATCTGTTCAAATTTAGATCCTCCGCTTGTGTGAATTTCAATGGTTATTCATCATTTTATCTATCCATAAAAAAAATTAACAAATTCATATCAAGGGTTTTCCTCTTTTTCACAATAATAGAAAAATATTGTCTCTGACTCTCCGTGAATATAGCTCAATTGGTAGAGACATTGTGATATTAAAGAGCCGAGTTTGAACCTCGAATTCACTTAAGAGTCGTTAAGTTACTTAAAAAAAAATATTACTCACTTTGTTTCTATATACTTACCTTTTCAAAATTATTTTTTGTATATAATCTAATTTTTTTGTGGTGTCCAGAGTCCGAACCCCAGACTTCTACATATATTATGCATTATCCTTACCAACTGAGTTAAACTCACAGGGCAGATAATCTGATTAATAAGTAAATTTCAAATGTTTTTGTCAAAATCTATATTTCTAAACATCAAAATCTATATTTACTTATTTATTGCCTCATGAAAACTAAATTTATATAAGTATTTCTGTTGTTGTGAGGGTTTGACTTTGACTTTGGTTTCGGTTTTGATGGTTAGTTTAAATTGGTTTCGGTGATAGTCCTCAGTTGTTGTTGGTTTGTCGGATTTTATCTTTGATGTATGAGATGTATGAATTTTCTTTTCTGTATTCCACTAAATATGACACTATTTTTTGTTTTGGTCTTATTTAGAAACTTGGTCATTAATAATTTTTTACGTTTAAAGAATATATACGCGTATACTCCTCTCTCTCTCTCAATATGTGTATTGTAAAGAAGACATTATCATTCACTTTGCAATTATAATAGTGATTGATAGATCAATTCAATTTGATAAAAATATTATTCTATTTCGTTAGTTTATAATTTTTATCTATGTAAAATAGATATAATATGAGACTCATAATATGGGCAAAGGGAGTAAATTATTAAAATATCACTAAATGTTACTTATTTTGAAATAATTTGAAACGGATATTATTGCTGAAAGATTAAATCCATGTTAAAAAAATCTGAAACACAAAATTAATATAATAGATACTATATATTCGTTATTATTGAAAGAAATTAGAACGAAAAATTGTGAAGATCAAAGTGATAATGTTTGCATTTGGAAGAAAATAAATACTCAAACTAATTCTCTGACTCGTTGCCAAACTAAAACCATAACAATTAATTAAGCTGGGATTAGACCTTCTTATGATCCATAAATGAATATGATAACCTTCTTAATACATATAATATGAGGGTCTCTAACTAACGAATATATTGATATTAATTATCCATTGTATTTAGTTACTCATTTTGTGGTAGATATGAATCAAATCAGACACATATATAACTAAAAAGATGAAAATGATACTGTCGCATACATATATACAGTATCTTATCATGGAGAATCATATCATCTTCAAACATAGGCCACTCAAATCAAATGGTAACATAAAATAATATATATAAAGATGTATTTATTACCTGAAGCTCTGTGACATCAGTAACACACATCTTGCCATCGTAGAAAATGGTCAGTGGCTGTTGCTGATTTTGCATTGGAGTACTCTCATTACTATCTTCTTCTTCTACCCTTTATTGGACAAAATATCAAAAAACTAAGTCAATACCCAAATATAAAAAGAAAACAACAAATTAAATTGAAAAATGAAAAGGAAGTACAATCAAAGAAAACAAATTTTGCTTACATGGGGTGATTTTGGTGATTGCTAGAATTGTATGGAGGAAAAAGACATAATTCCAAGTTGCAATTCCTCCTCATCTTTTCTATATTTTCTAAAGAGATATTGAGATTTGAGAGAGAGATATGAAGCAAAAATGTGTTAAGGTATGTATATATAAATGGTGAAATGTAAATTTCGGCGTGGAAACGGCTGAGAGGGACAGACACCGAGGTTCAAGTTGAGCTGTCTTGTAGATTTGTACTGCTGTCTTACAATTAAGAATTATAACATGTGTTTTTAATTTGTTTTTTCAACATTGAAAAGGATAGATATTAGATCAAAGAATTAGATTATAGCATGTGTTCAACGTATTTTTTAAAATAATTTGTGTCACGTTTTCATGTGTTTACTTTCTGCACACGAAACCGTACACCGCAACTATGTCACTCCTTACTCGTGTCGGCACCACGGGATCATCTCTTTACAATTAATTGTTGTTTGGATTAATTGAAAGAACACAAATCACGTGAGATTTGGTTTACAATGGTTTGGGGCCCACATAGTCCAGTGACTCATTGGGGAAAATTGTTCTTCTCTCTCACCTATAAAATTGTTCATTTCCTTATATTTCCCAGTTAATTGTTGCTCATCATTTTATAATGGTAGTTAATTGTCGCTTACATTTTTAAAAGGTTTAATTACAAGCCCTCTAACTTTCTTAAAGTTGCAATTTTGGCCCCCTAAAAAAAAACTACAAAACAGCCCTCTAAGTTTTGCAATTGTAGCAGTTTTGGCCCCCAAGGCAAAAAAATAAATAAATAAATAACACGTGACACCTCACTTAGGGTGCCACGTCAGCATAGACCGAGTCAATATCAACCTTGGTGTCCAAAACTGCCACTTGTGCAAAACTTAGGGGGCTGTTTTGTAGTTTTTTTCTTAGGGGGCCAAAATCGCAACTTTGAGAAAGCTAGGGGGTTAAAACTGCAATTAAGCCTTTTTAAAATTGGTTGAACTAACATAAAAAATAATTGAATTGATTTTAAAAATTTCGACGATAGCTAATTGTCGTTGAAAAATGTCGAGCGGCACTTAACTGTCAATGACATCAAGGAGAAGAATAATTTTGGTAATTATGTTAGATGGTAGTTATGTGTGAGGTGTATTAGCAATTGTAGTATTGCATTGACCTTTGCTATTTTGGCCTTGTACCATGTAAAATTAGCTTGTATGAACGACGCAATGCCTTATGCCTTACTTACGAGTAATCAATCCAATTTTATACTGAAACTAGTTAAAAACCTGCATCGCACGGGTTGAAATTTAAATAAATACTAAATTATTAAAATTTGGAAAATGTATTTTGGTAATTAATTTATGTATCAAAAATAATGTGTTTTTGATAACTTATATGGATATATCAATCACTAAAATATAGTGATATACATGTTTTTTAGAGTTTCATGTGTATGTATCAAATTGATTATATTATTAAAAACATTTAATAGAATACAATAGTGTTTTAAAAAACTAAATTGATTCATTAATTGACAATATGATGTATATATTTCATACAAAAAAAAATTAAAGAATAAAAATGAAATCAGACATATATATATTCCCTAACTTGAAATTAGACATATATATTGCTTATAGAAATGCTAGAAGTGGCTATCTTGAAATAATGATCAATAACGTATACAATTTGTCAAAAAGTTTAGTCATGCATTAAGGTTCACTCATTACATGTTCAAATTCATTTACAAAATGATAATGATAACACTCATATAATCCACATTGAAAGTTATTAACTTACAAAAGGTCTCCAAAAAACCTAATCAATAGCACTAATTTTCCGCAAGAATTGAAAGAATCATTAGTTAGATCATATTAACAATCCAAAACATGATGTGATGTATAAAAAAAACATGGGTAAAGAAAAACCATAAAAAGAAATACCAAAAACAAATGTGACGAGAGAAATATCAAAGAGGAAAGTTAGTCACCAAAACTTCAAGAGATATCAATATGAACTATTTGTTAAAAAAAAACAACAATATGAACTATATACACATGGGAAAAAAATGAATCGATAAAATATTGTTGTAATTGAAAGAATATATATAGAGATGATGAAGGGGGGAGTGAGTTAGGTTTAGTGGGAAGTTATGATGTTGTGTGGGTTGTGTCCGTAGAGATTAATAGGTGGTTAGTGTGTTATGGATAATGTGATAGTGGAGAAAAAGGGATTTAATGGTTTGTTAAAAAGGGCGTTTGATATTGAATATCAATTAATAAAAACAAAATTAAATCAAGAAAATTGCTGGTGGCTTAGTGGTCAAATGTTGAAGCAAAATTAGCTCTTGAATTTGAGACTCACCCACAAGACTTGCACCGTCATGATTCTTTTAGAGACAATACATGTTTGGAAATGTCCCACCAAGAACTCCCTTTGTCGTAACTGAAACCATGTTTATTTGTTTCACCAGTATGTTTCAAGAACAACTTCTCATCTTCAATTTAAATGATTCCCATCTTCATAAAAGCATAAGCATTTGCAAAACTAATATGATACAGCTTGAGAAACCAAGTCTAGGAAACTACATGATAACAACATATTCCATCATAGATTTATAGTTCTTTACCAACCAATATATCTGAAACTCTATATGAAAGTTTAGAAAAAATAAATACTATGTACTATTCAACAATTATGAATATTGTGCGTATAAAAAGTGATAAGCCTTCTACCTAGCTTAACCTGCACCTTCTAAATTATATTCATACTTCATGCAATTTATGTGTGGTCTACTCTAGTGTAATAAGAAAGCACAGATAATAAAAAATTTGGATTCATGGTTACACCTTTTGCATGCCTTTGAACCAACCATTGTAAATTTCACATAAGCATCTTTAAATCTTTCATGTAAATAATTTCGTTGTAATAGGAATAGAATTCTCTTCATGGATCTAATCATGTCAGGACCATCTAAATCCTCTCCAATGCACATTCAAATGTCATATTGATTAAACATACTTATTGTCATGTAGATAAGACTTAAAGAAATCAACTATAAAACTAATATAACTTATACACTTTATCACATTTAAGTTAAGGGCAAATTTTAAAGACACGGCCACCAAAGGTAATATAACTAATGTATAATTAACAATGAATATAATTAAAAGACAACAATTAAAAGTAAGAAAAAAAAAACACCTTATAATAGGTAATAGTAAAACCCAATCACACAGTATATAGGACACAAAAACTTTGTTTGATCTTTGTTATGATGGAGAGGATATATTGTATGGTGAATTGTGTTTCCAGCGTTGCACGAAAACACAGTATATATGAATAAGTATGTCCAAATATATAAAGGGACATGGAAACTGAAACATACATAACAGTTCAACAAAATTAGCAGTGTTTCTCAAATGATAATAACAAAGGAAGAGTTTTGTTTTTACAATTAAGAAATGAGTAAAATATACTAAGGTACCGTTTGGCCAGATTTTTTTTCGGTCTAAAAGCTACTTTAAAACAAAGTTAAAATAAAACCCTTTAAGGAAAAAGTTAAAGTTGTTTGGTTTCTTTATTTTTTTTTAGTTCTAAAGTTATTTTTAAGTTAAAAGTTGTTTGGCAAAATATTGTACAAAACTTTGAATTTTTTTTTTTGTGGTGTCCGGGGTTCGAACCTGGGACCTTGCATATATTTATGCATTGTCTATATCAACTGAGCTAAGCTCACGAGGACAAAACTTTGAATTTATTATAAATTAACATAATAAATAAAAAATGTTTAAAATGCTATAAGCATTTTTGACTAGTCCCGCTGTCTATTATAAAATACCCAATTGTATTGAATCTATTATTATCAATGAAATGCTATAATCACGTTTCCTTAAAAAAAAAAAAAAAAAGACAACAACACAATAAACCTAAATTTTTAAACTAACTTAGGGATTGATCTTAAACATATGAACCGTATGATTGAGAATGCCTTCAAAAAACTTGAAATGAATTGTATCTTGAGCCTCTTATTCATTTTCAATGTACAAATACTCTCATCCTTGTCTGAGTTTTCTTGTAATTGATAGATAATTTTGGTAATCAATTTCATAAATGACTTTTACACATTTTTTGCCACATAAAACCAAGTATTGAAAACCATTGTTCAATAAAAAATCATCGAACTTTTTGGTCAAAATCTGCAAACAGACATACATAAGTATGATTGTCAAACATAGATATTCACTGCATATGAACAAAGTAATTAGAATATTTTTTTAGATACCAAACTAATTATGATCTTATTGTCATCACAAGTTCTCCCAAAGTAATGTCAAAATAAAATGTTTAACCAAATTGTATGCTCTTGCTATGGTATGAGTTACGATGCAAGAGTCCTGAATTGTCTTTATGATGAAAAAAATAAAGTAAAACCGACTTTGTCCTACGTAATTTGTGGTTATAAAAATTCATTTTTGCTTGTTAAAAAAAAGAAGAAAAGATTCTCTACTTAAATATAATTTAATATATTGGTGACAAATATTATTTTATCAATGTTCTCCTAAAAATAATATTTTATCAATGACAACTTGTCTCGTGAATTAGAGTGAATTTCATTAGTAGCAACTTATCTTGTTCATTTGAGTTTTTTAAAAAATTTAGGGTTAATTAAGTTTTTAGTCCCTATAAATATTCACAGTTTTGTTTTTAGTCCCTACAAAATAAAATCACACTTTTTAGTTCCTGTGACATTTTTCTTAAGCATTTGAGGGACCAAAAATGTTGATGGAAATTTTTCACATGGACTAAAAATGCTGATGGAAAAATTTTATAGGGACTAAATATGCTAATGAAATTTTTTATAGAGACTAAAAAATGTGATTTTATTTTGTAAAGACTAAAAACAAAATTGTGAATATTTATAGAGACTATAAATTTAATTAACCCAAAAATTATAAGCGATAACTTGTGTGTATTTCACCAAAGACAACTTGACTTATGTATCAGATTTAATTTTTAATTTTTTGAAACACATCTCCCTTTTTAATTTTATTCTCTCATTTGAGAAGCTCTCCTCTTCCAACAAACCCTAGCCGCCGGATTACTGTTGACGGGCTGCCTTTGGCCTGAATGTTGACCTATTCCTTATCATCTATGATTGAGATGAAATAGATTTATAAACTTCTGAAAAGAAATTAGGTAATTTATTGTTTTTGTTAAGTAGAGAGGCATGGAGCAGAGATTAGCTAATTGTTGGCGGTTGACAGTTAACGAAAAGAAATTCATTGAAACTGCTCTTCTAACAGAGCTTCGAGTGGATGGTCGAGGCCCCTTGGATTATCGCAAGTTGAACATTAAATTTGGGAAGGATGATGGGTCTGCTGAGATCCAATTGGGCGAGACACGTGTCATGAGTTTTGTTAGTGCTCAACTTGTTCATCCTTACAAAGATAGGCCCAATGAAGGTACACTATCCATCTTCACTGAATTCTCTCCCATGGCTGATCCTTCCTTTGAGCCTGGCCGTCCTGGACAATCTGCCGTTGAGTTAGGACGCATTATTGACCGCGGTTTACGTGAAAGCAGAGCCATTGACACTGAATCTCTCTGCATTCTTTCTGCCAAACTTGTCTGGGCCATTCGCATTGATATCCACATACTAGACAATGCTGGGTCAGTATCACCTTTGCTTCTCTTCTTCTCTTCTTTCTTTATCCACTACTAAGCCTAATTATTTTTATTATTATTATTGTTTTTATTTGTGAATAGAAATCTTGTTGATGCTGCAAATATTGCTGCATTGGCTTCTCTCAAGACATTCAGAAGGCCTGAATGCTCGTTGGGGGGAGAGGATGGTCAACAAGTTTTAGTGCATCCTCCTGAGGTTAGCTTCCTCAGTTTAACACTGTGTCCTTTCGTTCCTGTTTTCTATTTAGCTTCCGCAGCTGTCATCGATAATATGATATGTATTGCAGGTGCGCGAGCCACTCCCTTTGATTATACATCATCTTCCAGTTGCGGTCACCTTTGGATTTTTCAGTAATGAAAACCTTGTGGTACAGATCTCTCTCTCTAATCGTATATATTTGAGGTAATGGTCTTCTGATTTTATATGATGCTCTTTAGGTATTGGATCCGACATACCATGAAGAGGCTGTAATGACTGGACGCATGACTGCAACACTTAATGCAAATGGTGATGTGTGTGCAATTCAAAAGCCTGGGGGGCAGGGAGTCTTTCAACGGGTTATCATGCATTGCTTGAAACTTGCTCATGTTAAAGCTGGCGATATTACAGCAAAGATAAATGATGCAGTGAGTTCTCTTTTTTATGCCTAAAGATTATCCCATTTTGTGTTCGGTGTTAAGCTCTGCTTGTGCGAAATAATCAAACAAGTCTTCGTATTTTCTGCTTATAACTCTTCTGGTTGGTTTAACTATAATTACAGTATAGTATGAGTTGCCTTCTGTTTGCCTTTCATTGCAGTGAAGTGTGCTTTAATATCTTATTTTCTTTTTTCTAGATGCCGTTATGATAATTTTCATGCTTTTTGCGATCCATCTCAATTGCCATATCAGTTGCGTATGGATTATGGAATGTATATTGTTGGCTAATTTCTTGTTGCCTGAATGGATGTAGGTTGAAAAGCACAACAATGAAAGGGCACTACAGAAGATTAAAAGACATTCTTCCTCTGTTGCCGTGGATGTACGTGGAACCACTGCCACATTAGGGGGAAAACAAAATCAATCAGATGGTGATAAAGAAGGTAGTCATCTAGACCAGTCGAAGCTGAAAGGCGAGACAAATTTTATGGAATGCGATGCCACATCATCAGGACAAGTACAGAGTAGCAAGAAGGATGGAAGCTCAAAGAATTTTACCGGTGGCCCCTCAAGCTGGTAAGGTGTCAGTTTGCCAAGAACTAATAACTTCTGATTTTTTTTTGTTGAAATTTTTAGTCTAGTTGTTTCTGGTCCCTCTAAGATTGTTATTTATGGCCAATGGATTGATAACATGGAAACCTATATGGCATAAGCATGTTAATAATGTAACAATCATAGTAAGTCAACTGCTGAAATTAATAATTACTTTTATCTGTCATTTTGGTTCTTCCATTCTTGAGTTTTGTCTATGTTAAGGTAAAACGTATACTTGGTCTTTCACTTCTCAGGGATCCCTACTCAGAGTGTGTCAATTCGGATCTTCTAAAAGCTTCTCTAGCTTCTCGTGGTAATTGCTTCTCTTTCATCTTCATTATAATCTTTGGCTGTTATATTGTATTTGATTTAACATTTAAACTGGTTACTCTATTTAGTTGCACTTGGGATTATTTCCTAAATTCCGAAAATCGAAATCATTGCATTACTAAGGCCCCTCTCATTTGTTTAGATAAAATTGTTCAATTGGATGTTTTAGAATTATTTGCCACCCATTCTGTTTAGAAGATATTCACTCACACAAACAAAACTCTCACAAGCCCCATGTAAAACAATACTCCCTCCGTTCCCTTTTAGTTGTTATTTTAAGACTTTTTACATATACTAAGATGATCAATAATTTTTTTTAGTTTTGATAAAACTACTTTTCCTTTTCCTATAGTACCATTAGTCATTTATTATCCCATTCCATCAATTCTCTCTCTGTAATAACTAACTAAGGGTAATTTGAGAAAACAATAATTAATGATGCATTGAACTTTGAAAACGGTAAGTAAATTGAAACGATTGTTTTCTGCAAATGCGACAACGAAAAAGGAACAAAGGGAGTAATGTAGTAGATGAGATGTGAATCAACCATTACTTCTCACAGCCATAAATCTCAACCTGATTCATTATTCTACAAGGAGTGTGTGAGGTTTTCGTTTAAATAATCTGTTATCTTGTTGATTTCATTTCTGTGTTTGGTTGGACTTCATTTTTAGATTTCAGTATTTCATTATAATTTTTTAATTACAGATTGCTTCATATATTTCATAATCATTGGTGTATGTATTGCTTCATATAGTTTATAAACGAATTGATGTAGTGTAATGAGAAGATAGAAATACAAATTTTCACTGATTTGTACTATTGTAAAATGAGCAGGACAATCAACTCCTAGTAAACAAAAGGATTCAAGACAGGAGACTAAGCCAGAAGAACCAGCGCAGGAAATCAAGACAGTTTCTGCACCAATTGACACTGCTCTAACTGCTGGGCAGAGTAATGAAGGTAAGACTCTGAAGGATGCTGTCAAGCCCAAGAACAAGAGGAAGAAAAAAACATCTTCCAATAGTGGAAATTAAGTTATGAAATGTGCAGTCACATTGTTACCGACCATGTATCTTATCTTAGAAAATGCGATAGACTGGGAACAATGCTGTAATTCAATGGATAATGAAAGATAGTATATTTGTTTGTGCATTTAGGCATCCAAAATTTATTTTAACTAAAGGAAGGGAAGCTTTCACTAAATGTAACCCAGAAGGCGCAAAATGTCACTTTTGTTGTGAAGAGAAACTTAACCAAACATGCTTTGTCAATTTTGTGACCAAAAGTAATGATTAATCCTAAATTTGTTATTGAATTTTTTTTGTTCAGTGTTTTATTGGAGATTTGGTTGTGTAGGAAGAAGAAATCGATGAGAGAAAAATAGAATGGGACTTGTAAAAAAAAGTTATCTTTTGTAATAATAAGAAAGTGGAAAGAAAAAAAAGAAAAAATAGGAGGGACAATTAATTGCTCTTTAAGCTTCCAAATTTGCTCTCATGCACTCCAAAATTTACCCAAATACCTTCAACGACAATTGATTGTTGTTCGCTCCTGCTGTTGCAAATTTTATTTTATTTTGAACCCGTTGTCCATCCCCTGCAAATTTTTAGTCTTTCTTTGAGATTTACAAAGCACCAACCACAAAGCTTACTTACTGTTTAGATTAAAACATGGAAAAAAAATGGAGATGAGTGATTCCGGGTCACAGACATGACCCGAAATTACCCCTTTTCTGGTGAGTGAATAGATCAAACTTAGAGATAAAACATGACTCGAAATTAAGGTTGATAATTCAACTATCGTGTATCGTTTTGCCTATAATAATTGTCTTTTATAATAAGAAAATAGGAAAAAAAATAAAAAGGAGCAATGATCGACAGTTAAAAAATATAGCGAGTTTTTGTATAGCATGAAAGATTTATTATCTAGTACGTATAAAGGTGTAGCTGAGTTTTTTCCTTCTTTATTTCATATATTTTTTAAAAGGAGGGACAAGTCTCAGTCAAACCAAAACTGATAAAAATGTATCTGTTTAACCATTTTAATGCAGAGATCGAACAAGTTCTAAAAGAGAAAATGCATAGAACATGAAATTTCAGTTAAAATTGAGTACTCTGATCATAAGTATAAATATTTGAAAAATGATTTCTTAACCTCATGTAAAATGTGGTGACTTTTATACCTGCTCTGCTATTTTTCAACAATCTTAGAACATTTAGAATTTCATTAACATACACTATTATTACAAGAACATTGAAATTTCTTACACATTTCGATCCACATTTCACTATGTCGACATATCTCATGTTAAGTGAAGCTAGTCAATAGTAAAATACAAACCAGAATACAAAATCAACCTACATGGTTACCATCATTACCAGTTTGGGAATGTTTGTTATATAAGCTCGTGTAAACAAATGCTTGATATTTTTTACGACCATGGCCATTTAGCGTCGACCCACCTAAACCACCGGTCTCTAGGACTTGCTTCATCAGCTAAACAATCCTGGCTGCTTCCTCTTTGTGGACTGAATCCACAGCACTGCAGTTTTCTATCTCGTATTAAAGCTTCGCCCCTGTACGTGGGAATGGCATATCTAGGGTGTTGTATAAATTGCACATTTTTCCACCACAATTTTATAGCCTGGAGGATGAATGAACATAATGTGTTGAGTAAATGTCAAAAACAAAATCAATTGAAAACATAAAGTAATTCCTGAACAGATTGATATTGTTCCAAAGGCAACATGTCCATTTAAATAAAGGCGGTAAAGTTAGGATGCACTTTTCAATTCAAATGCAAAAATGGCTTGATTACGCTTAAATGCAATTTTAGTTCTCTATTTTGTCTCATACGATTTTGGTCCCATATTTTTAGATCCACGAATTTGGTCATTCGGTTTTCAAAATGTCTGACATTTTCCTCCCATATGCATTTGGGTTGATTTTTGATGATTTGGCAGGTGAGATCATCGTGTGACAACTAAGATGACGACATGAAAATTAGTTATTAAGTGAGAATCCATATAAACAATGTTTTATATGAAATTTTGTTGTTTTTGTGATATAGATTAATGTATTTTTGTGAATTAGAAATTAGATGTTAACAATTCACCTAATTAGTATTATGTCACAGACTGAATTGTCATGTAAACATCTTACTTGTTACATCATCAAAATTCAACTTGAAAATGTACAAGTGGGTGAAAAGTTAGCTAGTTTGAAAATTGAGGGACCAAAATCGTGGAACCAAAGATGCATTTTAAGTCAAATGTCTACACACCAAAGTGCTGTTCTGGTATCTCCCAATCTTAAGCAAAAAAATATTAACTTCTCATGGAAGGAAATAATGGTGTCACACCCCGAAGTGAGATTTTAAATAGCTTGCCAAAGAAAATTCATCATAACATAACATAAATTGCAGTAAATACTTAATCATTTAAAAATTGAAGCTTACATGCCAGTATATCCATACAGCAACCTTATGAGGCATCAACCAAAAGAAAACTGCATGATCCAATGCTGATGTCGAGCACAACTTTTTGGCTTTCAGACTAGCAGTAAAATAGTTTCCAAACTCAGGGTGATGAACTGAAATTGATATGCTAAGATTTTCTCCAGGATCACTTGCTTTGATATTCCAACTCCCAAGCATATCCTGTCATAGTTCAGGTTCAGGGAGATATGATCACCAAAAAATGCAAAAAAGCTATTTTTATTAATTGTCATTTTTATATATTAATTTAAGTTAACTATGTAGGCTAAGCATCTAATGCCAATGAACCATGATATGTATGTGTTGATTATCGTTGATTCAGTTTCCTCAGTTTGAATCATATTAAACAATGACCAAAAGAAGAGGAAAACAAAATATATGGACCGAGCGAAACTGAGGAAGTAACTGTTGTTTTTCTCAAAACGTAGATAAAATTAAAGAGCAAATAGTAATTTGAATGAAAGTGTCCTAACATCTGCATAGAAATGGTATAATTTACATACCATAAAAGGACTGACATGCAAAGATTTGGCTACTAGATCAGAATGCGGATTGAAAATAAAGGTTACTCTTTCAGCCCATGGTGTATTTGTTACCTGAAACAAACAAAAAACATTGTCACCAGTCTTCACAATACTCTACTTACTACTTACTGATAATATTAACAGAAACGAAGAAAGAAAAACAGTCCTAAATTATCAAATATCTGAATTCAAATTACATATCCCACATAAAAGTGAAAAACACCACAAACTGTTTTTCACTCAACCAAGAGAATCCTAGAAAGAAAAATAAACTGATAAAATGGAGTCGAACAGGGTTTATGATAGAAGACCTAGAAAAACTATAAGAGAAACTATTTGGAAAGATTTAGAGATCAATGAGTTGGACCCAAATAAGGTTTATGATAGAACATTATGGTGTAATTTGATCCATGTAGCCAATCTAATTTAGTGGGATAAAGCTTGGTTATTGTTGTTGTTAGGTTATCATGTTATGGGTCCAATGTTCCTACCACCGTATACTGGTGACTAATCTCCGTCAAAGAACATGTTTTGCATACAAGATGAGTTCTCCTCTCCCTACCACACAAGACGGGTTCTCCCCCTCCCAATCGAACTTTCTCCATACGCAAGAGTCAAAGATCAAACCCCTGACCACCGGCTTAAGTGGCTAAAGTCCCTTATCACTTGAACAAATCCATTGTTGGTGATCTTTTTCAAAATTTCTAACTAAATTTATTAACTATATTTCTTCATCAAAATACCACTAATTAATTATCTCTCCTAAAAGATAAATTTGAAAAAGCAATATTAGTCAAATGCTCCCACAATATTAGCGACAAAGTAGTACTATAATTGGTTTGAGCAAGTGAAGCACTAATTATATGTGAAAATTGAAAAGGTAAACTAAGAAAATAGAGCTTAATTAGCACATACCTCAGCAATGCACTTCTTCAAACGTGTATCAGAGTCTTCAACATCATAGCAATAATACACACTCAATGGATTCTGTTCATATCCCACACTAGCTGGAATTGTCAACAGCAAACTACAAAATTGGGTTAAACAAATGAATCAAAAAATTCAAAAACACAAAATTTCACCTACATTTAAATTGAAAACTAAAAATCAAATTTTGCATGGTTCTAAGGGAAAAACACTTGAGAAAAAGTAAAGAATAAAGAAAAACACTTACATGGGTCCATTGGTATCGGTAACTTGACGAGCTTCATCAGGAGAAAGATGATTGGGTGGCGCGTGAGGTGCACGGTCGAGATCAATAAGCGCGTAGCGAACATTGTATTGAAAGGAATGGTGAACCGGGTGGCGGCGCTGATGGTAGACGGTACCTTCGTAGAGAGATATGGGTTCAGCTTCGTCATTGGAAGAGGAAGAAGCGGCGCGTGAGGATACTAAACGCCGCAGTAGCGCGTGAAAAGGAAGGATAAGGGAGAGAATAAGAGTGGTGAAGGAAATGGAGACTATGGAGGATAGAAGATAAATTAATTCCATTACTATTTTTGGTGAGAATTAAAAAAGTTTTTTCCTTGTAGGTGGTTTAATTTTGGTCACTTCAAGTTCAAGTTACTACTTTTCAAGTACTCTATTTGATTTGAGTGAAGCTATGTAAGCACCCATATAAAATGTGGAGACTTTTATACCTTGTTTATTTTCAACTATCTTCAAACATTTAGAGTTTAATTGTCTTGGTAATACCATGCATGTAATCTATTTAAAATAATTACAAATCTAAAGTGAAAGGGAAATTTTTGGATAATCATCATTTTCATTGACATAGGAGATTGAAGAACTCAATTGGTTTAAGCGAAAGAAAAATAAGTCAGAAGTTATGATTTAAACTCAGACAACTAACAAACTAACTACAAACATTTTACATTAAAATAAAATAGATTTCATTAACTTAATGTGTGTCATATGAGGTACCAACAATACTATACATCATCTTTTGGAGTTGCATTTTCATCTTCAACCTTTGAATCTCTAAGCCCCTCTCTCTTTCATTCAATGCTGAAATGTTGAAATAGTTAAATATGGTGCCAGATTTTTGTGTCAAAATTACATCTCTCAAGCTTTTATTCAATATACCTCATACGTCCCATATTAGGTTACTTTTGTTTATCTAACATTTAAGCATTCATTTTGCTTGTGTAAAACACTACTTTCGTTTTCAGTCATTGAAAAATTAATTCTTCTCCTAACTTTTTTTTGAAAAACTCTTCTTCTCCTAACTTGGTCCACACTTTATGCGACGCTTAGAGATAAATAAAGGAGAATCACAATGATGTGTTTAAACCAAAAGAAACATTTTATGATCAAAGAAATGATATTTGAACATCTATTTTATGATAATTTTTGTAACAATTTTTTCTCTCATACTCACATTATTTTTTATTTTATCTCTTTATTGCTTTGACTTTCGTGCAAATACATATTTTTTCTTTGTAAATTATGGTTGTCACATAAGTTGTCAACCAAATAATTGTTTAAATAACACTCCTCTGTTTAAGTGTGGTCTTGACAATTTTTATTATTAATAAATATCTTTTTATAGTTTAATTAAAAAATATATATCTCTGTTCCCGTGAGCATAGCTCACTTGGCAGGGACATGCATTGTTATATGCACGGGCCGGGGTTCAAACCCTAGACACCCACTTATTCACCTTAAAAAGCTAATTATAAAATACTAGATTTAACACCCGTGCAACGCACGGGGAGGAATTATATTAGAAATTTCACAAATATAAAATTTTATACTTAGAACTTTATACATATCTTAATATAAGTGGAGTTTTTTTTAAG